>Ga0209508_1000764_pt1 | contig 29629 bp, 21 predicted proteins | sample AD_UKC129_MetaG_FD_184427 | JGI IMG/M metagenome (GOLD analysis project Ga0209508, IMG submission 184427) | Active sludge microbial communities of municipal wastewater-treating anaerobic digesters from Canada - AD_UKC129_MetaG (SPAdes) (version 2) | ecosystem: Engineered > Bioreactor > Anaerobic... | reverse complement strand
AAATCGTCGCTCAATTGATGCCGCGACTCAGCATTTTCCTATTGCAATGGGCTATCCTCGCTAAGCAGCCCCGTTTTACGTTGAGGCGCATAGCGCGGCGATCCGTTACCCCCTTCTTGCTACGGTGGCTCGGGCTTGCTGGGAGTGCTTACCGTGGGGGGCTGCTTTGCCAACGGACAACCATCCCGCTAGGCAACGGTCGTCCGCTGCTGCTGGGGATCGTCATCATCCGCACGGTGATCTGACCTCGCTGCCAAAGGTCAGGCCGCAAATCGTGAAAGAGACGCGTCAATTTCTGCGTGCCGTAGCCCGGCGTGTGACATGTCATGAGAAGGAATCCGCGGTCCCAATCGAGCAAGGCAAAGACCGCTTCCAGAAGTCCCACAATGTCCTTTTCCAATTGAAACGACTCACCCCGCGGACCATGGCCGTATGTCGGCGGGTCAAGAATGATCCCCCAATACCGTCGCTCGCGGCGGACCTCCCGGCGAAGAAATTTGCGGGCATCTTCGACAATCCAATGAATTGGCAGATTCTCCAATCCGGAAAGCACGGCATTTCGTTTTGCCCAGGCGACCACATTGCGGGCAGCATCGACGTGGACAACCTCGGCCCCTGCCAAGGCCGCCGCCAGGGTGCTCCCGCCTGTGTAAGCGAAGAGATTCAACACCGGCCCCACCTTCTCACTTTGGGTAATATGGTGATAAAGCCAGCTCCAGTTGACCACCTGTTCCGGAAAAAGTCCCACGTGGCCCGATTCATTCCGCTTTAGCTCCAGGACAAGCGGCCCCCAGCGGATCGTCCATCGCTCCGGCACGTGGCAACGGTCAACCCACCGGCCACGATTACCACGAGTGCGCTCAAATCGGGCATGGGCCTGGGACCAGCGGTCGGGGTAAAGGGGCGGACCTTCCGCCGCCGGGCTGGGCCGATCGAGGATCACACTCCCAAAGCGTTCCAGCCGCCGACTGTCACCGAAGTCGATCAACTCGTAGTCATCCGTGACAAAGGGCTCGAAGGACGGGTTTTCCGAAGCACCCAACACCGTTCCGTCCACGATCGTTCCTCGAGCTGGCCAATTATTCCTCGGGCACGACTTTGTACACGACGTCGTGTTCTCGCGCATGCTCAACAACTTTTATGCCGACGGACTGTCCAGCCTGGGCCTGTGTCACCGTTTGATGTTCGATCTGCATAGAAGTCACCGGCTGATAGAAGTCACTGGTATGCCCCTTAATGTGGATAGTGTCGCCCACCGAGAGCGTTCCGTGGGTAATTTCGATGGCGGCCACACCCAGATGGCTGAAGTAGTGCGTCACACGTCCGACGGGGATTTCGGCCATGGCGAAGGCTCCTTTCTGGCAAAATGGCACCCGTTCCGTGTGACCGGATTGAAGGTCCACCCAACAACCGCAATCACACGCCACAGATCGCCCAAACGCGAACAACGTCACATCCAAAGCCGCTCCGCAACGCGGGCAGAGAATTGCCATGGCACAAACCCTTTGGCTTCCAGTATGGCGGATGTCATGACGAAAGACAAGCGCGTGGATCTTGGCAGGTCAACGCCACAGTGGTCACGACGTGCCACGCCGGCGGGCGTCCCTCCAGATTTGATCGAGCGCGGCGCACCAACGTTGAGAATTCCACATGACGTGAGCCAGGTTGGCTCAATAAGGGCCTATCGCATAATCTCCCCTCGCCCGTTCGGCGGGAGAGGGGTCGGGGGTAAGGGTGGCTCGAATCGCTGCCGGTTTTCTCAATTGACTCCGACGGTCGCTCGCCCTCACCCAACCCTCTCCCGGAGGGAGAGGGGGGCTTGGGGTAGATCTTAAGAAGGGGAAGACTTGTGCTTCGCCCGCACTGGGAATGGAACACATAGAGTAGATCAAATTGGAACACACACGGTCCATGGGGAACAAGCGGTTTAGGCTGGCGGCTTGTATCCCAGATCGTCCACGGCGCGTCAGATGGCCCAACTCGCTTGCGATAAGGGGCTAAGGCCAATTGCCGCGTCAAAACGATATGGCGTCATTCCGGCGTTTTGGCTACATTTGGCACGTTGCGTGTTGGTCACAAGGTGCGCCAGCATCTGGAAAATGGGGGATTTGGCAAGAATAGAAAGAATTTCAGCAACAGAAAAAGTTTCAACGAGGCCAGCGTGGATTGTTTTCGCTTTTTGCACACGGGCGAGCTTTGGTTGGATCGGCCTATCCGCGTTCGCGGGGGTCTGCCACCCTCGCTGATGGCCCGCGTGCTTGAAGGTCCCCGGCGGACCTGGGAACGCATCTGCCAACTTGCCTTGCGTGAGGATGTCGATCTGGTGGTGCTTTCCGGCAATTTGGTAGATGGCTCGCGTGCCTCGCCCGCCGATCTGGACGCCGTCTTGGCCGGTTGTGAGACGCTCGCTCAAAACGACATTGCTGCTATTTGGATGGCCGGGAAAGCGGAAGAGCAAGGCCCCTGGCCGGCCGAGTTGGCCCTGCCGGACACGGTCCACGTATTCTCGGGAGAGGAGGTCCAGCAGCGGCAAGTCCGGACACGGAAGGGCACGATCGATGTGCTTGTCTGGCCTACCTCCTATCCGTGGGAGGCCAGCCGCGAGGCCTTCCTTCCCCATCAGCCGGGCCAATTCGTGCTGGGACTAGCTCGCTGCCAGTCGCTGGAGGAATTGCCCAATATCATCGGCGTCAGTTATTGGGCCTTAGGTGGTCCAGTGCCACGGACAGACTCATTGCCCTCCACCGTGGCGCACGCTGCGGGTCCCCCGCTGATTCGAGATGCCGACGATCCCGCGCTCCCCACCGTGACCATCGCCGAGTGGAATATTAACCGCCGGATCGCCCTTCGCGAGGTTTCTGTGGCGGCAATCCGTTACGCGACGGTGGTGTTGCTGATTTCGCCGGAGACACAATGGGCGGGCTTGTCTTCCCAGTTGGTTCAAGAATTGGAATCCCGTCGGGCCAGCAGCGATGCCGATTGGCTCATTGCCATCAAACTTCAAGGGCCGGTCGAGGCCCTCATTCGCTGGAAGCGGGAAGGGTTGGACGCTCAACTTTTGGAGTTTGTTCAGAGCCGCTACCTCCAAGAGCCGCCGTACCTTTGGCCGACGGATGTCGTCTGGGACCCCGTCGATCTAGGACCAGACGAGTGGCTTAAGGAAACGAGCTTTCGTGGGGAGTTTCTCCGCCAGGTGCATGCGATTTACGAAAACCTTGTCATAGGACAGACGGACGCGGTGGCCGCTTTGGCGGGGCCGATTTCGCCAGGCCAAGCCGTCGATGCCATCGTTCCGATATGGGAGGAAATACTTCGCCAGGCGGCGTTTGAGGGACTGGAGGCCCTGTCCCATGTGAGTGCCTCAGTAAAGGGAGAAGCGTCGGCGTGCTCCTGAAGCGTTTAGCCATCGACCGATTTGGGATTTGGCACAACTGGGAGGTGGAAGACATCCCCAGGGGTTTGGCGGTCTTTTTTGGACCAAACGAAACCGGCAAATCGACAATCCTGGAATTCGTGCGGGGGATGTTTTTCGGCTTGGCGGCGCGGTCCCGCTTTCTCCTGGGCGAACAAGGTGACATTGGGGGAACCCTGGTCCTCGAGCATCTCGGCCGCGAAGTCCGCCTCTCGCGACACTGGTCCCAGGATGAGGGAGAGAGGGTCCAGGTTGTCGTGGACGGCCAACCCGTCTTGCCTGAGGAACTCATGCGGGTCCTTTGCCCCGTCGATGAGGCCACATTTAACGCAGTATTTGCCTTGGGGCTGGAAGACCTCGCTTATCTTCGTACCCTAGAGGAAGGAGAAACCGCCAAGCTCCTCTATGAACTTAGTCTCGGCGCGGATCGGGCGGTCCTATGGCGAGTCCTCACCAATCTTCACCAGCGGCTTGCCCAGGACCAGGACGACACGGAACTCAAAGAGCTGGAAGCGGAACGTGCGCGGCTCGTTCGTACTACCGAGGAAGCGGGGCTGGAGACACGGCAATACGTGCGGTGGCGGGTCACGCAGCGGAAGCTCCAGGCGGAACGACAGACCGTCATGCAACGGCTTGACTCCCAGCAACGGGAGCAACAGCGCTGCGAGGCGGTTCTTGATCTTCTCCCAAAGTGGCAGCAATACAGGGAAATGCGGCTGCAATGGAAACGGCTGGGGCCGTCGCGACGGATTTCAGAAAAGGCCTTACGAAAGCTCGACCGTTGGAAAGAACGAATGACTGCGGCCAAGCACAACCTTGCCGAGGCCCGCGAGGCACTTGGCCAGTACGATGAGGCCCTCGCTGGCTTGCCGGTTGATCCCGTGGTTCTTGAGCATGCGGCCGAGATTGAGGCCCTCCGTCTGCACCGCGATGAGATGGTCGCCTGCAAGGAGCGACTAGAAGAACTGAACCGACGACAACAAGAACTCCTTCAGGCTCGATCGGCATTGTGGGAAGGTTTGGCAAGCGTTACCCAGATCGGGAACATCTCCACGCCGAATGATGGCTTGCCGCAAGCGGATCAGCGGGGCACCGCGCAGGATTGGTCCGCCCTCCGTGGGTGGATCAGGCGGTGGCAAAAAGCGGTCCTGGAAAGGGATCGACTGGCCGAAGAGGATCAGCGGCAACGCGCCGCGCAAAACGCACTCAAGGAGCAGGTGGAAGCCGCGCTGCAAAAACACGGTGTGGCCGACGCCCAGGTCGCCTTGTCACAATACAGCGAGCAGGTGACCGGCCTGCGACGGGTCCGACAACTCGCTGAACAGCAGGCCGCCGTAAAACAGCGGGTGGAACAAGTCACCACGGAATATCATCGGCAGGTGGCCCAATCGCTTCCCTCGTGGCAGACATGGGCCGGTGTGGGGAGCCTCTTTATTCCCGGGCTTACGCTGGTCTTCCTGTCGCTATTGGCCCTTCTCGGTGGACCTGGAGCGGGAAACCTGGGGTTGGTCACGCTGCTCCTCGGCGCGGCGATGACGGGCGGGGGTATTGGACTGAAGTTTTACCACGAACATCGCCAGCGGGTTAACCTGGAGAATTTGAAAAAGGATTTGGAGACCCTAACTACCGAGTTGCAGTCCGTATCTCAGGAATACCAACGGCTGGCCGCTGAGCAAAATGTCTCTCAGGCGGACCTGGATCAACTGATCTCCCAACTGGAAGGGCGCATCCGTGAGCTGGAACCCGTCGCCGTCCTTCAGGCGAAATTTGCCGAGATGACCCAACCGGGGCAAACACACCGCGAGACCCTCCACAGGCTGGAACAAAAAGAGCGGGCAATCCGTGCCAAGTTTAACGAATTGGCCCATCGTTTGGGTTTACCTTCGGCGGACGATGTGACCCAAGCGTTGCAAATTTGGGAAGTGGGGCATCGGCTGCGAGCCCTCGATCGCCGCCTGACAGTTGTTACGGCAAAACTGAAGAAGGAGGAGGAACGCCTCGCTGCCTGGCAAAAACGGGTCTTACGACTGGCCCGACTTTGTGGGCGCTCGGATGAGACGGACGACGTGGTCCAGGTCCTCGATGGCCTTGTGCGTCATTATGAAATCCATTTGGAAAACCAGCGCCGTCGGCAAGACCTGCTTCGGACGGCCAAACAGACCAAACAGAAGGTTCACCGCGCGAAGAGACGCCTCAAGAAGATTGCCCTTCGTTATCGGGCGACACTTCGGCAATTGGGCGTGCGGAACCCCCAAGAGGCCACGGCCCTTCGCCAAACTTGGGAGCAGGCCCAAACCCTGCGGCGACAGGCCGGCGAAATCCATCGCGAATTGAAGGCCGCCCTTGCTGCCGCTGGGATTGCCGAAGATGTCCCGCTTGCTCGCCTCTTTCAAGAGACAAAGGCCAAACATGCCGAGCTGATCCAGGCCATGGAGGCTACTAAGGAAGAACTCCATGCCCTGGAGGAAAAGCAGGCGCACGTAGAGGCGGAACTTGCCAGACTTGTCCAATCGCGCGACGTGGATCAGGCCAAGTTGGCTCTGGCCGCCTTGGAACACCAAATCGTCCGCCGTGTCCGAAGACAACAAACTTCTCGCCTCCTTGCGGAACTGCTGGAACGAGTTCGCCAGCATTATGAACTGGAGAACCAGCCCGAGACGTTGCGAAGGGCCTCTGTCTTTCTCGCCCAAATGACCGAGGGACGTTACGTACGGGTTTGGACGCCTATCAGCGAACGCGTCCTTCTCGTGGAAGATGCCACTGGCAAGAATTGGCGTGTCGATGAGCTGTCGCGGGGAACGCGGGAGCAACTCTTCCTCAGCTTTCGCCTGGCCATTGTGGAGCGCAGCGCCGAGCAAGGAATTCGGTTGCCGCTGGTTCTGGATGATGTTCTGGTCAATTTCGATTTTCAACGTGCGGCGGCGGCCTGTCGCACATTGCGGGCGTTTGCCGAGGCATCTCACCAGGTCCTTCTTTTAACCTGTCATGATCACATTGCGCGATTGTGCACCGAAATGTCGGTCCCCGTCGCCCACCTCGAAACAACCGGCGGTGGCAAGGCTACTCCGCCTTTTTTTCGCGGATACTTCCCTCCCCTGAAGACGGCTGACACGCCGATCGCTCCCACAACACCTGAAACGCCCCGTTTAAGCGGTTCACAGGAGGAAAAAACAGTTGCCGACGGTCGAGAGAAAGTGTTGTCACAGGAGCCATCGCGGTCACGCCGGCGGAGGAAGCAGACCCCTAACGGAAAAGCGGTCGAAACCGAAAAGGTGCTCGGCGATCACAAGCAACCTGGCGAAATGGCTTCCCCTTCCGCCGGTCAGGTCTTCTTCCAAAGCAACTGTACCTGGTTGACGGAGGCCGAACCCTACGCCGATGTTAACGAGGAGGGAAATCCCCAGGGTGAGGCGAAAGGGGATCGCTCGTCGGCAGAACCAGTGGGGAATCATCGAGCAAAGCAGCGCCGGGCGCGTGCAGCGTGATGACGTTTTTGCGACAATACCTTCACGGTCGCATCTGTGCTACGCGGAGCTCTGGGCCCAAACAACGCCCGACTCATCGGCGGCCTCGGCCCGACCAATTTGCCAACACGGCACCCCCAGGTCTTCCAATTGCTTGCGGATACTGGCAGCGTAATAGTCGCTGACCACGAGGATCATACCCAAGCCGAGGTTAAAGACGTTCTCCATTTCGGCATCGTCAGTCTCGCCCAATTTTTGGATCCAGCGGAAGATGGGCGGCACTGGCCAGGCGTCCCGATCGATGACGATTCGCACGCCCGGCGGGACGATTCTGGCAAGATTTTCCCGAATCCCCCCGCCCGTGATATGGGCAATCCCATGAACCACGCTCTTCACCCGATAGTACCGTAACACCGAGCGAATGGGACGGACGTAAATCCGCGTGGGAACCAAAAGGGCCTCACCCACAGTGGTGCCCAATTCCGGCACATGATCGGTTACCCGCAGCCCGGCAAGATCAAAGACTGTCTTTCTCACGAGACTGAACCCATTCGAGTGCAATCCACTGGACGCCAGACCGAGGACTGCGTCGCCTGGCGTGATGGCCTGACCCGTGATAATCGCCCGGGCCTCAGCCACCCCCACGCAAAAGCCCGCCAGATCAAAATCACCCGGCTGGTACATGTCCGGCAGGATCGCCGTTTCCCCGCCGAGCAGGGCGCAGTCAGCCTCGCGGCATCCATTGACGATCCCCTCCAGGAGTTTTTCCAGGAGTGGCGGATCGTCCTTGGGCATGGCCACATAGTCGAGAAAGAAGAGCGGTTCGGCGCCGCAACAGAGGGCGTCGTTGACGCTCATGGCCACCAAGTCAATCCCCACGGTGTTAAAGATCCCCATCATGGCGGCCACCTTTAATTTGGTCCCCACGCCGTCGGTGCAGGCCACCAGGACGGGGTCTTTGTAGTTTCGGGCAAAAAGGGGCCAGGGGAAGTCCAGCCGAAAGAGTCCTGCGAAACCAAACGGCAAATTGATGACGCGAGGCGTGACGGTTCTTTCCAACAATTGGGGGATACGCGCCATCGCCTGGCGGTAGAGATCGAGATCGACGCCTGCTGACTTGTAGGTGACTTTTCCCATGGGATTGACTTCGGATAGACGGCAGATTGAGGACAGTCAATACAAAAAATTGTAACGGGCTTTCGCCGATGTGACTATGGAACCGCGTGCCACGCTGTCGCTCCGAGGATGAGCCGCATCGTGATAAGGGCCTTTCTCATAATCTCCCCTCACCTGTTCGGCGGAAGAGGAGTCGGGGGTGAGGGGGCTCGAATCTCTGCCGGTTTTCTCAATCGATTCCGAGGTTCGCTTGCCCTCACCCCAACCCTCTCCCGGAGGGAAAGGGGGCTTTTCGCTCAGTGCCCATCGTCGTGAGCCCTTATCGCAAGATGGGGGCTCGTCGTGCTAGAACATCGCGCCACATCGGGAAAAAACACGCCACCTTACGGTGGGGAGCCGGGGTTCTTGCGATAGGAGCTCTCGGGGTAGGAATAAAAACTGGTCTTGAGTGATTTGCCATCATTTTGATAACCTTTGCTCCAAAATGGCCGAGAGGTGCGTGTCATCCCCCGAAGGGATTGCACGGGTGAATGGTGTCATGAGGCGGGTCAAGTTGGGCCTTTCCCGATTCCAAAAACATCGGACCCATGCCCCGTCTGTTGGCGAACTGGGCCAAGGATGTCGCCCTAAGTAGCATGGATCAACGGTAATGGAGTCCTAGACGGTGTATTTCGGCCGTACCAGAAAGCGAGCCTCGTTTGTGGCGGTGTTCGCCCGGCTTTGGCCGGTGGGCCTCCTTCTGGTCGGTACCATCGTGGGCAACGGCTGTGCGACCAATCCTGCAACGGCGGCGGCCCAAAATCAGGCAGCCCAGCAGCAAGCGGCCCTGGCCCGGCAGATCGAGGAATACCAAACGCGATCGACCGCCCTCGATCGTGACAATCAGCAGTTACAGCAGTTGCTCGCCCAGGCTTATCAAAAGAACAAACTTCTTGAAGATCAGGTCGGACTGTTACAAAAGCAATTGGCGGACATGAACAACCAAATCGCTCGGCTGCAACAGGAGAAGGCCGAGCAACAGAAGCAGGTCCAAACTTTGACGGCCTCGTTACAGCGGTCCGGAAGCGTGACCATTCAGCCCAACAATAGTCTTCTGCAAACCCTTCCGGCCATCAACATTGCGGGTGTCCAGGTGCGGCGAGATGGCGATGTCATTCGTGTGGAGCTTCCCGCGGACCAACTGTTCGAGACGAGCACGTTCCAGTTCCGGCCGGGGGCTGTGCAGATGATCACATCTGTGGCCGCGGAGATTGCCCGACTCTACCCGGAGCAAATCATCGGCGTGGAAGGTTTTACCGACACCGATCCAGTTCCCCCGGGATTGTGGCGGAACCACACGCAGATGTCGATCTCCTGGGCCGCAGCGGTGCACGATGTCCTGGTCACCCAAACGGCCTTGCGCCCGGAGCAGCTTTTCGTGGCCGGTCACGGATCGGCCTATCCTATCATGTCTAACGGCACGGCGGCAGGACGGGCACGCAATCGCCGCGTGGAACTGGTTATCTATCCCGAGAAATACCGTTCCCCCGGCCGTTCGTGACATCGCTAGGGCCGGATGATCGCCCGCAGGTCCTCGAAAAACTCGGGATACGTCTTGGCCGTGCAACCGGGATCGAGGATTTTTATCCCGGGAATGCGTAATCCAGCGATGGCGAAGCTCATGGCCATGCGGTGATCCTGGTAGGTATGGATTTCCGCCGGATGATAGGAGGCGGGGATGATTCTGAGTCCGTCCTCGAATTCTTCCACCTGGGCCCCCAGGCGTCGCAGTTCAAGGGCCAGGGCGTGGATGCGGTCGGTCTCTTTGTGGCGGATGTGCTTTACCCCGCGAATGAGCGTCGGCCCCTCAGCGAAGAGGGCCACGACGGCAAGAGTAGGCACTGTATCGCTGATGGCGTTCATATCCACGGAGATGCCGCGGAGGGGGCGGCCTTCCACAGTGATCTGGTCATCGCCCATTGTCACCTCGCAGCCCATCGCGGCCAGGCAATCGACAAAGCGGACATCACCCTGAAGGCTATTCTCGCCCAGGCCGGTTACGGTGATCCGGCCCTGGGTGACGGCCGCGGCGGCGAAGAAGTACGTGGCTGCCGAGGCATCGGGCTCAATGGCGTAGGTTCGGCCGCGATACATTTGACCAGATCGCACGGAAAGCCGCTGAAAGGCCTCATTTTCGCCGGTGACCCCAAAGGCCTTCATCACGGCGAGCGTCATTTCCACGTAGGGCTTTGAAACCAAATCACCCCGCACGAGGAGCGTCACATCGCGGCGGGCATAAGGGGCGGCCATCAACAGACCACTGAGGAATTGACTAGAGATTTCCCCAGAAATCTCCGTCTCTCCTCCCGGCAGACCATGGGCTTCGACAATGACGGGCGGACATCCCGTGGGAAGCTCTGTTCGCACGTTAGCCCCCAGCCGATTAAGGGCATCCACAAGGTCCTGGATGGGCCGTTCTCTCATGCGGGGCGTCCCATCCAGCCGGAATTGACCCTCTCCCAAGGTGCAGATAGCCGTCAAAAAGCGAAGGCTGGTGCCACTGTTGGCGAGAAAGAGATCGGCTTGGCGAGCGGGGATCACGCCGCGGGTTCCTTCCACCGCGATTTCCCGCTGCTTGGTATCGTGGCGGACCGCTACGCCTAAGCTCTGCAATGCCCGCACCATCACCTGCGTATCTTCACTATCCAACGCCCCTTGCAAGAGGGACGGCCCGTCGGCCAACGCCGCACAGATCAGCGCACGGTTGGTGATACTCTTGGAGCCCGGTGGCTGAACGGTGGCGTTAACCGGTCCAGACAAGGGGATTTCGACGAAATCGCTTGCTTCGGCCATCATGCTTTCTCTAGCAATGTTTGGTCAACAATCGTTGAAGATCCCGGGAGATCTGTTGCCAAAAACCAATCGGCATCCGAGAACATTGCCCAGTAGCCCGTGTCTTTATTCTTTTCCGGAATCCCCCAATCGGAAAGCGTATAAGAACTGATTTGTCCGGAAATAGAGTTGCCGTCCATCGCTGGCGGGTGAGGCCAGCACGCCTGATTCGAGGTCCCATTGCCCGGCGAGGCTGGGAAGCCCCGCGTCATCCAGTGCCATGACGAACACCGTACCCTCGTAATTGACGGCGTAGATGTATCGGCCAACCAAAAGCGGAGAGGCCCAAAAGCTACCCCCTAGGCGGACTTGCCGCAGAATGTCGCCGGTCTTTCCATCAGCACAGGCGAAGATATTGGGGGACTTGACCAGGTATATCTTGTTGTTCCAGACAAGAGGGCTGGTATTTCCACAGCGGAGGCGATCGGAAATCCAAAGTTGCTCGAACCTCGCCGGGGAAGAAGATAGCCGCAAGGCGTGGATGCCCGCCGCGGGCAAGGCAACCAAATCACCATAAGCCGCTGCGGAGGATACGGTGTCGCACCAATGATCATAGGCAAAGGCCACCTCGCCGGTGTAAGGGCAGACGGCTTGAAAGTCCTTTCGTGATTGGAGAAGGACGAAAGTCTCAGGGGTTCGCTCGGAGGGCGATGGGCAGCGCACGACCAACGGCGTGCACCAAAGGGCTTGCTTCGGACGATCAATCAGCCAAACGGTCTGTCCTGTCTTTAGATCCAGTCCGCAAACAATGGCATCGAGGAGGCTTTCTGCCTGGACGATAACCACATCACCCTCAATCACTGGAGAGGAGGCCATTCCCACATCATTGCGGAGGTAGGGGCGTTCAAATCCCAGCCCACGGAACCAGAGGGGACGTCCCTCCATATCGAGGCAGACGAGGTCATTAGACGAAAAGAGGGCCACAATCCGCCGACCATCTGAGACCGGCGTCGAGGCCGCCACACCGCCGAAGGGATTGCACACGGTGGAACCAGTCGCCCAAAAGCGAAAATCCCACTCCTGCTTGCCCGTTTTTGCATCGAAGCAGAGGACGTGCAACTCGTTTTGACGATAACCCACAGCAGCCGTGACAATCACCTTATCCTTCACCACGATGGGCGAGGACGGACCGCGGCCCGGCAGTGGGGCCTTCCACAAAAGTTGGTTCTCGGGGGAGAGTACCGGCGGGATGTCTTCACCCCCGCAGAGCACGCCGGCCGCTAGACCGCCACGAAACGCCGGCCAGTCCTCCCCCTGGGCCAATTCCCACGTGCCACAGCAGGCGCCGACCAGCAAGGCCGCAAGGTAGATATGCATCCGAACCTTGATCATTGCGGAACCTTCCCACCATGTTCAAAAAGCAGGCCGCTCAATCGGGTTGACGACCAAGTCCCTTGCCGAGCTCGTCGCAGACCCGCAGCCGAAACGTCCAATATTGTGCCCAATCTTGCGTCTGTTCGTTCTGACAGACTTTGATCATGATCCAATTGACGCCAGGTTGCAGGCGGCAGACCACGCGGTATTGATCGTCCTCAAAACCGGAGTGATACACATGGAAGGCCCCCAAGGGTTGGCCGTTGCACCAGATTTTGATGGCGTTCGGCGTTGCCGCGCGAATTTCCGCGGCTTGTTCCGTCTGAGAAACGAGGGCGGCTACCGCGTAGGCAACAACACCCTTTTCCTCGCCGAGGACTTTGTTGAGATCAAGGGTTCCATGTTCGTCAGGGGTCGTCACTTTTTTCCAGGTTACTGGCCCATGTTTTCCCTGATACGTGGCGGAGAAGTCTGGCGGGGATTGCCCCTCCGGCGGATAGATGGCGTCAAAACCAACGTCTTGCTGATTATCAAACGGCCCGACAATCCACCACGTGCGCAGGTATCCGTAATGACCGGCCAGGTCCACGGACACGCCCCGTTTGCGCAGCATTTCGGCGAGGTTTTCAACTTGATCTTGGTCCCGGGCAGCGTCAAACAGTTGTTTGAGCTTCCGTACAATCTCGACGTTCTTGGGATCATTTACCGGAACGTTTTGAATATCACCTAGCGCTTGAAGCTCCGCCTCAATGGCCGCACGTCGCAACTCGCTGGCGGGATCATTGAGGAATCGGATCAGGATCTGCCGAGCCTGGGCGGGGTCTTGCCGAGCGAGCCATTGGTACGCCCACCAGCGACCTTGCGGAGGATTTTGCGTATCCTCGAGCAGTTTAAGGATCACTTCCTGCGAGAGTTGTCGCCCAGCGCCGTGTTCCCTCGCTACAATCTGATCCGCCGCCGAAAGGAGCCAATTGCGGGATGCGGGATCAGCCTGGCGGGCAGCCACAAATAAGGGCCCCAAGGCATCGGGGCCGGCGCTTACCAAACGCTTCCAGGCCTCCGAGACGTCCTCAGGCTTCGTGGTGGACTGACCGCTGCTTAATAGGATAGCGATGTCCCCTGGGATATCGCCTGTCGCATATTGCGCAGCGAGTAATCCCAAAACCAACCCCAGTGCAAATACCACGTCCTGCCAGGGAACGGGACGAGACAGTTTGATTCGGGTCATGGGATGCCTCTCTGTGAACCTCGGCAACATGGGATCACAGACACCATTTATCGGGCAAGATGGTTTCTTTGGGGATCACGACCACGCCGTCGCGAATCATGCAATACTGGTTTTCCGGCATTTCGGTCAGCCCCGTTGTGTTGACGATGCGGGCATTCTTGCCGATGCGGCAATTCTTATCCACGATGGCATTCTCAATGTAAGAGCCTTCGCCGATGATCATGGGAGGTTTGCCATCGCGGGTCTGCTCAAGATCGTAGAAGTCGTTGCCCATGATGATCGAGTTGCGAATGACACAGTTGCGACCGATGACGCTCCGCAGGCCGATGATGCTATTCTCAATGACCGACCCGCTGCCAATGATACAGCCATCGGCGACCAAACTAGACTGAATGGTGGCCGACTCAATGCGGGATGGGGGCAAAAACCTCGCTCGTGTGTAAATGGGGGCGTTGGGGTGTTCCAGCGAAAACGCGGCGTTGGGTTTTGTCAGCGCGAGGTTCGCCTCGAAAAAGGCTCCAATCGTTCCAATATCTTCCCAATAACCGTCGAACAGATAAACGAAGACCCGCCGAGTGCGAATCGACGCCGGAAATACCTCTTTTCCGAAATCGCGGTAATCCGTCATTTCGAGGACATCGACCAGTGTCTTGCGGGAAAAGAGGTAAATCCCCATATTGGCCAGGTATTCACGCCCCTCCGCCTGGATGCCGAATTGGCTCAGCCAATCGGGATCGGTTTGCATGTACCGCAATTCTTCTTCGGTTTGAGGTTTTTCGAGGAAGCCGAGGACCTGGCCGTGCTCGTCAATCCACATGATCCCCAGACTTGATGCGGCGCGTTTCATCACGGGCAGGGCGGCGATCGTCACATCTGCGCCCTTTTTCTCGTGGGCCGCAATGAGCTCCCGGAAGTCCATGCGATACAGTTGATCGCCCGAAAGAATTAGCACATAGTCCACATCATCCCGATTGATATACGCAAGATTCTGCCGGACGGCATCCGCCGTTCCCTGATACCAATCGGAGCTGGTCAATGTCTGCTGGGCCGCCAGGATTTCCACGAATCCCCGATGGAAGACGTCGAAATTGTACGTCGCTCGGATATGGCGATGGAGACTTGCCGAATTGAATTGGGTGAGGACATAAATGCGACTCAAGTCGCTGTTGATGCAATTGGAAAGAGGGATGTCAATGAGCCGATATTTCCCGGCAATCGGTACCGCCGGTTTGGAACGAAACTTCGTCAGTGGATAGAGTCGTGTGCCACGACCACCTCCCAGAACGATGGTCAGGACGTTTTGCATAGACTTCCCTTACACGCTAGAACCCAGTCTCAGCTCTTTGACGCCTTCTGCCCATACTAGCCGAAATCATTCCCGATGCAAGTCTTGGCAAATCAACCGACCATGTTTGCGGAAGCCAACCGCTTCCCAGTGGCCACACATGATGCACGACCAGCGACGGACAAAAAAGAGAGACTTTAAATCGTGGTTGAGACTGGGCTTAAGGACTGGTGGGCTGGGTAATGCCAGCGACTTGGCAGGCGAATTTCAATCCATCGACGGCCGTCTTCCCGTAGAAATCACAGCCCGCGTTCTTGGCTAGCAGTTCACTGGCGGCTGCCCCGCCCACCATGATCGCCACCTGGTCTCGCAAACCAGCTTGGCGGATGGCCTCCACCGTGGCCGTCACGGATGAATAGCACGTTGTCAAAAGGAGACTCATCCCCACGACACAAGGCTGATGTTGGCGAATGGCCTCCACAAATCGGGCCGGCGGGACATCGACGCCTAAGTCCACCACATCAAAGCCCGAACCACGAAGCATCATCACCACGATGTCTTTACCGATGTCATGCACGTCGTGCTGGACCGTACCGATGACGGCCTTGGGCCTGCTTGTGCCGGCTTGACCAGCTGCCTGTTTTGCCAGATGGGGCCCCAACTCCGCCATGATGTTCTTCATGATCATGCCGCCGAACATGAGGTCCGGTAGGAAGCACTCATCGCGGGAAAAGCGGTTGCCCAGCTCCAGCATTCCCTGATTGCACTGGGCTAGGATCTCTTGCGGCGGGACACCCGATTGCAGCGCCTCCTTGACCAAGCGCAAGGCGGTCGGTTCATCACAATACGCAATGGCCTCGACGAGCGTCTTTTCACTCATAATCTTCCCCCGAGAACGTCCGCAACGCCGGCCTTTTCCCCTCGACTGGCGTCGCCGATGCAAATCTGGCCAAATGTCAAAACGATAGCAAAACCTGCCAAATATACGTATAGCCTAACGCATCGATGTTTTCCCAGATGCGTTTCACAAGTTCCTCGTCACCCTTGATTTCGCCGAGTTCGCGGCGTTTTTCCTCCCAAGGGATGCACGTCCCGGGAGGCCGAATCGACACGCCAAGTTTATCCATGCTCGAAGGGTTCGTCTTTTCCGGTTGGGTCGTCATAACCGAACTCCACTCTTTCGTGATCGGTCCCAAACGCCGTCTGACCGCGAAATTTTAAGTTCCTTTTAAGAGCCCATCCCATACTCTGCCCTCGCCCGTTGGGCGGGAGAGGAGTCGGGGGTGAGGGTAGCTCGAATTGCTGCCGGTTTTCTCGATCGACGCCGGCGATGGCTTGCCCTCACCCCAACCCTCTCCCGAGGGGAGAGGGGAGACTTTTTGCGATAGAGTCTAAATCAATAAACTCCGTATTCCCGTGTGAATTCTGTCATGGCCTTGACGTTTTCTGGCTTGGTGTCGTTTTGCATGATGGCGCTGGCGTCCATGATGTAGCCGCCGTCGCGGGCCACGCCGTCAATGACCTTCTTGCAGTACTCCTTCACATCTTGCGGTGTCCCAAAGGCCAATAGGTCGTTGGGAATGCCGCCGCTGATGCAGAACTTGTGTCCCACCGTGCGATGGACCTCAAAGATATCGCCACGATCGACATGATAGATGATGCTAAGATCGGGAAGTTGGGCGATGTATTTCAGGTTGGGGTTCCACTCGCCTTCTGCGTAAAACAGGACTTGATGCCCATCCGCCCAAAGCGATTCGATGATCCATTTCAACGTCGGCCAATAAAACCGCTCAAATTGCTGCGGCGAGAGGAAAGGAATGCATCCGCGGTGCATCCACAGGCCGATAGGCACATTCTTCGCCGGATCGGCCCCCGACTTGGCCACGTGCAGTAAGTGAGGGGCCAGGGCCTCGCAGGCCTTGAGAACCTTATCCGGCTGCCGGTACAGGTCCATGCACAGACCTTTATATCCACGCAGTTTATCGGCCAGAATGTCGAAAGGTGCCTTGAGGATCCCCGAAATCGCCGACACCGTCCCCGTCTCACGTCGCAGCCGCTCGATCTGCCGTCCCAGGGCCATGAAGTAATCCATCATGGCCATGCCCCCAAGGACGAACGACATATTGTTGCGGAAGGTGTTAGGCTGACCGGGAGGAACGACATCGCGGCTGACCCGCGGGAGCCACACGTTATAGAGGAATCCCGTCGGGTCTTCGATGAGGGCATCGTATTCGTCTGGACGCATCCAGGCGTTTTCTTCCGGTGGTTCCAGATATTGAAAACAGACATCTGGGGGCAGGTCGGTGCCGGGGACTGCGTAATATCGGAGATTGATGGCCTGGACCAAACCTGTCCAGACGTAAACCATATTGGGCACCACGGCGTCCCAATCGAAGTCGGTGGCACAACGGATTACGGCATCAAAGGCCTTTTGATAGTCGTGGGTCACCTCTTGAATTGTGTAACCCGCATAAACCGCCGTGAACTCCGCAGCGAATGGGCGAATCGGAATGCGGTCGGGCTTGCCCTTTCGCATGGCCGTCACATACCGTTTGAGCCGTTCCTGATACCGTTGCTCCACGGCATCGACCATGGTGACCCCTCCTCGAGCGCATTAGTTGGAAATTAGCATCGTCGGGCGCCGCATCCCCGAAACCCCTCCGAGGACACGCCCGGATGATGGCCTCGCCATAATCAATGTCGCCCAGTATGCCATAACCTTCCCCGGGCTGTCAATTGCCCATCGTGATGAGCCGCTGACGCCGTTCATCTATAGGGGCAACGGTTGTGGTTGTTCTTTTTTGATTTCACGAACGGGCAAACATGCGGCCTGCCCCCAATGAGAATTTCTTCTCAGGCAAAGTAATTGACCGCGTTGATGAATAGGCGGAGGCCGTCCGGCGGGTGGTGCCATTCGCCACGGGTCCAGCGGGGATGGTGGGTGGGATCAATGAACCGCTCGGGATGGGGCATCAGTCCTAGGACGCGGCCCGTCCTGTCGCACACGCCCGCGATATTTCCCATTGATCCGTTGGGATTCCAGGGATAAGGCAATCGCTGATCATTCGCCTTGGCCACGGCGGACTCCAAGGCAGAGAGACTCGCTCCTCCCAAACAGCGTGTGGCCATCTGCGCCGCTTCAACAGATTGTCGAGACGCCGCATTCTCCTGCCGGGCCATTCGCTTAAGTTCCATAGGCAGGGCATACTTCAGGGCAATTTGGCCTGCCTGGGCCAGACGATCGAGCCCACTCGCCTGCCGGACCACGAAGCGTCCTTCGGCATGGGCAATGGGTAGTTGCAAGCGTTCGATGCCGCGCAGGAACACGCAGCGATCGCTGGCCACCTCAAGATGGACCCAGCGGTCCTCGTATCGGGCGGACTCGTTCCAGGTCAGCGTCGCCCAGGGCTTACCGCTTTCGTCAGGGGGAACGATCAGGCCGGTTTTTAGCAAGACCTGAAAGCCATTGCAAATGCCTAGAATTAGCTTATCGGCCTGGTGAAACTCTTCCAGGACATGCAAAAGGTGATGCCGTAACTGGACGGCCAGAATCTTGCCCGCGGCCACGTCGTCGCCATAACTAAAACCGCCTGGCACACACAGAATCTGATAGCTTCGAATGGTGGCCGGTTGTTCGAGTAGCCGCCGAATGTGAATGCGGTCCGTCACGGCCCCGGCCTTTTCAAAGGCGTAGGCCGTTTCTATGTCGCAGTTGGTACCTGGGGCACGTAAAATGAGGACTCGTGGTTTTGCCATGGGGCCTTTCTTTCACATCGCTGTTGCCAGTCTTTCCGCCATTTTTTCTGCCGTGGGTCACCGCTCCGCTTACCAAGCCAGTGGACTCAGCCATGCCTCCTTGAGTGTCCTCAAGGGAAGATCGATTAGCGTCCGCCCGGCGAACCGCACCACAAAGCGGTCATCTTCTGTGACCATCCCAATCTTGGCCACGGGAAGACCCGCGAAGTAGCTCTCGAAGTGGCTCTGCCGCTCGGGTGGGACCTCGCAGAGGAAGCGGGTGTTTGACTCGCTAAAGAGGCGAATGATTGGGGCGAGGGATGACGTTTCGCACGGCACGTGATCCAGATCAAGTTCCATGCCCCAGCAGCCGGCGAAGGCCATCTCGGCAGCGGCGACGGCCAATCCGCCTTCGCTGAGGTCGTGACACGCCCGAACGCAACCCGCTTCAATGGCCGCGTGGAGGGCCGAAAAGATCCGCTTTGCCCGATGGGGATCGCAATGGGGGACACGTCCGCCTTCCTGATGCCGTACCAGACACCAATGGGAGCCACCCATTTCATCGGCCGTCATTCCCACAAGATAGATGACGTTGTGCGGCTGCTTGAGGTCCATCGTCACGCATCGCCGGACATCGTCGATCTGTCCCATGGCGCTGATGAGGAGCGACGGTGGGATACTGATGGTTTCCGTCTCGCTGACGCGGAACTCATTGTTGAGGCTATCCTTGCCGCTGATGAATGGCGTTTGCAAGACCACGGCCATATCCCGACAGCCGAGGGCCGCTCGAACCAGGGACCCCAGCGTCTCAGGTCGATCGGTGTTCCCCCAACAAAAGTTGTCGAGGATGGCGATCCGCCGGGGATCAGCCCCCACGGCGACGCAGTTGCGAATAGCCTCGTCAATGGCGGAGGCTGCCATCCAGTAGGGATCCAGATCGCCGTAGCGGGGATTCATGCCGCAGGCAATGACAAGGCCGCGGTAAGAATCCAGCACCGGTCGCAAAACCGCGGCATCGGAAGGACCGTCGTCCCATCGTCCCACCAAGGGCTTGATGACGCTTCCCCCTTGGACCTCGTGATCATACTGGCGGATGATCCAGTGTTTGCTGCACACATTGGGCGAGCGAAGGATAGCCAAAAGGTCCTCGCCCGCCGTGGCCTCCGCGTTGTCTTTGATGATCAGCGGCCGAACCTGGGGCGGACGATAAAAGGCCTCGCGGACCACTCGGGGCCGACCGTGATGGAGGAACTCCATTGACAGGTTGCCCACTTCATGACCCGCGTACCTAAGGACGAGGCGACCTGTTGGCACGAATCGGCCGATAACGGTCGCTTCCACGCCTTCCGATTCGAAGAGGGCCTTCAATTCGGGCCAGTGTTTTTCCGGGACGGCCAATACCATACGTTCTTGGGCTTCGGAAATCCAGATTTCGGTATAGGAGAGGCCTTCGTACTTGAGGGGAACATGGGAGAGTTCCACCTCGGCCCCGATGTCGCGACCCATCTCCCCGACCGCCGAAGAAAAACCGCCGGCACCACAATCGGTCACCGCGTTGTATAGGCCCCGATCACGGGCTTCCAGGAGGACGTCGAGCAGCATCTTTTCCGTGATGGCGTTGCCGATCTGCACCGCCCCGCCGGAGAGGGTCTCACTCTCGGTTGTCAATTCGGCGGAACTAAAGGTAGCCCCGTGAATGCCGTCCCGGCCTGTCCGGCCTCCCACAGCCACGATTAGGTCGCCGGGTTGTGGCATCTTTCGTGCCTTCTCACAGGGCAGCAACCCCACATTGCCGCAATACACAAGAGGATTCCCTAGGTAGCGCTTGTCGAAATACACGGCGCCGTTGACCGTGGGAATGCCCATCCGATTACCGTAGTCGCGGACCCCCGCCACGACGCCTTTCATGACCCGCTGGGGATGAAGAACGCCGGGCGGAAGCTCATCGTGGGAGACGTCGGGCGGTGCGAAGCAAAAGACATCTGTGCTGCAAATTGGTTTCGCACCCAATCCCGTCCCCATCGGATCGCGAATCACCCCGCCGATCCCGGTGTTCGCCCCACCGTAGGGTTCCAGGGCCGACGGGTGATTGTGCGTTTCGACCTTGAAGCACACATGGTACCGCTCATCAAAGCGAACGACGCCCGCGTTGTCCTCAAAGACACTCACACACCAGTCGTCCTGGCCAAGACTTTTGCGGATTTCATGCGTGGCGGCAAAGATCGTCTCTTTGAGCATGTTGTTGAATTCGATCTGCCGCTGATCGTCTTGATAGCGAATCCGGCCGGCCAGGGTCTTGTGGCTGCAATGCTCGCTCCAGGTTTGGGCAAGCGTCTCCAATTCCACATCGGTGGGGTCACGACCTTGTTGACGAAAGTACTCGCGGATTGTCTGCATCTCCACCAAGGAGAGAAACAACTGCCCCTCGCGACTGAGCCGCACCAAGGCCTCGTCATCCATGTCGCGAATGGGCACCGTGATAAGACGGAACTCGTAGGGCCGACCTTGTTCCAAGGTGCGAAAAGGCAACGGTCCCAGGACGACCTGCTCGATGGCGTCGTTGGCCAAGATTTTTTGACAGAGCCGTTTGATTTCTGCCTGCGACAGGCCAGCTACCCAGTATTTGCGAAAGGTCCGGACCTGGTCGGCCTTCCATCCAAAATCGGCGATGGCCGATTGGGCACTTTGGGCAACAGGGTCCATGACCCCCGGCTTTGGGAGGACGTAAATGACCTCCATGCCCGGTTGCGGTGGCGCCGTTAACGACCAATCGCCCACCGGGGCTACCAAACTACGTTCCACGACGGGGTCGGCGAGTAACTCCTCGGTCACTTGCCGGACTTGAGCCTCCGTCAACTGGCCCTCGATGAGGTAGCCATGACACGTGAGGATCGTCCAGTCTTTGTGGATTCCCAGGTCGTGGGCATCCTGCCGAATCTGGCGGGCCGCCACATCGGGTTGTCCCTCGGCAGGAAAAAGATCAACTTCCCAGAGCATCGCGGTTCTTTTTTCCTCGTAGTAGAATCTGTTCCAGTGTGCTTTCATCACCGGCGGCCAAGGCTCGGGCCAGCCGTCCCAGTTCGTCGGCAAAGGCCTGGCACGCGCCGACAAGATTCTCCCGGTTCTGCATGCAGATTTGCTTCCACATCTCAACATCACCCGATGCAATGCGGGTTGTGTCGAAGAATCCGCTGCCGGTGAGGCGGAACCAAGGTTCGGGCAGCATCCCCGCCAAAAGCGACGCCACAAGATGGGGAAAATGGCTGGTCATGGCCAAGGCCTTGTCATGTTCTTCGGGCGACATGCGAATGACCACCGATCCCAAGCCGGTCCAAAAATCCTCTAGGGCATCGAAGTCTTCTGCCCGCGTGTTCTTGGTCGGTGTGATGATTGTCACCCGGCCTTCAAAAAGATTGGGATCGGAGTAGCTTGGCCCAGTCTTTTCGCTCCCGGCTAAGGGATGTGCCCCGAGAAACCGGCAGCCCCGCGGTAACCCCTCATCCAAGGCAGCCACGATCTGGCCCTTGGCACTGCCCACGTCGCTGATGAGGGCACGTTCGGGACAGGCCTCGGCCACCCGCCGAACCAGATCGGGAATTGTCCCCACCGGCGTGCAGACGATAATCAGGTCAGCTTGGGCGACGCCGCGGTCCAGATCGATGGTCGTATGGCTGACGGCGCCCACACGCCGCGCAGCGCGGAGCGTTGTTTGCCTTCGTGCGATCCCGATGACTTCATCCGCCAGACCGCGCCGCAGGACGGCTTGCCCGATCGAGGCCCCAATCAGGCCCACGCCGACAATAGATACAGTTTTCCAGCGCCGCATGATCGCATTCCTTCCTAGTGTTCATAAGGAACCACCCATTTTAGCATATTTGGGCAAGTGGTGACGCGGGGACCGCCCGTTCGAACTCTGCCTCAAAGGACATCCTTAGTAGACAAAAATCAGCGGTTCGTCCGGAGGCACCGGGCCTTGCCACCAGGTGCTACCGTGGGTCAAATGGGTAACACATGAGGAAAAGCGAGAGGCTTATGATCCTGGGCTATAACACTAACGGTCTGGTCCACCACGAACCCACGGCAGCCCTCCGCGGCTTGGCGAAGATCGGTTACCGTGGGGTGGCCCTGACGATTGACCACTATCTCCTTTCGCCCTTCAATCTCTATTGGGAGCGGCAACTCCACGAACTACGGGACGTGCTCGATCGCCTGGGGATGTACTGCGTCATCGAGACAGGGGCCCGTTTTCTCCTCGATCCCTGGCACAAACATGAACCAAGCTTGATCTCCCCAGATGCCAGCGGGCGGGTGCGTCGCCTTGACTTCTATCGCCACGCCCTCCGCTGTGCCGTAACGCTTCACGCGGATTGCCTTTCTCTTTGGTCAGGCAACCGACACGACGAAGTCCCTCCCGAGCAGGCCTGGGAGTGGCTTATCCAGGGCTTGAGTCATCTATGTGACGAGGCCTCCGCAATGGGTGTTCCCGTGGCCCTGGAACCGGAACCCGGCATGTTCATCGCTACCACGGCCGATTACGATGAGCTTTGCCGTCGCGCCCCGAGTTTGGGCTGTTTGTTGACGCTGGATATCGGCCATGTACTGTGCCAGGAAGAAGGTCCCATTTCCTCTATTGTGGAACAGTACGCCCCGCGGATTGTGAATATCCACCTCGAAGACATGCGTCGCGGGACGCATGAACATCTCATGTTTGGGGAGGGGGAAGTCGATCTCGCCGAGGTTTTTGCTTCCCTTCAGAAAATCGGGTACAAAAAAGGGATCTACGTGGAACTGAGCCGACACAGTCACCTTGGGCTCCAGGCGGCCAAACAGGCGTTTGACATTCTGTCCCGTTATCAATCTGGGATGACCCAGTGATGTCACCGGCTGAAGGGTGCTGGTTTGGGGCATCTCGGCAAAGCATGTTACGTTCCTGAGGCGTATCTCCCTTTTTGTCAAGGACAAAGACGAGAGGCTGAATCATGGCGGAAAAACTCGATGATTACCTGATCCTCATATCGGTGGCGAACCTTCGCGAAAAGGATGTCGCCCGGATGGAAAACCTCAAGGAAATGATGGCAGGCGGCGAGATTGTGGACCTTATTCCGAGTTTTCCCGCTTTGACCTGCCCCGTCCAGGCGAACATGACGACCGGGCGACCGCCCAAGAGGCATGGCATCATTGCGAACGGAATCTACTGGCGTGATCGCGACGAGGTCGAAATGTGGACCTCGCCCAATGATTGCATTGAAGTCCCACAACTCTGGGACTTGCTTTATCATCATGAGCGAGGGTTGACCAGCGCCATTTGGTTTCCGCAACATGCCAAGGAGGCTGGGGCCGACTTCATCTGCACGCCTGCGCCGATCCACAACCCCGACGGCAGTGAAACCATGTGGTGCTACACGCGTCCGGAGAACCTTTACGGCGAGTTGCGGCAAAAACTGGGGGATTTTCCTTTGCATCGTTATTGGGGTCCCTTGGCCAATATCGAGAGTACTCGGTGGATCGTCGAGTCTGCCATTGAATTGGCCAAAGCGGCACGACCGAACTTGTTTTATATTTACTTGCCCCATTTAGATTACGCTGCCCAGAAGGACGGCCCGGACAGCGTTGCCGCCGGCAAGGCCGTACTTGAGCTTGACGAGGTCCTCGGACAATTGATGAACGGTTTGCGAGATGCTTATGATGGTGATCCCTGTTGGCTAATTGCCGGAGAATATGCCATCACGCCCGTCGAACGAGTGATTTATCCCAACCGGATCTTGCGCGAAGCGGGATTACTTTCTGTCCGCGAGGAGCGAGACGGCGAGTACCTGGACACCACCAGTGCGGCCTGGGCCCTGGCCGACCATCAGATCGCCCATGTTTTTGTCCGTGATGGCGAACCGGAGATCATTGACCGCGTGATGCGGTTGTTTCAAGGTCTGCCGGGAATTGATGAAGTGCTGGCGGGTGAGCAGCGGAGCAAGTATCATATGGATCACCCGCGAAGTGGTGAGGTCATCCTGACGGCCCAGCCCGATACGTGGTTCGCATATTATTACTGGTTCGAGGACCACAAGGCACCGCCATTTGCGCGAAAGGTAGATATTCACCGCAAGCCAGGTTATGATCCAGTGGAGTTGTTTTTTGATCCAGCCACACGCGGTATTCCCCTAAAGCCGGAGTTGGTGCATGGGTCGCATGGTGCCCCGGTGCGTGAGCGCTTCCAGCGAACGGTGGCGATTAGCTCGCGTCCGGGTGTGTTTCCCCGGGAACCCGTGACAGACACCGACATCTTTCACGTTGTGCTCAAGCATTTTGGAATGACCATGGACGGTCTCGCCTGAGAGGCGACGCTGACCGTTTTGGCCCAATTGAGATTTGCCCGCATCGTGTTCCAACCTTTGTCTGGGGAGGTCATTATGTCACGAAAAACTTTTATCCTTTGTCGTCAAAATGCTGGCAACTTAGTGGCGATCATGGCGGTTGTCTTACTGGGAATGGGTATGGGCGATCGAGCCACCGCCGAGCCGATTGCTGGAGGTGTTTCTGCCGAGAGGGCGGCCTATTGGGCCAAGCATCTCCCGCCGAAGCCTGTGGGGGTTGGCGCCCCAATTTCGCAGCGAGAGATTTGGGATGTCCTGGCCAAGGATAAAGCGTTTCGTCAGGTAGTTGCCGAGGCCGAGGAGGAACTTTCCCGGCCCATTGCTGAGGTCCCGGACGAGCTATATCTGGACTTTTCCCGAACCGGCAATCGGCGCCGGTATGAGTCCCGCATGTCCGCACGGCGAGGGCGGCTTGGGAATTTGGCCCTAGCCGAATGTCTCGAGAACCGGGGGCGATTCCTGGCCGAGCTGGAAAAGACCATTGCCGCCATCTGCCAGGAAAAGACCTGGGTAATGCCCGCCCACGATGGACGGCTCGACAATTTCTATGGCCGGACCGTGGAAATCGACCTAGGGGCTGCAAGCACCGCCTGGAATATGGCGACCATCGACTATTGGTTGGCAGAAAAGCTGTCGCCCGAATGCCGCCGTCTCATCGCCAGTGAACTGGACCGGCGTATCTTTACACCGTTCGAACAGGCCGTGAATACGGGCAATCCGCGGTTGTGGTGGATTACCGGAACAAACAATTGGAATGCGGTGTGTCTGGCCGGTGTGGTGGGAGCCGCCCTGGAGAATATTCCGTCTCCAGAGCGTCGCGGTTTCTTCGTGGCCGCAGCTGAAAAATATATCCAGTATTTCCTTCAGGGTTTTACACCGGACGGATACTGTTCGGAAGGAATCGGTTACTGGAATTACGGCTTTGGGCATTTCACGCTGTTGGGCGAGACGTTGGTTCAGGCCACCGGCGGCCAGCTCGATTTCTTCGCCCTCCCCGGCGTGCCACAAATCGCCCTTTTTGGCTATCGCATGGAGGTTGCCCCGAACATCTACCCCGCCTTCGCCGATTGCAGCGTTGGCTCAAGGCCAGATAGCGTCCTAAGCGCGTATCTTAGCCGCCGCTTCGACCTCGGTTTGAAGGAGCTGGAGAATCGTTACCTTGGTGTCGGTGCTGGGCCGAGTAGTTTCCTGCCTGAGGTAGCGATCTATGCCATGCCGAACTCGCTGACCAACCGCACAGGACAAGCGGCCGCCCGGCGGCATGATATCCGCGATTGGTTTGCCGACGCCGGCATCCTCATTTGTCGCCCCGCGGATCTATCGCCCGACAAACTGGCCGTCGCCCTCAAAGGTGGCCACAATGCCGAGCACCACAATCATAATGATGTTGGTTCTTTTGTTGTTGCCCTGGCGGGCCAGACGCCTCTCCTTGATCCAGGTGCAGAAGTTTACACCGCCCGAACTTTCAGTGGTCGGCGTTATGAGAGCAAGGTGCTCAACTCTTTCGGCCATCCCGTCCCCGTGGTTGCCGGGCAACTGCAACGAACGGGAAGCCAGGCCAGGGCCAAGGTCCTCGAGACGCAATTCAGTAATGAAGCCGATGTTTATCGGATGGACATCACGTCGGCCTACAATGTTCCCGCCCTGAAAAGCCTGGTCCGCGAGTTCCGATACGAACGCCAGGGACGTGGTCGCCTGATTGTTACCGATCGCGTTGAGATGTCCTCGCCGCAATCTTTCGAGGAGGCCCTCATTACCTACTCCCCGTGGCGACGGGTTGGCAACGGGGTTTGGATTGTGGGCGAAGGCCGCGGTGCCGTCCGCGTTGAGCTGACCATGGAAGGCCAGTCCTTCGTGGCCAGCGAAGAAGAGATCGACGAGGACGTGCGATACAACAAGAAACCGGTCCGTTTAGCTGCCAAGGTCAAGGAACCGATCGCCAGCGGAACGGTTGTCATCCGCATCGAACCGGTGGAGAAATAAGAGCCTATCCCATGATTTCCCCTCGCACGTTCGGCGGGAGAGGGGTCGGGGGTGAGGGTAGCTCGAATCGCTGCCGGTTTACTCAATCAATTCCGACGTTCGCTTGCCCTCACCCCAACCCTCTCCCAGAGGGAGAGGGGGACTTTTTCAGAGAGGCTGTAAGCGCAATCATCGCGTCCGTTGCCGAGAGTGCCCGCTCCGAAAGATAGCGCGGGTCGGGACCGCTCGGCACTGGGCCTGCGCATAAAAAAAGCACTCGCGAGCGGAGTGATGGCGAACAGGTAGGCCCGACTTTCACGGGGGCGCCGTGATCCGGCAACCGCGTCATCCACCGTAGAAACCCGAGGTTTCTCACACGATGGCTCCACGCTCGTGCTGGATACTTGTTCGGGGACGGCTCCCATCGGGCACGGTATCAGCCCACCGTCGATCCATCACTGACCACGCTCGGTCGAGTGCTTTTTTCGCAATCGTGCGCGGCCTGTGCCGGCATCCAAGTTCATCGGCCAAATGGGCCAAAAACCTTGATGGTCACGTAGCCTTCATCACGATCGCCACCTATGATCGTAACCTCAACGGGCCCGTAAGGCAATCCACCCTCGGTTGGGGTTATATCCCCATCCGTGTCGGCACCGCGGTTGCACAGAAAAGGCCGAACAACAATCGCAAGGCTGCACCACCGCGGCACATAGGCGAAATCGGTAAAGAGACACACGGTCATCCCACTGGCCGGGTTATGTCACGGGGAACCGCTCGGCGATCAGGGCGTCCAGTTCCTGCTTTAGTCGTGGCAGGATTTCATCGTATGTGAAGCTCCCTAGCGTGACCGGGCCTTTTTTCAGATTCACATACTTCGGACCACACCACAGTCCCAGATCGGCGTCGTCGGTCTCGCCGGGACCGTTCACGCGGCAGCCCATGACGGCAATCGTGATGGGATAGCTCGCCGCATAAGCCGTCAATTCGCGGACCTTTTCGGTCAACTGCACAAAGGCGGCATTTTCGACGCGGGAACAACTCGGACAACTGACGATGTTCAGCCCATCCCGTGTCCAAAGCTCCACCGTGACCCGTCCGGCAGCCACATCGGCCACGATCTCCAAACCGGCCAGGACTTCCTCATGCTTTCGTTCGTTGGGTAACGTCAAAGAGACGCGAATGGTGTCACCGATTCCTTCTGCCAAAAGGGGAATCAACGCGGCACGCGTCTTGCGGATTCCTTCCGGCGGCATGCCGGCCTCCGTCACACCGAGGTGTAACGGCACATCCGGTCGGGCCGCAGCAAACCGCCGGTTCGCCTCGATGACCATCTGAGGATCCGATTCTTTGAGCGACACGCAATACTGTGAAAACCCTAGCCGATCGAGAAGCTCACAGTGTTCCCATGCCGATTCAAGCATCGGAGAGATCTTGTCCTCGGACGGAAACTTCTCGCGTTTTGCCGGATCGATTGATCCACAGTTCACCCCAATGCGAAGGGCACAGCCATACTGGGCCGCAACATCGGCGATGAATTTCACCTTATCCTGCCACGGGACATTCGTTTGGTGATGATAGAGGTGGCCCGGATTGTAGCGGACCTTATTGACATACGGTGCCACCTGGGTGACGAGACGGTAATTCTCTTGTAGGTCCACGGACAGGTTGGCCGAGGTCTGCTCCCGAATGGCCACCAAGGCCTGCGCATCCGCCGGGCTATCCACGGCGATCCGCACAATACCGGCGCCCGCCTGGCGCAATTGTTCAACCTGGGCCACTGTCGCCGCAACATCTTGCGTCTTCGTGGCACACATACTCTGAACCACGATCGGATTTCCGCCGCCGAACGTCACAGAGCCGACACGCACGGCGCGGGTCGAATTCTTCCGCATAGAGACCTTTCACACGGGGCTAAAGCAACACCTGTTCCAGAAAGCGAGTTGTGCGGGGATGTTCGGGAGTCCTGAAGACGCGAGCCGGTGGACCATCTTCCACAATCTCGCCGTCAACCAGAACGATGATACGATCGGCAACCCGCTGGGCAAACGCCATTTCGTGTGTTACCAAAATGAGCGTCATTCCATCGCGGCGAAGGCCCTCCAACACCGCCAGGACCTCCGCCTTAAGTTCCGGATCGAGGGCGCTGGTGATCTCGTCACAGAGCAGGCCAAAGGGATTCATCGCCAAGGCGCGGGCAATGGCTACCCGCTGCTTTTGTCCCCCGGAAAGCTGTTGCGGAAAGGCATGAATATGATCCGCCAACCCCACGCGGTCGAGGAGGGCCTGAGCTTGCCGCTCTGCATCCCGCCGGGCCACGCCCAGCACATGAATGGGGGCCTCGGTGACATTCTGGAGGACCGTCAGATGGGGAAACAACTGGAAATCCTGAAAGATCATGCCCAGGCGCTGGCGAATCTGACGAAGCGTAGCGAAGGGGGCCGGTCGGCGCCCGGAACGCAAAACAAGCGAGCCCACGCGGATTGTCCCGCCGTCAAAATTGCACAAGCCGTTGAGGCAACGTAGGAGGGTCGATTTCCCAGCCCCACTTGGGCCGATGATGGCCACCGTTTCGCCCCGATCCACGCGAAACGCCACCTTGTGCAAAACCGTCCGATGACCGAACCGCTTGCACAGGTCTTCAACTTCGATGCTGAACTCGTCTTTATTCACTGGCCTTTTCCCCACCGAGCTTCGAGATGCCGGGAAAGAGCACCCAATGGGACCGAAAGGATCAGGTACAGCAGGGCTGTCACCAAGCCGATCTCCAAATATTTTAGACTCGATTTCGCCAAAATTTGATACTGCTTGGTCAATTCTACTACGGCGACAATGCTGACGATGCTCGTATCCTTAAAAAGCGCAATAAAGTCGTTC
>Ga0209508_1000763_pt1 | contig 29675 bp, 25 predicted proteins | sample AD_UKC129_MetaG_FD_184427 | JGI IMG/M metagenome (GOLD analysis project Ga0209508, IMG submission 184427) | Active sludge microbial communities of municipal wastewater-treating anaerobic digesters from Canada - AD_UKC129_MetaG (SPAdes) (version 2) | ecosystem: Engineered > Bioreactor > Anaerobic... | reverse complement strand
TTGGGCTTACGATCAAGCAATTCATGAATCCCCAGAATATCTGCTGCTTCTTTTACCCGCCTGTCAATTTCGTCCTTGGGGAATTTGCGGAGTTTCAATCCAAAAGCCATATTGTTATATACATCCATATGGGGGTAAAGAGCATAGTTCTGAAAAACCATAGCAATATCCCGATCCTTAGGGGGAACATCGTTTACCAGAGCATCACCAATGTAAATCTCTCCCTCATCCACTTCTTCCAATCCAGCAATACAGCGCAAGGTAGTAGTTTTTCCACAACCGGAAGGGCCTACCAGCACCATAAATTCCTCATCCTGGATATCAAGATCCACATTATTCACTGCCACTACTTCTCCGAAACGTTTAACCACACTTTTTAAAATAACATTAGCCATCTATTTTTTCCTCCCTTTCACTTACTCAATTTAAGTAACAAGAAACATTTGCTTTATTTTAGAATATTTTCTTTTATTTTTCAACCCCCTGTGGGCTCTTGTATCATGTCAACCCACTGAATAACTATATTTTCTCTTTTACAGATATTTCAGTACTATACCCAAACAGATAATACTATGCAAGTTCTGCTACCAGGTGGTAAAAAATATGAATTCTGGGGAGGAGATTACGTGCTTTGGTCGAATATTTCATAAAAGTAAAGAGGAGAGAGTGTTATGTATCGTTTCTTATGGAAGCAAAAGATATAGAATAAAAATCCAGATGCCAGCTCAAAAGAGCAAGGAGATGTATATACAGGTTCTTTTGCTAATAAGTGTAGAAAATATGCTGAGCAATTTTATCCCTTTTCTTGGGTAATATTATCTGCTAAATATAGATTATTATTTTCTGATGACATTGTTTCTAATCCTTATAATGTCAGTTTCAGTAAGAATAATACCAATCCTGCAACTCTGAGGAGTTAAGGCCTCAAAGGGAAGGAAAAGGATTATATGATTGTGGGAAAATAGTAGTTTTAGGCGGCAATAACTACACACAAATTGCCAAAGAGGTTTTTCAAAATGAAGAAATTCACAATTCTTTATCTAATTGTAAAGGAATCGACTACATGATGGTATATAAGGGGGTAAGCTTAATAATGCGATAAAAAGGGGGTTCCCCTTATGATACACACATCGTCTATGGCAAGCTTCACAATTCACTCCACTAAAGCATCTTACAAATCTCGGAATCTTTTGTAAAATAGCATGTTTATGAGATATTGTGTAAAATATGAGGGGATTAAGATATAAATATTAAGCGAGGCAAGCACAGGGTCAAAACTTGTTGATTCTGTACTTCACGAGATTGAGCGGACAAAAAATCCCTCATAGCAAGGAAACCGATAGAATTGCTTCTGAAATACTGAAGTCTGCAGAAGTTCTGTATGTAGTATAAGATGACTGTGATACAGGAAATATGGCTGAGCCGAGACCTGCCGAAGAACTAGAAGAAGAGATTATTTTAGAAGTTGAAAGGAGATTGATAGTAACATGAATAGCCCCGGAGAAGAGCTTCTCGATTTTATGGTTGCGAATGCTATTTATCCCTTTTGCAGCAAAAGGGGGAAAATTTTCTTGAGATGTTCTAAGAAAGGGATACTAACTGAAGGAAAAAAGAAAGAAATCATTGAGCAGTTGAATATCGAAACAAGTGATGAGTGCGAAACATTAAGAGAGGAAATTAAAAAACAGGTAGCAGAGCGCCGCACGACTCGTCCTATAAAAGAATGGATAAAAGAAGAAAGACCGAGAGAAATGCTGGTGCGGCTGGGAGCGGAAAATCTGCCGTTATCCAAGCTTCTGGCAATAATTTTGAGAACAGGGAAACACGGCGCAAGTGCTGAAGAGCTGGCCCAGACCTTACTTAACCATTTTGGGTCACTCAGAGCAATAGATGCAGCCCCAATTTCTGAACTATCTAAAATTGAAGGGATTGGCCCCGCTAAAGCAGCTCAAATCAAGGCATCGCTGGAGCTGGGTAAAAGGCTTTTCCAGGAAAGAGCGTTGGCCCGGAAAAAACTAACCAGGCCAGATGATGTAATCAGCTATGTCTCTGAATATTATGCTCCTTATCTGAGGGACAAAGAAAAGGAATTTTTTAATATAATTCTCCTGGATATTAAAAATAAACCCATTGACAACGTTGAAATAAGCAAGGGCAGCGTGAATGCGACTATTGTCGACCCTAAAGAGATTGTCAGGGCTGCATCTTTAAAGTCTGCATCTTCTGTAATCCTGGTTCACAATCATCCTTCAGGAGAAACCACCCCCTCCCAGGACGATGTTGAGTTAACAAATCGCATTGTATCGGCGTGCGAGCTTCTGGGCATAAAGGTGTTAGACCATATAATCATCGGCAAAAATATGGAGGATTTTTACAGTTTTGCAAAGGAAGGATTGATAAGGTAAACGAGAAAACAGACAGCTATCATAACCGCAGGAGTAGGGCCACGAATCTACTCAAATAAAGGGCACTAACTCTCTGAGCTTGTCCCTGCTTATTCAATGAAAACTGGTTGCCCTAAGGCTCTTTTTTTATCGCTTTTCCTAATCACCACTACTCTTATGTAGCCCTCGTCTCCTTCAATAAAATAGCTATCTTCCTTAACTCTTCGGGTTACCCTCCTTTTCACTCCCCCTTTTATAACCCACTCGATAGTGGCCTCTGCACTTGTGGAAACCACGATTTTATGGGGATACACTTTTACTGAGAGGTCCGGACCTTCGGTAGAATAGAAATGACCATTCCCCAAGGCGGCAATGATACTCTCTTTCTGTAAATCGGGAGCTGCAACCACTACCCAGGCTCGATTCGCTTCTTTGGCTATAGAGTGGCAATCATCTCCTGCCATTCCCCAGATTCGATACCCTCGGGTCAGCATAGCATCCCATTTATTCTCCGCATTAGTTCTCCATCCCCTACTATTAATTGCCTCTATACCACAAGCTCCGGGCGCGGACAATAACTCTCTCAAAGTCCACCCACTAAAGAGAGGCCACCGGTTAGGATGAGCATAAATCGCTACCCCCTTCTCCTTTTGAATATGGTCAATAATTTTATCCGGCTGCGCTTCGTCAGTTTGGGTCTCTACCCCTATCCCTAAAATGTGTCCTAAAGAAGAAGATTTTTCCACCCCGGGAATAAATAAAATTTCAGGAACCCCGAAATCCTTTGTTATCAAATCATGGTCGGTAACCACTACAAAGTGGTATCCCAAAGATCGATATGCTTCTACCACTTCCTGCGGGGCGTCATTCCCATCTGATGCTTGAGTGTGACAGTGAATTTGCCCCTTAAACTGAAAGTCTTCTTCTGAATAAGGGGAATAAACAGTAAATCGGTCAGAACGGATTGGCTGTAGATCAAGCGGGTAATCAGGAGAAGATGCTTCAGGCACAAAAAGGTAATTGACCCGCCGCTTAAGTCCCCATCCGAGCAAAAAACCACATGAGATTAAAACAATTACCCCCGCAAACCACCTATTCTTGATCAGCTAAGTCCTCCTCTTAGGCAACATAATAAATAGACCCACCTCATCCTGATAAAACACCATCTTCTTTTTATAAAAATATCCATTAAAAGCCTGGCTTTAAAATTTTCCTCGAGATAAGAGATAACAATAGAACCGCTATTTTGGTTCAAGGTATTTCTCTCTTAATTATGTTTTCTGCGCCTTATTTTGAGACCGTAATTCCTTAGGTTTATTTCCTCTGAGAAGACAAACGGTAGTCTATTTTTGCTTGAGGAGGGCCACTGATTCAAAATAAGGAGTTTGAGGAAAGAGGTCTAAAAAGGAAATTTTCTTCAGATGATATCCCCACTCCCTAAAAAGTGATAAGTCACGAGCTAAAGTACTGATATTGCAAGAGATATAAACCAGGCGCTGAGGAGAAAGAGAGGAAACTCTCCTTACTACTTTTTTATCCAGACCGGCCCGAGGGGGGTCTACTATGACTATGTCCACCCCTACATCGGAAAAAAGAGGAAGAACTTTATCTACCCGGCCAGGGATACAGGTAAAATTATTCCGCCCATTTAACCAGGCATTAAATTTAGCATCCTCTACCGCCTGGGGGTTTTCTTCCACCCCCACTACCTGCTGAGCAGAATCAGCTATGAAAAGCCCTACTCCTCCACTTCCACAATAAAGATCTAAAACCATTTCTCCCCCGCTTAAGGAGGCATAGTGAGCTGCTTTTTCATAAAGCGTTAAAGAAAGGAGGCTATTTACCTGAAAAAAACTCTCTATAGAAACTTTATAATTAACCGATCCTATTCGCTCAAAAAAATGGTCTTTGCCCCACAGAACCTTTTTATCTTCAAAAACCAAAGCACTGGCTGGTGAGTTATTAATGATGTGTACCAGGCCTTCAAGAGAGGGAAAATTCTCTCGCAACTCTTCTATCAAATCTTCCTGGCGGGGGAGGTCAACATCAGTAGTTGAGAGACCAATGAGCAGTTCTTGAGAGGCAGAATAGCGCACCAGTAAATTCCTCAATACCCCCTCTTTTTTCCGGGGGTCATATCCTGAAAGCAAGGAGCGTCTCCCATAATCTCTAAACAACTCTAAAAGAGTCTGGATTAAGTCTTTTTTCATCAAATAACAAATTTTCAAGTCTACCAGATCCCAATACCGCCCCCGGGGCCTCAAACCTAAAGCCAAATTCCCTTCTTTTTCTCCAAAATTAAATTCCATTTTATTTCGATATTCCCAGGGAGAAGGAGAAGGAATAAAGCCTTCATAATCCACTTCTTCCCAGGAAACATCCCCCACCTTTTCTAAAGTTTGTCGAGCATTTCTTTCTTTCACCTTAACCTGCTCTTCATAAGCCATAAACTGGAAACGACATCCTCCACATCCTTCTGCAAAATGAGGACAAAGAGGTTCTACTCGGGAAGAAGAAGGCTCAATAATTTCTACCACTTCTCCCACAGCGTAATTCCTCTTCAATTTGGTAATTTTTACTCTACATACCTCATCAATCAAAACCCCGGGGACAAATATCACCCAACCTTCTTCCTTTAACACTCCTTCTCCTTCAGGAAGAGCAAAATCAACCACTTTTCCTTCTATGATCTGTCCCTTATCCATTAATTAGTACTCCTCTGTCTCATTACTTCATAAATTCCGATGCCCAAGGCTACTGCTACATTAAGAGAATTTATCACCCCTTTTGATGGTATCTTCAACACCACATCGCATAAAGAACGCACTACTTTTCTAATCCCTGTGTGTTCTCCTCCCACCACGAGACCCAGAGGCATGCCCCGCAAGTCCACATCCCAGAGATTTTTCTCTCCATCGGCTTCCAGAGCTACTATCCAGAAACCTGCTTCCTGAAACTTTTTTACCACTTGAGTAAAATTGTTAATTTGAGCTATATCTACCCCCTCTATACCTCCCGCCGAAGCTCTCACTACCGGTGAACTCCAGGGAGCAGTACGGGCTTTGCTAACCAGAATTCCTTCCACTCCAAAAAAAGCAGCTGTTCTTATGATCGCTCCCAGATTAATAGGGTCTTCCACCCGATCTACAAAAACCACTGTTGCTTCCGGAGAGACTTTATTTTTCTCCAAAATTTCTTGCCAGGAGGGGAATATTCGAGGTTGAGCTATCAGCACCACCCCCTGATGGTTGACACCTTTACCTACCAGCTCTTCTAAAAAATCTTTGTCTTTTGCTTCCCAGGGGATTTTTCTCTTTTGGGATAGCTGTTTAATTTCTTCTATTATTTTCCCCTGCGCCCCTTCCATCACAAATAACATCTCTACTTTTCTTTTTTCCGATCTCAGAGCCTCTCTCACCGGCTGACGTCCATAAATAAGCTCCTCTTTCATCATTCCTCCATCTTAAAAAAGCGAGGGCCCAGAGGGGTATCTTCTACTATATATCCTCTACTTCTAATTTCCTCTCGCAACCGATCGCCTCTTTCCCAGTCTCTATTCTTTCTCGCTCTTTCCCTCTCTTCCACCAGCTTTATTATAATCTCATCTTCCTCTTTCATTTCCTCTTCTGGAATTATTCCCAAAATTTCCTCTACCGCCTTCAGAAAGTCTCTCATCTTTTCTAATACCTGCAGGTCCCATTTTCCCCGGTAAGGAGCAAGGTACTGGTTAAAAAGGCGGAGAAATTCTCCTAACACCCCCAGAGCTTGGGGAGTGTTAAAATCATCAGCTAAAGCCTCTTGAAAGCTCTGGTAAAACTCGTCTATTTTACGATACTCTTCTTTATCTTCCTTCCAAAGAGGGGGGTTATCCTTTACTTTTTCCTCTATAAAACCTATGTTGCGGAGAAAATTTTTAATCCGCTCTTCAAATTGACAGGAAGATTGCAAAAGGTTCTCGTCCAGATTGATGGGACTGCGATAATGAGCAGAAAAAATTGCTAACCTCAAAACCGAGGGGCTGTATTTTTGAGTGAGCTCCCGCACGGTAACAATATTACCCAAAGACTTAGACATCTTCTCCCGGTTGATATTAACATAACCATTGTGAAGGAAAAACCGAGCAAATGGTTTACCAGTGGCTGCTTCACTTTGAGCAATCTCGTTTTCATGATGGGGAAAAATTAAATCTATTCCTCCGGCATGGATATCTAAAGTGGATCCCAGATACTTCATGGCCATAGCTGAACACTCTATATGCCAGCCAGGCCTTCCTCTACCCCAGGGGCTCTCCCAGGAGGGCTCGTCAGGTTTAGCTCTTTTCCATAACACAAAATCGGCAGGGTTTTTCTTTTCATATCTAGCCTCTACCCGAGCCCCTTCTACTAACTCATCAAGATTCTTGCGAGAGAGTTTCCCGTAGGAAGGAAAACGAGAAACATCAAAGAGGATGTCGCCTTCTTTCTCATAAGTATAACCTTTTTCCTCCAAAGTCCTGATGAGAGCAATGATATCTTCAATGTGCTCTGTAGCTCGAGGATAATAGGTAGCTTTTCGTATCTTCAGGTTTTCTGCATCGTGCCAGTATTCAGCAATGTAGCGCTCGGCTAATTCTTCAGGTCTCTCACCTAATTCCTCTGCTCTTTTTATGATTTTGTCATCAATATCGGTAAAATTCTGCACCATTATAACTTCCCAGCCTCCACTATACTCCAGAAAACGACGTAGAGAATCAAAAACTACAAAAACTCGAGCATTTCCAATATGAATCAAATCATAAACGGTGGGACCACACACATAAAAACGAACTATTTTCCCTTCCTGAGGAAAAAAGGTCTCCTTTTTCTGGGTAAGAGTATTAAAAAGTCTAATTTCCATTATTTCCCATTCTTGCTTTAATTTTTTCTAAAACCTTTTCTTTTCCTAAAGCCACGAGCAAACGATCTAATTCTGGACCTTCTTCTCTCCCGATCAAAGACCAGCGTAAAACCGGATAAAAAAGAGAGGGAGGAAAACCACTCTCTTTTTGCCAGAGGCGAAGGTTTTCTTTTATTTCTTTTTCCTCCCAGGAAGCATTAAACCTCTCCAGGGAAGAGAGTAGAAACTTCAATATTTTGAGCTGTGTTTCATCTTCTACCTTTTCCTCTTTTACTGATACGTAATCTCTCAACTTTTCTACCATTTCCTTCAGAGTAATCGATTCTTCTCTCACTAAATCCAGCAAAAGATAAAATCTTTCTTCCCCCAATTCTTCTTTAAATTCTTTTACCTTTTCCCCTCCCCACTGGATGAGTTTTTCCTCCAACTTTTTGATGTCCATCCGGTGAATATAGGTTTTATTCCACCAATTCAGGCGAGCGGGGTCGAAAATTGCTCCGCCTTTACTTATCCGCTCTAAAGAAAAAAGGGTGTAGAGCTCCTCCCCTTCTATTATCTCCCTTCCCTCAGGAAAAGAATGTCCTAAAGTTAGAAGATAATTTAAGATGGCTTCAGGTAAAAATCCTTCTTCTTTAAAAAATCGTAAATTTACCTCTCCTCTTCTTTTACTTAATTTAGCCCTTTCTTCATCTAAAATAATGGGCACATGAGCAAAAAGAGGAGGAGTAAGTTCTAAAGCTTGATAAAGTAGAACTTGGTAGGGAGTATTAGACAGATGCTCTTCTCCTCGCAATACATGAGAAATATTCATCAATGCATCGTCTACAACACAAGCAAAATTATAAGTGGGAATACCATCTGACTTCAAAACAACGAAGTCTCCCAGAAAAGAGGTGTGAAAAACTACTTTTCCTCTTACCAAATCTTCCAATACTATTTCCTTGCCCTCTGGAATCCGAAAGCGCCAGGATGGTTTTATTCCCTTCTCTTCTCGTTGTTTTCTTTCCTCTGAAGACAGGAAAAAACAACGACCGGAATAGCGGGGAGCTTTGCCCCTCTTTAGGGCTTCTTTTCTCTCTTTTTCCAGTTCTTCTACCGTGCAATAGCAAGGATAAATGAGATTTTTAGTTCTTAATTGAGCAATAAAAGATTGATAAATCTCTCCCCGTTCTGATTGTCGATAAGGGCCATAAGGCCCCCCTCGGTCTGGACCCTCATCCCATTCTATGCCTAACCACCGGAGGTCTTCCAGTATAGCTTCTTCGAATTGCTTTTTTGACCTTTCCTGGTCAGTATCTTCAATACGTAAAACAAAATCTCCCTTTTCTTTGCGAGCTAAAGCCCAGTTAAAAGCAGCTGTTCTTGCTCCCCCCAGGTGTAGAAATCCGGTGGGACTAGGGGCAAAACGAGTTCTCACCCTCCCCACTCTAACACCTCAATTTTAACCTCGCTCAGCCCCTCCTCATAAATGTCCAGAATTTGAGCGGCAGCAAGAGATAAATCCACAACTCGGTCTTTCTTCCAAGGGCCACGGTCGTTTACTCTTACCACTACTTTCCGTCCATCTTCCGGATTGGTCACCAACAGAACGCTCCCTATAGGAAAATTGCGATGAGCAACAGTAAAAGCATAAGGGTTGTAAGGCTCTCCGCTGGCCGTAGCTCTTCCTTCAAAGTTACTGCCACACCAAGAAGCTATCCCTTCCGTTACTTCCTTAGCTTCCGTTCCTTCTCTTATCCGATAAAATTCCATCTGAACATTATTTAGCCAGAGCAAAGCCAGGCTTAGAGGGTCAGATTTGTTAGCTCGAGCATCTTCCTCAGAAACTGTAAAAAGTTTATTCTGACCAGCAAAAGCTATAGCTTTACCTTCTTCCCAAACCACATGGAAATTTACCGTCTTTTGGGGATTTCGAAATAATTCAGCAAGGGATTGAGCAATTACTTTAGCTCTTTCTTCTGGTGTAGAATAACCTCCTCCACAGCGAATACGGAGAATGGTCCGCCCCTCCACGCTAACGGAACAAGAGTGAGAATGAGATTCAAGAGCAATGGACTCTTCCTCTGCACCTTCTACTCCTGGGACGGTAATCACCAATCCACAAACTACCAAAGCTAAGATTTGATTTATTCTTTTTTCCGCAAAAGACTTACAGCAAAACAACCAATTCCTTCCCCCTTTCCCAGGCTACCCAAACCTTCGTTGGTAGTAGCTTTTATGCCTATAGCTCCTTCACCCACTCCCATGGTTAAAGAGAGAGTTTTTTTCATCTTTCCCACAAAGGGAGCAATAAGAGGTTGCTCAGCAATAAGAGTGATATCCACATTTTCTATCTCCCACCCTTTTTCTCGTATCTTCCCACAAACCTCCTCCAGAAGAAGAATACTTCTTACTTTTTCTGTAGAAGGAGAGGTGGGAGGAAACCAATATCCAATATCCCGAAGACCAGCAGCTCCCAGAAGACTATCCATCAGAGCATGACAGAGCACATCCCCATCAGAATGACCATATAGACCCTTCTCCCATGGTATATGTATCCCAGCCAAAAACAATTTTCTTCCTTCCCTGAGGGGATGAATATCATACCCTAAACCCACCCGCCAGCTGCTCATTTTTTTCGCCACCTCAATAACTCTTCAGCCAGGATGAGATCTTGAGGAGTAGTAATTTTAAGATTATCTTCTGAGCCTAACACCAGGCGCACTGGTTTACCCATTCTCTCCACCAATGAGGAGTCATCAGTCCCCTGAAATCCTTCTTCTTTGGCCCTCTCCAAAGCTTCCCAGATCAGGGAAATTCGAAAGGCTTGAGGAGTTTGAGCCCGCCAGATTTTCTGCCGATCCAGAGTCTCATCAATAACTTCTCCGTTCAGACTACATTTAATGGTATCTACACAAGGCATAGCACAGCAAACAGCTCCAAACTTGATAACTCCTTCCACACACCTCCCTAATATCTTCTCATCCACCAAGGGTCTTACTCCATCATGGATTAATACAAAATCATCTCCTCGATTTTTTACTTCTCTAACCCCCCCATAAACTGATTCCTGCCGGGTTTCTCCTCCTGAAATATACTTCTTCACTTTTCGGTAACCATATCTCTCCCATACCTCTTTTTTAAATATTTCCTCATGGAGAGGATTAATTACCACTATTATTTCCCCTATCCAGGGAGATTTTTCAAAAACATCTAAAGTATGAGCTAAAATCGGTTTCCCCAGAAGGGGTAAATACTGTTTAGGAGTTACCGAATCCACTCTTTCTCCTCTTCCAGCTGCCACTATTATAGCGAAAAACAAAATCTGCTCTCCTTTCTATCTCATTTCAGGAACGGCTACTACCTTTTACTTTAGCAAATATCATTCTTCCTGCCGGAGTTTGCAAAACGCTGGTAACTACTGTATCTATAGTAACATTGATATACTTTCTTCCTTCTTCTACTACCACCATAGTCCCATCATCAAGATAACCTACTCCTTGATTTTCTTCTTTACCCTCTCGAATAATCTGCACCCGCAGCTCTTCTCCGGGGAGAACATAGGGCTTGAGAGCATTAGAAAGATCGTTAATATTAAGTACTTCTACTCCTTCAAGCTCGGCAATTTTATTTAAGTTAAAATCATTGGTAACGACCTTCGCCCCTAAGAGCTTAGCTAACTTTATTAATTTGGCATCCACACCCTGAATTTCAGGAAAATCCTGATCTATAATTTTAACATTTACCTTCCTTTCTTTCCTCATTCGGTTAAGAATATCTAATCCTCTCCTTCCCCTTCCTCTCTTTAAAGGGTCTTGGGAATCAGCCACTTGTTGCAATTCTCGTAAAACAAAACGGGGGACTAAAATATCTCCCTCTATAAAGCCAGTTTTGCACACATCAGCTATTCTCCCATCAACAATGGCACTAGTGTCTAAAATCTTGTTCGAGAAGTTCGTCCCCACTCCCCGGGCAGGTTTCAACCGGGGGATACCAGTAAAAATAGCAACAACGTCTTCCTTTCTCCACATAAATATTGTCACACCCAAAACTCCACAGATCAGAGTTACAAGGAGAGGAAGAGAAGCATTTTTGAAGGGCAAAAAAGAAATAGGATAAGTAAGAAGCACTCCAATTACTAAACCTATCACTAACCCTCCTAAAGCCACCAGAATATCAATAGCCGAAAGACTGCTAAAAAATTGAACCATGCTCCTAAACCAGTTGGCAAACGGAATTCTCTTTTTTCTAACAGAAAAATAAAACAAAGCAAAAATAAAAACTATTAAGGCTATTACTAACCATAACCATTTACTATCAACCATACCAGCTCCTCCTTGCACAAAGGTTGCTTTTAACTAATAGATTATATCATTTTATAGAAAAAAAATTCCGATTGATATGGCTCTCTACCATTCTTCCTCAAAAATACACTCATATTGATTGAGAGTAACTTTTTATTCAACATTGAATCTAAGAAAGAATCTGTTGGTGATGAGGAAAGAATAAGTTAATTGTTAAGGTAAACGAGGTTTTTTAGAAAAGAGTATTGAGGAGGTTTTTCTTTGAAATATTTATTGATAGTCTATGCTCGGAACAGGCGAAAATTTAGCCGAGGAGGCCTTCTTTTTCCAGTGCTTCTTTAATATTAGAATAACCTACTAAAGTTACTTCTCCAAACCGATCGGGAGAAAAATCCTTGGGATGATAAGAAGAAGCTACCACTCTTTTAATTCCCATCCGAGCAGATTCCCGAATTCGCTGTTCCAGAAGAGGAGCAGGACGAATCTCTCCGCTTAACCCCACTTCTCCCAGATAAACGGTTCCTTTGTCTATTTCCCGATTCAGACGAGAAGAAACCAAGCTGAAGCACACCGGAAGGTCCAAGGCGGTCTCTGAAGTTTTAATTCCTCCTACCATGCTGAGATAGACATCTTGTCTTGAGAAACGTAAACGAGTATTTTTTTCAATAACTGCTAAAAGTAGATGAAGGCGATTTAAATCCATGCCCAAACTTACTCGGCGAGGAAAATCAAAATAACTGGGGTGAACCAGAGATTGAATTTCTACCACCATAGCCCTTTTCCCCTCTGTCCAGACAGTGCAAGCAGTACCCACTCCTGTGAACCTGCTCTCTCCCATAAAGTAATGAGAAGGATCCATAACCTCTACCAACCCCTTCTCCTGCATCTCCAAAATTCCTACTTCCTGAGTAGAACCAAAACGGTTTTTCATGCTTCGCAAAAGACGCAGAGGATGGTTAGCATTGCCTTCTAAGTAAAGTACCACATCTACCAAATGTTCCAGGACCTTAGGTCCGGCAATAGTACCCTCTTTAGTCACATGCCCTACCAGAAAAAGAGCGATGTTTTCCTTTTTAGCTATCTCCATGAAACGAGAGCTCAAATCCCGGAGAGTGGCCACACTCCCCGGCAGAAATTCTAAATCTTCCCGCCCTAAATTTTGAATGGAATCAATAATCACCACTTGAGGTTGAAGAGAAGAAATCCCCTCTCTTGCTTCTTCAAAAGAATTAGTAGAGAGAAGAAAAAGAGGAGGATTATAATCAATGCCCAGTCGCTCTACCCGCAGATATAGCTGGTAAAGAGATTCTTCACTGCTAACATAAAGGACTCTTTTATCTTTTTGAGCAATACCTTCGGCAATCTTTAGTAGCAAAGTAGATTTGCCGATACCGGGGTCTCCACTTAAAAGAACTAAAGACCCTTCTACCACGCCTCCTCCTAAAACGCGATCTACTTCTTTTAGACCGGTAGAGAAGCGATTACCTAATTGGAGATTTTTCTCTTTAATTTCCGCCAAAGAAAGAGGAGATGAGTAAGAAGAGCTCCTTTCTTTTTTAATTTCTTTTCGAGAGACTGGTAAAAAAGAATTCCACTCCCCGCATTGAGGACACTTTCCTAACCAGCGAGGAGTGGAATAACCACAGTTACTACAACAGTAACTCATGCTCAGCCTTCCAAGGTCAATCTCTCAAAGAAAGCTCCAAAGGAAGCAGTTTGGTGAACTTTATCTTTTCTTCCTCTACTCCCACCAAAATCCGATCTCCTTCTTTGAAAACTCCTTGGAGTATGAGATCCGAAAGAGGGTCCTCTATCAGCTTTTGAATAGCCCGGCGCAAGGGCCGCGCACCAAAATTAGGATCATAACCTTCTCGAGCAACAAGAGAACGAGCTTCGGGAGTCAGGTCTATCTCCATTTTATGTTCTCCCAGGCGCTTTCGAGTTTCTTTCATCAAGAGGTCCACTATGGCTTCGATTTCTTTCTGATTAAGAGGTCGGAATACAATTATCTCATCCACCCGGTTTAGGAACTCCGGAGTAAACACCTTTTTCACTTCTTCAGTAACTTTTTGCTTGATATCCTTGTAAGACATAAGCCCTTCACTTGATTTATCAGTAAAACCAATATTAGATTGAGAAGTAATCAGGCGCGCTCCTAAGTTGGAAGTCATGATAATGATCGAATTTTTAAAATCTACTACTCTGCCCTGAGCATCGGTAAGACGACCTTCTTCCATAACTTGCAACAATATATTGAAAACGTCAGGGTGGGCTTTTTCTATCTCATCGAATAGAATCACAGAATAGGGCTTTCTTCTCACTTTTTCAGTTAATTGTCCCCCTTCTTCATATCCTACGTATCCAGGAGGAGAACCAATTAAACGAGAAACAGTGAATTTTTCCATATATTCTGACATATCTAAACTAATAAGATTATCTTCCCTACCAAACAGAAACTCGGCCAGGGCCTTGGCTAACTCAGTTTTTCCCACTCCCGAGGGACCAAGAAATATAAAAGAACTAATAGGACGGTTGGGATCTTTGAGCCCAGCCCGAGAACGCCGAATAGCTCGACATACTGCCTCTACTGCCTCTTCCTGCCCTATTATTCGTTCGTGAATCTCCTTTTCCATGTTTACCAGTTTTTCTTTTTCTTCAGCATCTAAACGAGAAACTGGAATTCCAGTCCAGTTGGAAACTACTGTAGCCACATCTTCTTCCTCCACCAAAGGTCGGGAGCTATCCACTTCTTTTAACCAGCTTTCTTTCTTGTCCCGATATTGCTTTTTCAACCTTTCTTCTTCATCGCGGTAATGGGCTGCCTCTTCAAAATCTTGGTTTTTGACCGCCTTTTCTTTAAGTTTTTTTACTTTTTCTACTTCTTTTTCTAAATTTTTCAAGTTTTCTGGTAAAACAGTAGCTTGAAGCTTAACCCGACTGGAGGCTTCATCCATGACGTCAATAGCTTTATCAGGAAGATAACGGTCAGCAATATATCGTTGGGAAAGCTTAACTGCTGCTTCTACTGCCTGATCGGATATTCTAACTCGATGATGCTCTTCATAGCGATCTTTAAGTCCTTGTAATATCTCTATACTAACCTCTGGCGAGGGTTCGTCTACATAAACAGGCTGAAATCTTCTCTCCAGAGCGGAATCTTTTTCTATATACTTACGGTACTCCGTAATGGTAGTAGCTCCGATGGTTTGTAATTCTCCCCGAGCCAGAGCAGGTTTTAAGATGTTAGCAGCATCAATAGCTCCTTCTGCTGCCCCTGCCCCTACCAAAGTATGAATCTCGTCAATGAAAAGAACTACTTCTTTGCTCTGCACAATTTCCGAGATGATCTTTTTTAACCGCTTCTCAAATTCTCCTCGATATTTAGTGCCAGCTACGATAGCAGCTAAATCCAGACTCACTATTCTTTTCCCTTTCAAAATTTCCGGGATATCCCCTTTCACTATTTTTTGTGCTAGACCCTCAACAATCGCGGTCTTGCCCACTCCTGGTTCCCCAAGAAGAACCGGGTTATTTTTAGTACGGCGACTTAAAATCTGCACTACCCGCTCAATTTCCTTTTCCCGACCAATCACCGGATCCAGCTTACCTTCGCTAGCTAGCTGGGTTAAATCTCGACTAAATTCATCAAGAACCGGAGTACGGCTTTCTCGAGAAGGGCTAGTTCTGGATAAACTTTCCTCCCCCTCAGAAGCTTCGTTTAAAACTTCATAAAGTTTGGCTCTAGCCATTTCTAAATCCAAACCCAGACGTTGTAAAATCTGCGCTCCTATTCCTTCTCCTTCCCGGAGAATACCCAAAAGGATATGCTCTGTACCTACATAATTATGACCTAAGCGACGGGTCTCGTCCAGGGCTAGTTCTAAAACTCTTTTAGCTCGAGGAGTAAAAGCTACTTCTCGAGAGCTCGTATACTCCTTTTGATCCGTAAAATTATCTAGTTCTGCTCGAACTAAATCCATAGTTATATCAAAACTATCCAATATCTTGGCCGCAACTCCCTCTCGCTCCCGCAGTAAACCCAAAAGAAGATGCTCTGTCCCGATATGGTTATGCTTGAGGCGTACAGCTTCATCTTGGGCCAAGATAATCACCTTTCTGGCTTTCTCCGTATACCTTTCAAACATCGTTAAATATCCTCCCTAATTCTGTTTCTAGGAAATCCAATATCTTCCAATTTTGCCCTTTTGATAAACCTTCATTCACTATTTTAACCCACAAATCGTGAATCTTCATAAAAGAAAAACCCCGACTCTGGGGCATTATTCCCTCTTCCTGAGCTAAAAGCCAGAAAGAGACAAAATCCAGAAACTTTTTTTTGTCCTGCTCTTTATATGTTCTCATCAACCCTTTATACTGGGATTCCATAATCTGCCAGAAAATATCCTGGTGAGAAGGAGATTTTACCAAAAATGCTCTGGCCTGCTTCTCCCATCCCTGAATTTCTCTCACAAAATCTTGGGTCATCTTCAAAATCTCTGTTTCCTTTATCCCCAGGGTGAAAAGATTAGAAACTACAAACAGATGAGCCAGAACTTGATCCTCTTCACCATAAACCTCCACCCTAAATTTATCACCATCTTTAAACCATTGATAAATTTTATCTTCACCATATAAAAAGGAAAGGGCAGGCAAATGCAGCCTCACATAAATTTTCAAACCCGTTCCCAAGCGGGACGGAGAAGAGCTAAGATACCCTAATTGCTCGCTATAGGCATACTCTAATTGCTTCTCCCAAAGATTATCCCATCTGTTCAGTTTGTTCCAGTAAGGTTCTAAATTAGAACAAGACCATCCCTCCACAAACAAAGAAAGATGGTCTTGGTAATTAACAATAGTCCCCAGATTGCCTTTATAAATTAGAATTTTTTCTAAGGAGTCAGACAATAAATCGGGGAAAACCCAGCTCAATAACTTAAGCTCCTTAGAATGGGAAGTCACTCCCACCCAGGAAAATCCTTTTCGAGCTAGAGGCAAATAAACCTTCCTTACCTCCTCTTGTACCTCTCCACTCCAGATAGGAGAAAAGTAGGTGGAAGAAGGAAAGGGGATATGAGCAAGGTTCCGAGATAAAACTAAAGCCACCCGGTCAGGAAACTGTTTATCTTTTCGACTCCCAAACAAACCTCTATTAGAGAAAAAATTCATTTTAAGTGAGCATTAAGTTTCTCCATTATCTTTTTCAGCTGTCCAGCTTTTTCATAGTTTTCTTCCTCTATACACTTTTCCAAATCTCGGCTGAGACGAAGAATAGCATTTCGTATTTTATTTTTTTTCCGCCAATTAGCTGGATTCTTACCTCGATGATGGGTCCCCAGTTGATTTTCCAATAACCAATTTTTTATATCCGGGAAATAAGAATTATAACAATGAGGACAACCAAACAACCCGCTTTCTAAGAATTCTTCCCATTGCCATCCACAAAAGGGGCAACTCTCTTTTTCTTCTAAAGGAGAAATCCGAGTTGATAACGAACCTTTCTGAGAATCAGGGCTAACCACCCAGGAAACAGAAACTTCCCGGGAACAAGCCGAACAGAGAAAAAGCTTATTCTTAACTTCCCTCTCTGCTCCTATCAGATAAACTACTACCTTAGCTTCCCTCCAACCACACATATCGCATTTCATTCATTATTCCACCCATCTCAAAATCTGAATAAGAATCTCTTTCAAAATCCTGGCTCGCATCTGGTTTCGGTCTGTTACAGAAGAGAAATCCAAATCGGCTACTTTTTCTAAAGCATCTATGGCAGCAGCCCGAATGAGAGCGCCTTCTCGAGGGGTTATGAATTCTTCTCTCTCCAGCCAGTTTATTAAATCCTCGACATCGCTTTCCTTCAGGAGTTCTTCGTTACTATCTAAGTAAATGATTATGGGCTCCAGGCGATCGATAGGCACCCTCATAATTCTAATATAGCCACTACCCCCTCGCCGGCTTTCTACTACAAATCCTCGAAATACATTAAAGCGAGTAGTTAAAACATAATTAATCTGGGAAGGAGCACAATCAAACTCATTAGCTAACTTCCCCCGCTGGATAGTTATTGTTTGATTAGGGGAGTCGTCTATCAGTCTGATTATATAATTTTCGATACTATCACACAGGGAGTACATCTCTCTTCCCTCCCTTGACTATTATTGACTTTCTATATTATACAAATAAGGCCTCAGTTTGTCAATCTGCTGCAGGACGGAGAAGAGGGAAGAGAATAACCTCACGAATAGAAGGAGAATCGGTGATTAACATCATCAATCGGTCAATACCAATACCTAAACCTCCCGTAGGGGGCATACCATACTCCAGAGCTTCAATATAATCTTCATCAATTAAATGAGCTTCCGGATCTCCTCTTTCTCTTTTCTGGAGTTGGTCCATAAACCTCTTTTTTTGCTCAAAAGGATCGCTTAACTCACTATAAGCATTTCCTATTTCCTCTTTACCAATAAAAAGTTCAAAACGTTCCGCTAACTGGGGATTATCTTTCTTAGCCTTAGCCAGAGGAGAAACCTCTACTGGATAATCATAAACAAAAGTAGGATTGACCAGACCCGGTTGCACAAATTTCTCCAAAAACTCATTAATAAATTTTCCTCGGTCCCAGTTATCTTCATAAACTATCCCTTGTTTCTTAGCCTTAGCTCGAATAGTATCCAAAGAATCCTCTATAATGTCCACTCCCACCAATTCTTTAATAGCCTGAGGCAGGCTGACCCTACGCCAGGGAGGAGTAAAGTCCAGGGTCATAGATTGATATTCTATTTTGGGGCTACCAGTAACTTTCTTTACCACGTGGAAGAGCATTTCTTCGGTTAACTCCATCATCACTTGATAATCAGCATAAGCCTGATAAAGCTCAAGCATAGTAAATTCCGGATTATGACGGGTGGATACCCCTTCGTTACGAAAACTGCGATTTATTTCATAAACTTTCTCTAACCCTCCCACTATCAAGCGCTTGAGAAAAATCTCCGGTGCAATCCGGAGATAAAGTTCCATTCCCAAAGCATTATGGAAAGTTTTGAACGGGCGGGCTAAAGCTCCTCCTGGAATCACCTGCATCATGGGCGTTTCTACTTCCCAAAAACCCTTTTGATCCAAAAAAGCTCTCAACTCTTTTAATAATTGGGAGCGGAGATAAAAGATCCTCCTGACATCGGGATTCATAATCAAGTCCAAATAACGTTTACGATAACGAACCTCTACTTCTTTCAGTCCATGCCACTTTTCAGGAAGAGGATGCAAGCACTTACTGAGAATAGTAAACTCCTCCACCAAAACGGTAAGCTCTCCAGTGTGAGTGAGAAAAACTTTCCCCTCTACCCCTATTATATCCCCCACCTCTATTTGCCGAAGAATGGTAAAGTTATTTTCTCCTATTATGTCTTTTCGAAAATAAACTTGCATTCTATCAGTTCGGTCTTGCAAATCGGCAAATACGGCTTTACCATGCCTTCTCAAAGCCATTATTCTCCCCGCTATTTTTACTTTTGTATCCTTATTAATCAGTTCCTCAGCATTATTCCTTACTTCTTCAATATCATGAGTTTTGCAAAAGCTGTTATCATAAGGGTCTATACCCAGGTTTCTCAAAGCCTGGACTTTCTCCCACTTATATTTAGCTTTTTCTTCCCGTCCAATGGCTTCTTCATTCATTGTTTTTATTCATCCCGGCCTCTAATCTCTATTATACGATAGTGCACTACCCCAGCAGGGACTTTTACCTCCATTTCCTCCCCTTCCCTTTTACCAAGCAAGGCCTGAGCCAGAGGAGATTCGAACGAAATTTTCCGGACCGAGGGGTCAGCTTCTACTGAGTCAACAATGAAATACTCTACTACTTTATTTTGATCCAGATTTTCTAAAATCACTCGAGAACCCAGGGTAACCTTGCCACTGCTGTTCCCTTCATCTTCTACTATTTCTGCTTTCCGTAATTTTTCTTCCAGGGCTAAAATTTTCCCTTCAATAAAAGCTTGTTCATTTTTGGCCTCTTCATACTCGGCATTCTCACTGAGGTCGCCGAAAGAAAGAGCATGATTGATTTTCTCTGCCACTTCTTTCCGCTTCACCGTCTTTAAATATTTCAATTCTTCTTCTAATTTCCGATATCCTTCTCTGGTAAGGACGATTTTCCCATCATCTCTTTTCTTTTCCATAACCACTACGCCTCCAACTATAAACTTTATTAGATGAGAATTATAGCATAAAATATAAAAATTACCTCAAATTGTCAAGCTTCAGTGGGCAGCAAATTATTTTGACCAACTCTACTTCTTCCCCACCAACCGGTTCTCTTTTCCTTAACTTTGTTGTAAAATGTAGTAAAAGTAGATTCCCTTTTAAAAAATAAAAGGAGGTAGAGTAGCTTATGGAAGAAGAAAGAAGGGAAGAAATGGTACCAGAAGAAAAAGAAGAGGGTATCAAAAAAGAAGAGGTAATCGGGGAAATTACCTTTTCTCCAGATATCATTGCCACTTTAGCGGCTATTACAGTTATGAAAGTTCCCGGAGTAACTAGCCTGGGGGGACTACCTGCCGCCCCTTTAAGTACTTTAGTGGGTAGAAAAGATATTAACAAAGGAGTCAAAGTAGAGTTAAAAGATAAAACCGTAAACTTAGAAATATCTTTAGTAGTTAATATCGATTCATCTCTAATTGAAGTAGCCAAGGAAGTGCAAAGAAAAGTAAAAAGGGTAGTGGAAGACAAAACAGGAATGACGGTCAATAAAGTGGACATAATTGTTCGAGACGTCTCTTATCCCGAGAAGGAAAAAGAAGAAGAAGAAAAGGAAGAAGACGTAGTTTCCTGAGAGTGCAGCTAAAAGGTAATTAAGTCTTTTATTGCTTCTAACTTCTTTTCCCCTATGCCTTTCACTTCAAGAAGCTGTTCAGGACGATAAAAAGGACCGTTCTGCTCTCGGTATTCAATGATGCGCTGGGCAATCACTTCCCCCACCCCCGGTAAAGATTCCAGCTCTTTTTGAGAAGCGGTGTTAACATTCACCAGTGAGTTACCTGACCGCACCTCAAAAGCAGTGGCTCTTCCTTCAGGAGGGGGGGAAAAACTGGAAGAGGGAACCAGTATTCTCTGTCCATCATAAACCGGAAGAGCTAAATTAATGCCCTCAATTTGAGCATCTCCTGTAGTCCCTCCCGCCACTTCCAGGGCCTCAAAAATGCGGGTTCCGGATTTAACTCGATAAATGCCTGGGAAGTTCACTGCTCCATCCACTTGAATAACAATCAGGGAATCCTCGCCAACCCCCGGAGCAAGGAAGCTCCTTCCAGCTATAAATCCTAACCCTAAAGCTGCTACCAAAGAAATTATTAAAAGTGCCAATTTTTCTTGCTGAGAAAAGTCCACTCATTCCACCACCAGATTAATTAGTTTATCTGGCACATAAATGCTTTGCTTTATTTCCCCATGATTCAGCCAGCTTTGAACTTTTTCATCCTGTAAAGCCTGAGCTAAAACCTCTTCTTTAGAGGCACCTCTGGAAACCACCACTTTACTCCTCACTCGGCCATTAATTTGCACTATTACTTCTACTTCTTCTTCATACATTTTTTCTTCTTGATAAGTAGGCCAGCTCTCTGTGGAAAGCAGGTTTTTCCCCCCCAGTAGTTGCCAGAGCTCTTCGCTCAGGTGAGGAGCGATGGGATTTAGAAGAGAAACCAAGGTTCGAGAAGCGAAAACCAACATTTCTTTTTCTTCGGAGCTAGCTCCTTTTTCTTCTAAAAACCGCACATAATCGATCATCTCATTCAAAAGCTCCATCAAAGAACTGATAGCAGTGTTAAAGTGGAATTTTTCCTGGATGTCTCGAGTTACCCGGAAAATAGTTTGATGTACTTTACGTTCCAGAGCCTCCATTCTTCCTTCATCTACCTCAATTGCTTGTGTCGGAAAGTCAATAACCCTACCTACTGTCCTCCACACTCGATTTAAAAAGCGGAAAGCTCCCTCCACTCCCTGATCCGACCATTCCATATCCAGTTCTGGAGGACCAGCAAAGAGAATAAATACTCTTACCGTATCAGCACCGAAACGATCGATGATTTCTCGAGGGCTTACTGTATTTCCTTTGGACTTAGACATCTTAACTCCGCCCTTGGTAATCATGCCTTGAGCAAAAAGGTTAGAAAATGGTTCCCGAAAATTAACTAAACCTAAATCATTAAGCACTTTAGCAAAAAAACGAGAATACAGGAGGTGAAGAATGGCATGCTCTACCCCTCCTATATACTGATCTACTGGCATCCAGTAATCCACGTCTTCCTTGTAGAATGGCCTATCTTTTGCTTCCGGAGAAGTGTAGCGCAAATAATACCAGGAAGAACAAACAAAAGTATCCATGGTATCAGTTTCCCGCCTGGCTTTTCCTCCGCACTGAGGACAGGTAGTATTAACAAATTCTGGACTACGAGCCAAAGGAGAAGGACCACCGGGCAGAAAATCTACATCTGGGGGTAACAATACCGGCAAATCTTCCTCCGGCACCGGCACTTCTCCACAGTGCTCACAATATATTATGGGAATAGGTGCTCCCCAGTAGCGCTGTCGAGAAATTAACCAATCCCGCAAGCGATAAGACACCCCACCTTTACCTATTCCTTTTTCCTCTAAAAACTCTATTACTTTCTTTTTACCTTCTTCAGACGGTAGACCAGAAAAAGGACCGGAATTCACCATAACTCCTGGCTCAATGGTACAGTACTCATCTCCATCTATCTTTTTAATCACTGGCCTAATCGGAAGACCGTATTTTTGAGCAAACTGATGGTCTCGCTCATCATGTGCTGGAACAGCCATTACTGCTCCCGTTCCATATTCTAAGAGGACATAGTCAGCTATCCAGATAGGGACTTTTTCTCCACTTACCGGATTTAAAATATCCTGACCGATATACATTCCTTCTTTTTCAGTAACATCGGAGAGGCGCTCTACTTCGCTTTTCCGAGCCATTCTCTCCCGAAATTCCTTCACTTTTTCCTCATAAGGAGTACCAGCTACCAGCTTATCCACTAGGGGATGTTCAGGAGCCAGAACAAAAAAAGTTACACCATAGATAGTATCGGGACGGGTGGTAAAAACGGTAACTTTTTCACCATTATCCAGGAGAAAATCAATGTATGCTCCCTCGCTTTTGCCTATCCAGTTTTTCTGCATAGTTAAAACTTTTTCTGGCCAGTTTCCCAAAAGAGCCATATCTTCTAGCAAATCTTCGGCATAACGAGTAATCCGAAAATACCACTGATCAAGTTTTTTGTGAACTACCGGTGTTCCACAGCGTTCACAAGCTCCATCTACTACCTGTTCATTGGCCAAAACCGTAGAACAAGAAGGACACCAGTTAACCAGACCTTCTTTTCTATAGGCCAGATCATTTTTGTAGAAAAGCAGGAAAAACCATTGAGTGAAACGGTAATAATCGGGCTCACAAGTTATGACCTCTCTTCTCCAATCATAGCTGATACCCAATCGCTTCAATATCTCTCTCATCTGGTTAATTTTATCCTGCGTCCAGGTAGCAGGATGAATGCCATGCTGGATAGCGGCATTTTCTGCCGGCAAACCAAAAGCATCAAAACCCATGGGATGCAAAACGTTATAACCTTGCCGTATGAAATAGCGAGCTACTACGTCTCCGATGATATAATTCTTAGCATGACCCACATGTGGCTCACCAGAAGGATAGGGAAACATTTCCAAAACATAGTACTTCTCCCAGTTTTCATCTCTTTCTACCTCAAAAATCCTTTTTTCCTGCCAAACTTTCTGCCACTTAGGTTCTACTTCTGCAAAATCATAATCCTGGAGCACCTCTAAACCTCCCACAAAAAAAGCTCGCCCCCGGGGGCGAGCTTATAATCTGGTGGAGCTGACGGGAGTTGAACCCGTGACCTTCTCCACGCCAAGGAGACGCGCTCCCAACTGCGCTACAGCCCCTTACCTTTTCAGGTTTGTTTTCTACATTATACGCAAACTACTCCTATCCGTCAATGAGCTTCAGCCACTAATTTACTCAAAACTACTTCCTCAAAAATTTGTCGAAGTTTATCTTTGCTAACTCCTGAAAATACTTCCTCGTTGATCCGAATATTAGGGCCTTCGGTACAATGCTCTAAACAGAAAGTAGCTCCTACACTCACTCTATCTTCTACTCCATATTCTTTAGTTAACTCCAACAGTTCTTGCAGGAGGTCATAGGATCCTTTGAGGTAACAACTGGTACCTACACAAACCGCAATATCCACTTTCTGAGCACTCTTGGCTTCTTGAATCCGGATAACCTCGTCACTGATTCGACGACGAGAATAATAGTGAGTATGAAGATGATGCTCTGCCACTTCACTATTAGCCTCTTGTAGCCATTTTTCGTACAAGAACTTAATAGAAGGGTTATCTTGAGCTTTACGAACCACGCTCAAGCGATCAGCATTATAGAGACCTTCTGCCCTTCGGCGTAAAACTTCCTGATAATCGGGGTACTCCAAGGGCATTCCTCCCCCTCCAATGCAACCTCCCGGACAGTTCATAACTTCTACAAAGTCGTAATATCTTTCGCCTCTTCTCATATCTTGCACTAATCTCTGAAGCATAGCTAAACCATGGACAATAGCTACTTTGACTCTCCTTTCTCCAAAATTTATCTCTGCTTCTTTTACACTTTCCATACCTCTTACGCCCTTAAACTCTACCTCTTGCAACTCCTGACCAGTCAGGCGCTCATAAGCATATCTCAAGACCGCTTCCGTTACTCCTCCTGTTACCCCAAAAATAACTCCTGCTCCACTTCCCGCTCCCAGAGGAACATCAAAAGGAAGAGGTTCTAATTCTCTAAAATCGATATTAGCAGTTTTTATCATTCTTATAGTTTCCTGAGCAGTTAGAACTATGTCTACATCGGGGATTCCATCATGAATAAACTCGGGGCGCCGGGCTTCAAATTTTTTAGCTGTACAAGGCATTATAGAAACGGAAACCAGTTTCTCTCGAGGAACGTTTTCCACCTGACAAATGAAATTTTTGATCACTGATCCAAACATCTGCTGGGGAGAACGAGCTGAAGAAAGGTTTTCCAGGTAAAAAGGATAATTTCTCTCCGCATATATTACCCAGGAGGGACAACAAGAAGTAAACTGAGGGAGCCTCTCTCCTTTTTGTAGGCGCCGGAAAAACTCTTCCGCTTCTTCTACTACAGTTAAATCAGCACTAAAAGCGGTATCATAAACTCGGTCAAAACCAATTTTCTTCAAAGCAGCCACAATTTTACCAGTAGTAATTTCTCCCGGAGGAAGCCCAAAAGCTTCTCCTATAGCCACTCGCACTGCTGGAGCAATTTGAGCTACCACCATTAAATCAGAGTCAAGAACCGCCCTCCAGGCATTATCTACTTCTGATTTTACTACCAAAGCACCAGTAGGACAACGAATGGAACATTGCCCACAATAAACACATTCTACCTCTGAAAGTTTTTTTCCAAAAGCAGGTTCCACTTTAGTTTGAGAACCCCGGTGAGTAAAATCATAAACTCCAATATTTTCTATTTCTTTGCAGGCTCGTACACAATCTCCACACAGAATGCAGCGATTAGGATCCCGAACCAAAGAAAATGTAGAAGTATCCTTAGGTAGTTTCTCTTTTCTCTCTCCAAACCGGACCTCATCTATTCCCAGTGAAGCAGCGATGGCCTGCAGACGACAGTTGAGGTTTCTCTCACAAACTGTGCAATCTCTCTCATGATTAGCCAGATAAAATTCCACCATCATGCGCCGAGCCTGAAGGACTCGAGAAGTAGTGGTTTTTATCACCATCCCCGGTTCAGGAGGAGTAGAACAAGCGGGCATAAGACCTCGTCCCTCCACCTCTACAAGACACATTCGACACGCTCCATAAACACTGAGGTCAGAATGATAACAGAAAGTAGGAATTTCAATATTAGCTTTTTTAGCTACTTCCAAAATATTCTTTTCACCGTTTAAAACAATTTCTTGCCCATCTACCACTACTGCTTTTTGGGCCATTTTTTCATTCATCTTCTTTTCTCCTCCACTCCACAGTTATGGCATCAAAAGGACAGGCTTCAAAACAAGCCCCACATTTAGTACATTTTTCTTGATCTATTACATAAGGCACCCGAGGACGACCAGAAATGCAGGATACCGGGCAAACCCGCGCACACTTAGCGCAGGCACGGCATTTTTCCGGGTCAATCCAATATTCCCTCATAGCCTGACAAACATGAGCAGGACAAACTTTATAGATCACATGGTCTAGGTACTCATCCCGAAAATAACGGAGGGTGGTAAGAACAGGATTAGGAGCAGTTTTACCTAAACCACATAAAGAAGCATCTCTCACCACCTGAGCAGTTTCTTCTAACAGTTCCAAATCAGAAGGGATAGCTTCTCCTTTTACAATCTTTTGTAATAAATCTAACATATGCTTGGTACCTTCTCGACAGGGAACACATTTGCCACAGGATTCATTTTGAGTAAAATTCATAAAAAAGCGAGCTACTTCTGGAATGCAAGTATCCTTATCCAAAACCACTAATCCACCAGAGCCCATAATAGCTCCTGCCCCCGATAGAGAATCGTAATCTATGGGTAAATCAAGATGACGCTCGGTCAGGCACCCCCCTGAGGGCCCTCCAATCTGTACCGCTTTAAACTCCTTATTGCCCTGTATTCCTCCTCCAATATCAAAAATTAAGTCCCGCAAGGTAATCCCCATAGGGACTTCTACTAAGCCGGTATTTTTAATCTTACCAGCCAAGGCAAACGTTTTAGTTCCTGCGCTACTTGCAGTGCCAAAAGAGTGAAACCAGTCTGCCCCCCGGAGCATGATTATCGGCACATTAGTTAAAGTTTCTACATTGTTAATTATAGTAGGCTTACCCCACAGACCCCGGTAAGCAGGATAAGGAGGACGAGGACTGGGCATACCTCTTTTCCCTTCAATAGAAGAAATCAAAGCTGTTTCCTCTCCACAGACAAAAGCACCTGCTCCTTCCCGAATTATAATTCGAAAAGAAAAACCACTACCTAAAATGTTATCCCCCAAAAGACCAGCTTCTTCTGCATCTTCTATAGCTTTTCTCAGATGCTTCACTGCTAGAGGATATTCAGCTCGGACATAAATATATCCTTCCTCCGCTCCTATGGCATAACCGGCAATAGCCATACCTTCTAAAATAGAGTGAGGATCCCCTTCCATCACACTCCTATCCATAAAAGCTCCCGGGTCACCTTCGTCGCCATTGCAAATAACGTATTTTTTATCCGCTTTAACCACTCGAGCAAATTGCCATTTTCTCCCGGTGGGGAAACCTCCTCCTCCTCTTCCCCGCAATCCAGATTTAGTGATTTCTTCGATAACCTCATCAGGAGTCTTTTCGCTGATAGCCCGAGCCAAAGCTAAATAGCCATCCCGAGCTAAATAGTCATCCAGATTTTCAGGGTCAACGGTGCCACAGTTGCGAAGGGTAATTTTCACTTGTTTTCGATAAAAAGGAACATCCTTAAGATAAGGCCAATAATGAACCTCTCCATCCACATTTTCCTGGTAAACTAACCTTTCTACCACTTCCCCTTTTTTTAGGCTTTTATTTACTATTTCCTCTACATCTGCGGGCTCAACTCTCAAATAAAGAATCCCTTCCGGTTCTATTCTTACCAGAGGTCCAGCTTCGCAGAGTCCCATACAACCAGTTTTAACTAAATGAGGGTTTTCTTCTAACTTCTCCACTTCTGCTTCTACTTTTTCTCGCTCTATCGCTTCCCTGAAGGCATTAAACACCTCTTCTGCTCCCTTAGCTAAGCAGCCTAATCCTCCACAAATCAAGACTCTCCTCTTTCTGTCTTTACTCTTTAATTCAGCAGTATATTTTTCTAATTGCTCTTGACTTTCAAACCGCATCTGCTTTCTCTCCTTCCCCCAACAGGCGATCGATGAGTTGCTGTACCTTTTCTTCGTCCATTTGACCATAGACCTCTTCATCCACCATAAGAGCCGGAGCCAAAGCACAAGCCCCAATGCAAGCTACCGTCTCCACAGTGAAAAGTAAATCCGAAGTAGTATTTTCCCCTTCCCTCAACCCTAAGTTCTCCCGGACGGCTTTTAAAACTTGAGAAGAGCCCTTTACGTGACAAGCAGTACCGTCACAAACTCTGATAATATGTTCGCCTTTAGGCTTTAGAGAAAATTGAGCATAAAAAGTAGCCACCCCGTAGACTTGTGCTGGAGAAATCTGTAGAGCAGTAGCAACATAAGTTAGAATTTCTTCTGGTAGGTACCGATATTCTGCCTGGATTTCCTGTAATATGGTGATCAAATTGTCTACCTTATAAGAGTACTTCTCTAAAATAGCATTGACTTTTTCAAACTGACGGCTTAGAACTAAGCTTTCCTTTTTTGTTTCCATCATTCTACCTCCTTCACTATAACCCTACTTTTTTAGTAATATTCCAGAGTAACTGTTTTCCCTCTCTTTTGCAATTCACTGACTATGCCTTCTAAAACCCGAGCTTTCAGAGAAAGCTCTCCAGAAAGCTTGGGATTCTGATGAGCAGGATTGATAGCCCTTCCTCCTATAAACTTAATCTCATCTGCTTCCAGTAAAAGAGAGAGCAGGCGACTGGCCCCGTCTTGTCGGTAAACAACTTCTTCTAACTCTACTCCTTCCCGCAGCTGGCGAAGAACCGCAGCCAGGGTTAGGATTCCTTCGGTAAGCAAATCTACCCCTTCCATTATTCCCACCGGAGGAATATCTTTTTGCAGAGAACTTAAATCTACTTTTATCTCTTTACCCAAAACCCGGGCTAAAATATTTCCTGTGGTACCGCCACACACTGCTTTTTTACCTGGAAACTCCATTACCTTTTTAACTATATATTCATCCAAAGCTGGGTCTTCAGGAGGCCCAGACCATACTATTAAGTAGCGCGGAAAACGTATTTTGGCTACCACGCAGGTGGCATCATCACCTAATCTATCCTGGTAAAGCCTTTTGGTAGTAGCTATTACTTTATTAGCCAAGGTCAAAGCATCAAGTTGATCATTGACGGTATTTTCTAAAAAAGAGGCAATTTTTTCCCATCTCCATCCTAAATTCCATAATCCTCCAATCCCAGCATGAACTACTCCGTCGGTTACTCCTACAATCCAATCATTTTTCTGCAACCTCATTCGAGATTCTAAAACTACTCTCTCTCCTATCTCTCTTCTTTTCCTATCTAAATGCATCAATCTCCCCCCCCGCAACCAGAAAAGGGGAGGGTTGTCAAATTCTGCCACATAGGTTTCTCCACTGGAGAGAACCTGCACCACAGAAAAAGTACTGTAGGCAATTTTCCTCACCTTGCATACCGGTAAAGTTTCCGCTAAAGTGGCTATCACTTCTTCTAAGGTTGACTCTCTTTTCAGCATGGAAACAATAATGGTTGATGTTAGAGTGGCAAGGATATTAGCTTTCACTCCACTACCCAGGCCATCAGACCAGGCCAGTATGGTAGAATCATTTCCTTTGTCGTAACTTACACTGTCTCCACAAAGCTCTTCCCCCCATTTGGGAAGTTGAGCATAGGCAAACTCTACAAAGAGGTCTTTCATTCCTCCATCGATTCTCCTCGTAAAATTTTCATCAATTTATTCAGGAGCACTTTAGTTTCAGCAGTAGTTTCTCCTAATAAGCTAGCAATCTCTTGAGCCACCCTCATCTGGTTATTAATGACTTGCTGAGCTTTCTCTAAAGTTTCTTCTTTAATTTGCTCCATTAAAGCTTCTCTTTCTTTATCTTTCGTTAAATCTACAAACACTCCCATGAGAAGCTGAGGTTTTTCCAGATAAAAAACAGACAATTGAACATAGAGATTTTGGTATTGAGGATAAAACATCTCCTTGGTAACCGCCTTTTTGGTGCGCAACACCTCTACAAAAGGAGAAGGATCGATGAACTGGTCTAATTTACTTCCTACTACTAACTTTCCTGTCAAACCAAACATCTTACGGAGAGCAGGGTTAACATCTACAATATGCAGATTTTCATCAACTAATACAATGCCATTAGGAGTTACGGTAATCAAAAAGCTAGAAAAAGATTCCGCTCTTG
>Ga0209508_1000742_pt1 | contig 30267 bp, 25 predicted proteins | sample AD_UKC129_MetaG_FD_184427 | JGI IMG/M metagenome (GOLD analysis project Ga0209508, IMG submission 184427) | Active sludge microbial communities of municipal wastewater-treating anaerobic digesters from Canada - AD_UKC129_MetaG (SPAdes) (version 2) | ecosystem: Engineered > Bioreactor > Anaerobic... | reverse complement strand
CCCAGATCAACCAAGGTATCGCTCAGGTATCGCAGGTCACTCAGTCCAACACGGCCACTGCCGAACAAAGTGCTGCAGCCAGTGAGGAGTTGTCCAGCCAGGCTATGAACCTCAAAACGTTGGTTGGCAAATTCCGCATTAAAAATATGCATGGGGCAGAGTTATCTTCCCTGCGTCCTACGGTTCAATTGGCGGCGGTTTCGCCCAAGGAGAGTATTGTCTTAAATGATACAGATTTTGAAAAATATTGATTCCATTAACATTCTGTCTCCAATTAAAAACATGAGCTGAACTGGTCGTAAAAATAAAGCGTAATTAGCAATGAATAACCCGGGACCAGTGGTCCCGGGTTATCGTTACGTGGTTCATTTTGAATCTGGTTATGGTTTTGAGATGTTAGGTATTGCAATAATTCAGAAAGGGGTAAGTATATGGCGGAAATACTCGATAAAAACGTTGAGATGGAAGAGGAAGATACGCAAAAAGGGAAGTATCTCACGTTCGTCGTCGGTAATGAAGTTTATGGTATCGAAATCCGGTATGTTACGGAAATTATCGGGATTCAGGCAATTACCGAAGTTCCGGAGCTTCCGGTTTATATCAAGGGGATTATCAATTTACGGGGCAAGATTATACCGGTGATGGATGTCCGGCTGCGGTTTAACAAAGAGCCGAAAGAGTACAATGACCGGACCTGTGTGGTTGTGGTGGATATCGGGGATATTTCCATCGGGTTAATCGTAGACAGTGTGTCCGAGGTGCTTACCATTCCGGATGAGGATATTGTGCCCCCGCCTCAGGTGAATAAGGTCCAAAACCATTATATCAAGGCCATTGGCAAGGTTGATAATAAAGTCAGTTTATTACTGGACTGTGAGAAGTTATTGAAAGATGATGAAATGTCTGAATTATCTGAGATTTAGTAAATATCACCCGGTTTCTGTCATTGAAACCGGGTCTGCTTTTTGTGTTTAAAATATCTAGTGTTAATTCTTGTAATTGACGAGCTAGGATGGCATTGTCAAAGTGATGGTGAAAAAGGGAATCTACGAAAATGAGATATGGATATTTCCGGTTTGGATTGGAGAAAAAGGTTACGAGCTGCTTCGTAACCTTTTTTAATATAATATTCTCCAGGTTAATTTTCGGATCAAACTCCAGCAGATTCCTGGTGAGTGTATCTGGTGGATATTTACTTGGATGTTATCTGGTAAAAAACGTTAAAACATATAATATTCAAACAAAAATATGAAAAATCATCAATTAATGTCGAAATATTCCGATAAAATAATTAAAATGAAAAAATATTGACTCCATATGGGTATGAAAGGTTAACCACAGTGTTGTGGTAGTTTTCACTATAGAATCTCAATTGACACTGTTGATGGAATTTGACCGAAGGTTCTAAGATGATTTGTCAGGCCAGGGAGGGGTAATGATGATCGATGATTCGCAACGGGATTCAATGTTTGAGTTATTTATCTTTGAAACCCGGCAATTGCTTGAGGAATTAGAGCAGGAGCTGCTACAATGCGAAAAAACCAACCAGATTGAAGGGTCCATCGATGCCGTTTTCCGGATCATGCATACCATTAAAGGTTCTGCAGCGTTGATGCAGTATCGGAATATTTCCGAACTGGCCCATGCGGTGGAAGACCTCTTCTTTATCCTGCGCGAAGATAAACCCCAACAGCTGAATACTCCGCAAATTATCGATCTGGTATTGGGAGCGGTGGATTTTATCAAGGACCAGATCGCCTGTGCAGAAAGTAAACAGGCTGTTGACGGAGATGCCAGCAGTCTTATTGCAACCCTCCATCAGTATGTTGCTCAATTGAAGGCTGGAGATGAACCGGTTAAGGAACAAAACGTTATGAAAGAAACGGACAACCCGGGGCCTGAGGCCCCGGGATATGAAGCTGTAATTCATTTCGAACCGGGTTGCGGTTTTGAAGATGTTCAGTCCTTTGCGCTCATCAATGATTTTAAACAATATGCTACGGCTATTCGAACGGTTCCGGAATCGTTCATCGATGATGAGGACGGGATTCATCTCATTAAAAGCCAGGGGTTGAAACTGACCTTCCAATCGGATTTGGATATGGAACAGTTGAAAACGGTGCTAGAGAAAAATGCATTTGTGAAAGAGGTTGTCCTTACTTGTATCGAGGATGAGGGAAAGCAAACGGTAAAATCAAAACCCATTATCGATCTGGACGGAGAAATTCCGCAGCCCGTTGCTGAAAAAGAAACCAAAGAGACCAGAGTATCCGAACCGAAAACCAAGCAATCCAATGGTGAGGCAGGGGTAAAACAGAGTCTCATCAGCGTCAATGTGAATAAATTAGACTTGTTACTCGATTTGGTGGGGGAGTTGGTCATCTCCGAAGCGATGGTTACCCGCCATCCGGAATTGGACGGATTGCCATTGGACAATTTTTATAAAGCGGCCCGCCAGTTGCGGAAGATCACCCATGAACTTCAGGACCTGGTGATGTCCATTCGGATGGTGCCCCTTGCAGCCACTTTCCAAAAGATGCACCGGATCGTCCGGGATATGAGCCGGAAACTGGGGAAAGAAGTTCGCTTGAATGTGGTGGGCGAAGAGACCGAGGTCGATAAGAACATCATTGAACATATCTCCGATCCGTTGATGCATTTGATTCGGAATGCGATGGATCACGGGATCGAAACTGCTGAAGAACGGCGGAGCAAAAACAAGCCGGAGTATGGTACGGTTACCCTGGAAGCTAAAAACGCCGGGAGCGATGTTTTGATAGAAATCCGGGATGATGGCCGGGGCCTTAATCGGGAACGGATTTTGGAGAAGGCCAAACGCCTTGGTTTGCTGACGAAAGATGAGTCGGAGCTTAGTGACAGGGATGTGTTCGGGTTTATTCTGTTGCCGGGATTTTCCACCAAGGAGGAAGTCACCGAGTTTTCCGGCCGTGGAGTCGGGATGGATGTGGTGGTTAAAGAGATCAACGAGATCGGCGGAGCCGTATTAATTGACAGCACTCCGGATGTAGGGACTGTATTCACGTTGAAGATTCCGCTGACGTTGGCAATTATCGACGGGATCACGGTTCGGGTAGGTAAGTCCCAGTATTCGATACCGACGACGTCGATTCGGGAATCTTTCCAAATGAAGGCGGAAGATTTAATCACCGATCCGGATGGGAACGAGATGATCATGATCCGGGGTGAATGTTATCCAGTGCTCCGGCTGCATCAATTGTTTAATGTCCATACCGAGGTGACCCGGATAGACCAGGGGGTCGTGACGATGGTCGAAAGCAATGGAAAAGGCCTGTGTCTCTTCGTGGATGAGCTTCTCGGCGAACAACAAGTGGTAGTAAAAGCATTGCCTAAATATATCAAGAAGGTCAAAGGAATTGCCGGATGTACGTTATTAGGAGACGGCAGTATCAGTTTGATCTTGGATATACCGGGACTGATACAGATGATGACGGCATAAAGCTTTGGAGTATAATGCACGGGAAGGAGATAGAACATGGCGGAAATACTCGATAAAGACATTGAGATGGAAGAGGAAGATACGCAAAAAGGGAAGTATCTCACGTTCGTTGTCGGGAATGAAGTTTATGGCATCGAAATCCGGTATGTTACGGAGATCATCGGGATTCAGGCGATTACCGAAGTTCCGGAGCTTCCGGTTTATATCAAAGGAATTATCAATTTGCGGGGCAAGATTATACCGGTAATGGATGTCCGGCTGCGGTTTGGCAAAGAGCCGAAAGAATACAATGACCGGACCTGTGTGGTTGTAGTGGATATCGGCGAGATTTCCATCGGATTGATCGTGGATAGTGTGTCCGAGGTGCTTACTATTCCGGATGAGGATATTGTGCCGCCGCCTCAATTGAATAAGGCTCAAAACCGTTATATCAAGGCCATCGGAAAGGTCGGCAATGAAGTCAGTCTGTTGCTGGACTGTGAAAAGTTATTGAATGATGATGAAGTTGCTGTATTAAGTGAGATTTAGCGTGTGGGAAAAAAACCTTGAAAGTATGCTCGATCGCCCGGTTTCAATTATGGAACCGGGTTCCATATCCAATATAAGTAATTATTAAAAGTGCATTGATAATTCTATGGTGATATAATACACCGAAGTAATTAAGATCATGGAGGAAATGCTTGATAAAGATTAGGATGGAGTGGCGGTCATATTTGAGACTTAATATGAAATCGGGGAAAGAGCATTTTTTCACTGCCGTGTTTATCAAGGCTTGGGCCACAATCTGTTTTTAGATGTATCCTGGAAAAATATCAATGGGACAAGATGGTATGTTTCACGAGCCTATCAGGTATAAGGATACAAGATGCCCATCCGGTTTCCGAAGTTGAAACCGGGCGGTGATCTAAATGGATGGGATGGTATTAAAATCTTCGGTAGTTTCAAAAATGGTAAGCAACAGATAATAAGGTGGTTAATATGATTGCAATTCGTGACGAAGAATTTCATCAGTTGGCGACATATGTCAAATCCTATTGCGGTTTGGACCTATCCGGGAAAAAACATTTGATTGAAGGCCGGCTCCAAAATGTTTTGACGGCACTGAATATAAATAGCTTCTCCGAATATTACCACTATGTTATCGAGGATAAAAGCGGAGAGGCTTTAGTAAACTTACTGAATAAGTTAACGACCAACCATACCTTTTTTATGCGGGAAGTTGAACATTTTCATTTTTTCCGGGATACAGTATTGCCCTACTGGTCAGTGGCGGCCAAGAACAAAGATCTGCGAATTTGGAGCGCCGGTTGCTCGTCAGGAGAAGAACCCTATACATTAGCTATGATCATCCAGGATTTTTTTGGGGAGAAAAAATGGTTATGGGATACCCGGGTGTTGGCCACGGATATCTCCAGAAAGGTTTTGAAAATAGCTTCTGAAGGCGTTTATACTTCTGAACAGGTGGCCGTCCTCCCGGAACGTTGGCGCAGAAACTACCTTCAACCTACAGGGAACGGGCAGTACCAAGTCGTTGATAAAATAAAAAAAGAAGTGATTTACAGGGAATTTAATTTGAATACTCCCGTTTATCCTTTTAAACGGCGATTCCATGTGATTTTCTGCCGGAATGTGATGATTTATTTTGACAATGAAACCAAGCGTGAACTGGTCAATAAATTTTACGAATACCTGGAACCGGGAGGGTATTTGTTTATCGGCCATGCCGAATCCATCAATCGGGAGCAGACGAAGTTTAAGTATGTTAAGCCGGCAGTCTACCGGAAAGAGTAAAGCTAAGGACGTTTAGCACATCAAAATGATTGGAATTCCACGATGTACAATCGATAGTCCGCATTGTATAATTGGCTTGAGGTTGGCTTTTGTGGTAAAAACCTTTGGTTTCCTGGGAAAGTGCAATGGCTTAAGGGTTGAGATAATCAGGCGTTGCCTAGCGTGAGTTGTCCATTGCAGATTCGAGGTTGATTCTTTAGAAAGTGGTGATGGTTTGAAAATCAAGCGGCAGATAAAAGTACTCATTGTGGACGATTCATTGCTGTTTCGGGAAACGTTGGCCAAGGCTATGCAATCGGATCCGGCGATTCATGTGGTGGGAACAGCTGCCGATCCCTATCAGGCCCGGGATATGATTCTAAAGTATGAACCGGATGTGATGACCCTTGATGTCGAATTGCCTCGGATGAACGGGATCGAATTTTTAAGGAAGCTGATGCCCCAATATCCCCTGCCGGTGGTAATGGTCAGTGCAGTCAGTGAAAGTGTATTTGATGCGTTATCTGCCGGGGCAGTGGATTTTGTAACCAAACCGAATGTCCGTACCGGGCAGGCTTTGGATTCCATGATTGCTGAGCTGATTGTGAAAATAAAAATTGCTTCAACGGCTAATGTAGGACGTTGGAAAGAAAACCGCGGTCCCCAGATTTCTCATAAAGATAAATTTGATCGAAACATGGTGATTGCCATCGGTGCATCTACCGGAGGTACGGAGGCTCTGGCAGGGCTCATCAAATCCTTTCCTTTGGAAATGCCGGGCATGGTGATCGTTCAACATATTCCTCCGGTTTTCTCCAAAATGTTTGCAGACCGGTTAAACAATCACAGTGCTTTGGAGGTAAAAGAAGCAGCCCATATGGATCCGGTTTATCCGGGGAGAGTGTTGATAGCGCCGGGAGATCGGCATATGCGGCTACGGCGGAAAAACGGCCAGTATGTAGTGGAGGTGGCTCCCGGAGAAAAGGTCAGCGGACATTGCCCTTCGGTGGATGTTTTGTTTGAGTCGGTCGCTGTCGAAGCCGGACGGAAAGCCATTGGTGTGATTTTGACCGGTATGGGGTCGGATGGTGCAAAGGGTTTGTTAAAAATGAAGAATGCCGGCGCTTTCACCATTGGCCAGGATCAACAGTCATGTGTAGTTTATGGCATGCCGAAGGTTGCGATGGAGCTGGGGGCTGTATGTGAACAAGTTCCTCTCAGTAAAATACCGGAACGGATTATGGCTGCCTTGAGTTGAATCAAATCCATGTCTACCGGAGTAAAATGGCGGAAGTTAAAGCGTTGAGGAGGGTCTGGCCATCCAAGCGGCGCAAGCTCAGATCGCTGATGGTTACTGCCATGAGGTAAATATTTTGTGGACACCTCCGGTGGCCAGGCTTCTGATAAGCAGACAAAGCGTGAATCACATAATGGCGCTGGCCAGACGTACCAAGATATACCATAATGTGGCCATCTAGATGGAGCAAAGTTCCTGCAGGCAATGCGGACAGAACTTTGCTTTTTTGGTTTGGCGGCAAATGGCTCAATAGAACGGTTTTTGGACTGCATTGAGCTTGATCCCGGGAATCTCTAGGGAGATTAAATCCGAAACAACGGTATAAATTTCGGATAAAACTGGAACAATCGGGATGGAGATCAAGCCCGCCCCAGCCGTAGGGTTGACCGAGCATTTTAAAAGTCTGCCGAAACAGATGGTCCTCGGTGTATGGAAGGTAACCGAAGATCAGATCCGGCGAAGTGGCGATGGGAAACGTTAGAGGCATGCGGTTTTCATCCGTTGGGACAAAGCCCAAGTAGTTTTGGGAGAAACCCGATATGGGACGTATTCTGATTTTGGCTCCCATTTCAAAACGTAATGTTTTGCTGCCCGATTCGGATGGGATGGTTAATTCGAGACCGGGTCCAATGACAGTTAAAAAGGGTGAATGGTGGAGATAGCTTAACCAGTCGGACTGCGAGGAAAAACGGGTTAAATATCGGGCTGGGATCCAGCCCCGGTAATATTCGGTTTGAACATAAAACCATTGGGCATCCAGGCTTTGATGGAGAATGAGCAAAGGTTCGCCGGGATTGACAGCCGTTGCCTGCCATCGATCAAACCGGGTATCGTTAGGGGCGGTGAAAGCCGGTTGATCGGTGGGGAAGAAGCGTAGATCGCTATGGTGAACCGTGGCTCCGTATGTAACGGTAATTTGCCCGGGAAGATTTGCGAGATTGATATTTTCTTTCAGTTTGTTAAGAAACGTAACGGACAGTGGTCGCCCCGAAGCATCATATGCTTTTGCCGGAAACGGGATTTGGGAGAGCCATGTAAACAGCGTATTACCATCGATTTCTCGGGGATAACTCGCAAGGTCAACAACTTTTTCCGGCAAGCGTTGACGGATCATTTGATTAAACGTTTGAATTTCCTGCGGGGTCAACAGAAGTGAGGAGGGACTGGAAAGCCGGTTCGTCCAAAAATCCGGAGTTAGCATCTCCGGAAGAACATGAGGAAGCCTGTCTTGGTTGTTCATCCTATCCTCCAGTTGGTTCTGAATGCACTAAATATATATGTTTCCAGGAGATACATATTGATATGGAATTTTGTTAAAAATTTGAGTCAATCAAAGTAATTATCTTGAAAATGCCTTCGATATTATATAAAATTGAAGTGAATTTCTTAAGAGTCTTAATGTCGGCGTCATGCATGTTAAAACTTTAACAAATAGCCGGACAGCTTCGTTTTAATGTTTTTACTTAAAAATATAAATAAATATAGGGAGGAAATGACATGGCAATTAAAGTTGGTATTAATGGTTTTGGACGGATTGGCCGTCTGGTCTTCCGGGCATCGCTTGACAATCCTGAAGTTGAAGTGGTAGGTATCAACGACCCGTTTATCGATCTGGAGTATATGACCTATATGCTGAAGTATGACACCATCCATGGTCAATTCCAGGGTACCATCGCCATCGAAGGCGACAAGCTTGTGGTAAACGGGAAAAAGATCGCTGTATTCGCAAAAATGGATCCTTCCGAAATCGATTGGAAATCCTGTGGTGCCGAATACATCGTCGAATCCACCGGTGTATTTACGACCACCGAAAAAGCGTCGGCTCACTTCAAAGGTGGCGCCAAGAAAGTTGTGATTAGCGCTCCTTCCGCTGATGCTCCCATGTTTGTAATGGGTGTGAACCATGATAAATATACCAAAGATATGACCGTCGTTTCCAATGCATCCTGTACCACCAACTGTCTGGCTCCGTTGGCCAAAGTTATCCATGAAAACTTCGGTATCGTCGAAGGGTTGATGACCACCGTTCACGCTACCACTGCAACTCAAAAAACGGTTGACGGCCCGTCCAAGAAGGACTGGAGAGGCGGCCGTGCTGCAGCCGGCAATATCATTCCTTCTTCCACTGGTGCAGCCAAAGCGGTTGGCAAAGTTATTCCTGAATTGAACGGTAAATTGACCGGTATGGCCTTCCGCGTTCCAACCTTAGACGTTTCCGTTGTTGACCTCACCTGCCGTCTTGAAAAATCCGCAACTTACGATGAGATCAAAGCGGCAGTGAAGAAAGCTTCTGAAAATGAACTCAAAGGTATTCTCGGTTATACCGAAGACGAAGTCGTTTCCTCAGACTTCATTCATGATGCCCGGACCTCTATCTTCGATGCTAAAGCCGGTATCGCTTTGAATGATAAGTTCGTGAAACTGGTCGCTTGGTATGACAACGAATGGGGTTATTCCAATAAGGTTGTTGACCTCATCGTACACATGGCCAAAGTAGATGCTCAATAAGGCTGAATACAATAATGAAGGGAAGGCGAAAAGCCTTCCCTTTTTGTATTATTTGATAACTCTCTAAGCTGCTATAGTCATATTTTTTGGATGGCGCACACATGGTGTGCCTTCGTCATTCCATCATTCTGATCCATTCGCGAAATCATTCTTAACTTTTATTTTTCCGGAACAGGATATAAATACCGGCAGCTATGAGGAGGATAGGCCAGATTGTTCGGTAGTAAATCCAATTAAACCAATTAAACCCGAAATTACGTAAGAGGAACAATCCGCCGACGATGATCAATCCAAAACCGATCCAGAGGTTTGCGTCGGCTGAAGTAGAGTGGTCCGATGCCGGGACATCGATGACGGGCTCCTCTTCGTATGGTTCCTCCGTTGATGTCTCTGAGATAGGCGGATTTGACGCCTCTTTTTCGGGAAGCGCAATCATCATGAGCAAATAAAGGATGATTCCGGGACCGCTGAACATGAGAAGGAGCATAATGATGCGAATAATGTTCGGATCCACATCCAGATATTCTCCCAGTCCGGCGCAGACGCCGCCGATTTTTCCCTTGTTTTTGATCCGGTACAGTCGTTTCATGGTAACCTCCTTATATTTCAAAGAGATTGGCTTGGCGTTCTTCCTTATCCTCATCTTTGAGATAACAGCCGACAGCCGGGATGTTTTTGGTCCGATAATAATCAAGGTCGGTGAAGTTAACTTCATCTAGGGTTTTAACGGCGATCATCCGACTGCCTTTTTTGCCTTTGAGAACTTGAACGCCTTGGGAATCCCGGGTGGTCTTGGCATTAATGTTTTGCGTGTGGAAGATGAGAACTTTTTGGATGCTGCTGAATGCGACCAATTCTACATCTTGTTCCAGGAAGAAGATGCGTACCAACGGTGACAAATCCGAATAGGCATTAGCCAGCTTTTTACGGTTTGTTTTTGTAGCGTAGCTTTGTAAATCAATCTTGGCCATTTTGCCGTTTTCAAAGGCAAATAAAAGATATCCTTGGTAATTATCGGTTGCCACCAGATAAATAATCTTCTCGTCGTTATCCAGTCCCAACAGATTGGTGAGATATTCGCCCAGTTGGCTTGCTTTGCAGTCGTTGATTTCATAGACCTTCAGTTTGTAGACAACGTGTTTGTTGGAGAAGAGCAACAGATCGGCTTTGTTGTGGGTTTCTATTTCCTGGATGATTCGGTCATCGTCTTTTAGCTTGTGTTCCGGATTGGCCCGGAGTGATACCAAAGATACTTTCTTCAAATAGTTATGTTCAGTAAGGAACAGGCGAAGATTGTAATCTTCGATTAAATGTTCTTTGGTAATTTCTTCGACATCGTCTTCGTGAATGATTTCGGTGCGGCGGGGCTGGCCGTATTTTTTGGCGATTTCTTTCAGCTGTTTGATGATAATTTTTTTAATTTTATCGTCATGACGGTAGGTTTCTTCCAAATCGGCGATTTCATTCTGTAATGATTCGATTTCGCTGACCCGGTTTAAAATATATTCTTTGTTCAAATTACGCAGCCGGATTTCAGCGATAAATTCGGCTTGAACCTGGTCGATTCCGAAACCGTCCATCAAGTTGGGGACTACGTCCGCTTCCCGCTCGGTTTCCCGGATAATCTTAATGGCTTTATCGATATCCAGTAAAATTTTTTCCAATCCCAAGAGTAAGTGAAGTTTTTTACTCTTTTGTTCGATATCGAATAAAAGTTGACGTTTGATACAGCCCATCCGGAATTTCAGCCATTCCGAAAGAATCTCCCGAATCCCCATGACCCGGGGACGGCCTTCGATCAAAATATTGAAATTACAATTGAAGGTATCCTGTAAAGTCGTGAGTTTGAACAGTTTATTCATAATACTGTCGGGATCGGCTGATTTTCGGATATCCAATGTGATTTTGAGGCCATTTAAATCGGTTTCGTCACGGACATCGAGGATCTCTTTGATTTTTCCGGCTTTCACCAAATTAATAATGGCGTCGATGATCGCCTCCACAGTGGTTGTATAAGGGATTTCGTAAATCTCGATGCAACTGTTTTCTTTATCATAGCGATATTTGGCCCGAAGTTTGAATCCGCCACGGCCGGTACGGTAAATATTCAGGATTTCTTTAGCGTTGTATATCAATTGGCCGCCGGAAGCCAGGTCCGGGGCGATCAAATAATTTTCAATGGCCACGTTTTCATCCTGAATAAACTGAATGGTAGCTTCGCAGACTTCTTTCAGGTTAAAACTACACATATTGCTGGCCATTCCGACGGCAATTCCCTGATTCGCATTGACCAGAATGTTGGGGAAAGTCGTTGGAAGCAGAGTGGGTTCTTTGAGGGTACCGTCATAGTTGTCGACAAAGTCGACGGTGTTTTTATCCAAGTCCCGGAAAAGTTCCTCGCAGATCTTTTCCAGTTTGACTTCAGTATACCGCGGAGCGGCAAATTGCATATCTTTTGAGTATTGCTTACCGAAGTTACCTTTGGAGTCGATAAAGGGGTGTAGAAGGGCATTGTGGCCTCGGGTCATCCGAACCATGGTTTCGTAAATTGCCATATCGCCGTGGGGATTAAGTTTCATGGTCTGACCCACTACATTGGCAGATTTGGTCCGATTTCCTGTAAGCAGTCCCATTTTATACATGGTATACAGCAGTTTGCGGTGAGACGGTTTGAAGCCGTCAATTTCAGGGATAGCCCGGGAGACGATAACGCTCATCGCATACGGCATATAATTTTCTTCCAGAGTATTGACGATATTTTGCTGAATGGGTTTATTTGGCGCCATAAATATTGCCTCCGGCTTGAATGATGAGTTTCCGTACATATTTTATTTGATTTTAAGGCACTTGTCGAGTTCGCTTTTGGTTGCTTAGGTGTTGGTAACTTGCGTTCTGCTAATCATGCCGCTGGCCTTGATCGCTGCTAAGGCTTTTTTAATTTCTTCTTCGGGCTGGACAAGGGCAAATCGGACAAATCCTTCGCCCAAATCGCCGAAACTACTTCCCGGAACGACAAGGACGCCAGTTCTATCCATCAGTTCCAGGGCGAAATGCATGGATGATTGATATCCGTCAGGAAGGGGGGCCCAAGCGAACATGGTGGCCGGGGGCTTGTCTACTTTCCATCCCAGTGAAACTAAGCCGTCAATAAGTATATCCCGGCGGCGGCGATAGATCTGGACGGTCTCCCTGATACAGTCTTGAGGCCCGGAAATGGCAGCAATGGCTGCTTTTTGCAACGGCAAAAAGATCCCATAGTCCAAGTGAGACTTTAAATTCTTTAGATGGCCGATCATTTCACGGTTTCCAACGGCAAAGGCGAGCCGGCATCCGGTCAGGTTGTATGATTTGGATAGTGAATTAAATTCGACAGCGATATCTTTAGCACCTGGAATATTCAAGATGCTTCCACCCGGCGGGCCGTCAAAGATCAGTTCACAATAGGCGTTATCGTGAATGATCGCAATATCATACTTTTTAGCAAACCAAATCAATTTTTCATAAAATTCGGGAGGAGCCGTTGCTGTGACGGGGTTATTGGGATAGGAGACGATCATCAGTCTGGCCTGGTGCGCGACGGTTGACTCGATACGGTCCAGGTCAATCAGGTAATGGTTTTCCCGAAGCAGCGGCATTTTATAGAGACGGGCTCCAGCGATCATAGGGCCTACATGAAATATGGGATAGCCGGGATCAGGAATCAGCGCCACATCTCCGGGATCCACCAGGGTGAGGGCTATGTGTCCCAATCCCTCCTGAGAGCCGAAAAGTGAGGTGATTTCCTCCGGTTCCAAAGAGACGCCGAAGCGTTTTTGATACCAGCCGATGACGGCTTCGGTCAATTCTGGAAGGTCTTTGATGGCGTACTTATAATTGTCGGGATTTTCAATCTCCTGCCGAATGACATCAATAACGTGACGGGGTGGCGGCAGATCCGGCGTTCCGATGCTGAAATCCATTACTTCTTTACCGGAAGCCAGTCGTTCAATTTTTTTGGTTTTGAGTTGAGCAAAGATCGCTGACGAAAGATGAGCGGTTTTTTGAGCAAATTTCATGTTATCACCAGTACAACGAGTTTTTTCATGGTGTAACGTATAATTCTGCTTAATAATAATCATATCGTAAACAGTACTGGTTTGTCATGATCATCTTTTCAATTCATCAGCGCCGGCCGGATTTTTCAAGACCGGTGTTGTCGAAGGATGCTGGCTCAGTTTTATCATTTGCGATACAGTGATGAAGTGATATCCTTGGGCGGCCAGTTCTGGCAAGATAATTTTTAGGGCATCCACCGTATTGGTGCGGTTGCCGCCTTGATCGTGAAAGAGCAGGATTTGCCCAGGACGGATATGTTTGAGAATATTGGCTGCAATCTCTTTTCCGTCTTTTTTGGACCAGTCCTGACTGTCCTGACTCCAGATAATGACCTGATAATTCATGGAACGGGCCACTCGGACAACTTTTTCGTCATAGAAACCATTGATGGGCCGGAAGAGTCGGATGGTGATTCCGGTGAGCTTTTGGACCAGCTGATGGGTTTTTTGCAATTCCAGGTATAAGTGATATTCGCTTAATAAAGGGATCGGGCGGTGATGGTAAAGATGATTGCCGATTTCGTGATGGCGGCGGACGATTTCTTGGAGAACTTCCGGGAATTTTTCCACTTGGGAACCGGTAACAAAGAAAGTGGCATAGCCTCCATAATGGCTGAATAAATCCATAATTTGCCGGGTAAAGGACGGGCTTGGCCCGTCATCGAAAGTGATGGCTATTGCTTTGTGGGGCATTGACAATTCCCAGACGATTTCTCCACGTTTTTCGAAATAATGGCGGGGCTTTTTGGATGCAACCTCAATGACAGCTAAACTCAATCCGCCCATGGCCAGGGAAAATAATATACCTATCAGCATCCATCGTACAAATAATTTCCTTTTGATTAGAATGATGAACATGATCGTCCTCCGCCTGGATTGGTTGAGTAAAGATTATCTAAAAAAGTTTATGGTGAGAGAATACAAGATATGAGATAAAAAACGGAGGCCAAAGAGAAAGGCAATGAAAAAAGAGCATCGTTGTTGCGATGCTCTGCTGCGAAATTAGCATGAGATAGTATTTACGACAAGTCGAGCATATCCAAATACTTATATCCGTTTTCTTCGATAAAGTTCTTCCGGGCCTGAAGGTTGTCTCCAAGGAGCATATCAAAATATTCTTCGGTTTTGACGATGTCATCGGGAACGACCTGGATCAAACGGCGTGTTTCCGGATTCATAGTTGTCAGCCACATCATCTCCGGCTCGTTTTCACCCAATCCTTTGGAGCGTTGGATAGTGTATTTTCCATCCAGCTTAGCGATGATTTCGTTTTTCTCTTTATCCGAGTAGGCAAAGTAACTCTTATTTTTGGTGGTGATTTCATACAAGGGTGATTCAGCGATATAAACTTTGCCGACTTGAATCAAGGTGGGTACCAGTCGGTAGAGCATAGCTAGAATCAGGGTCCTGATTTGGAAGCCGTCCACATCAGCATCGGTACAAATGATAATCTTATTCCAGCGAAGGTTATTGAGATCGAAGGTATTTAGCTCCTTGTTGTGTTTGGACTTGATCTCAACGCCGCAGCCCAATACTTTCAAAAGGTCGACGATAATCTCGCTTTTGAAGATAGTGTCATAATCTGCTTTAAGGCAATTCAGGATTTTACCGCGGACAGGCATAATGGCTTGAAACTCGGCATCCCGTCCCAGTTTACAGGCACCTAAAGCCGAATCTCCTTCTACGATATAAATTTCACGTTTATTGATATCTTTGGTTCGGCAGTCTACGAACTTTTTAACCCGGTTGGAGATGTCAATGTTGCCGGAAAGTTTTTTCTTAATGTTGATCCGGGTTTTTTCAGCTGTTTCTCGGCTGCGTTTATTGATGAGGACTTGCTCGATAATTCGGTCGCTCTCGGCTTTATTTTCGATGAGGTATACTTCCAGTTGTTCTTTGAAAAATTCAGTCATTGCTTCCTGGATGAACCGATTGGTAATGGACTTTTTGGTTTGATTTTCGTAGCTGGTCATAGTTGAAAATGAGTTGGTGACCAGAATCAAACTGTCCTGAATATCAGCAAAAGTGATTTTAGATTCGTCTTTATTATATTTGTTGTTGGCTTTGATGTATTTATCAATGGCGTAAACCAAAGCGGCTTTGACGGCTTTGTCAGGAGCGCCGCCGTGTTCCAAGAAGCTGGAGTTATGATAATATTCTAAAAGATTAATTTCATTGTTAAAGCAGAAAGCGATCTCAATTTTTACCTTGTACTCCGGTTTGTCTTCCCGGTCGCGGCCACGGGTTGAGGTTTCAAAGTATTGTACTTCGGTAAATCCTTTATCGTTGTTGACTTCCCGAACATAGTCTACAATACCGTTTTCATAGTAGTACGTAAAACGTTCCCCGCTGGCTTCGTCGAACAGGTTAAAGGTGAGACCAGCGTTGACGACTGCCTGTTTTTTCAAGGTATCTTGAAAATAGGAAAGCGGGATATCAATATCCGTGAATACTTCAAGATCCGGACGCCAAGTGATGGTGGTGCCGGTTTCTGTCTGGTCGGTTTTTTCTTTTTTTAATCCTCCGATGTTAATTCCTTTTTCAAAATGGAGTTGATATTTATATCCGTCCCGATATACCGTAACATCCATATATTCGGAGCTGTACTGGGTGGCACAGGCTCCCAACCCATTCAATCCCAAACTGTACTCGTAGTTTTCACCGGAGTTGTTCTGGTACTTACCGCCGGCATAGAGCTCACAAAAGACCAGTTCCCAGTTGTACCGCTCTTCTTTGGGATTATAATCCAGCGGAATGCCGCGACCAAAGTCCTGAATGGTGATGGAATGATCGGCATGGCGAATGACGTTGATTTGGTTTCCGAATCCTTCCCGGGCTTCATCGATGGAGTTGGAGAGGATTTCAAAGACTGAATGCTGGCAGCCTTCGATCCCGTCGGAGCCGAAGATAACTCCAGGCCTGAGCCGAACCCGGTCAGCTCCTTTTAATGAAGAAATGCTTTCATTGCCATAAACCGTTGTGCCTTTTGATTTTGCCACGTTGATACCTGCCTTTAAGTGATTTAGTGGATGTTTTAGATTCACGAGTTAATTGAATTGGTAACAGCTACAAAAAAACCGAGGAGCATGGCCGACTAACCGATGAGACTTGAGACGATGACGTAAATTACCGTAATACTGCTCATTTTTAAAGAAGGAATTGAGGTTGGCCAATATTTCGTGGTATTACCACCGATATTATATCATGTTTTTAAAATCGTTGAAATCAGGCTGTTTTGGGGAGACTAATTTATTGACGCATCAGGGTTCTGATGTTAAGATTGAGGGCGGAAAGGGACAAACAGTTGACAGTTGACAGTTTATAAGGGAAACGTGTAAAGGATTAAGGGAAAAGTAAAAAGACTTAAGTTTTAAGATGGAATCATCGTACCACATGCCTAATACTGAACACTGTTACTGTAAACAATGATGAACCATAAATGAGAGGACAGTAGGATGTTTATAGCGACTGAATGGAAAGATTATGAATTGATCGATGCCGGGGACGGAGAGCGGTTGGAACGTTGGGGCCGGTTTTATTTGCGGCGGCCTGATCCCCATATTATTTGGCCGGCCTCGAAAGATAAGTCGGTTTGGGAGAAGGTGGACGCTTGGTATCATCGCAGCGACAAAGGGGGCGGACATTGGGAATTTCGGACCCAAATGCCGGAGCGTTGGACCATCAGTTATGGCAAGTTTTCCTTCTACTTAAGGGCGATGGGTTTTAAACATACCGGTATTTTCCCTGAACAGGCTGTAAATTGGGATTGGATTACCGCCAAAATTACCTCCCGGCCGCAACCGGTTCGGGTTTTAAATCTATTCGCCTATACCGGAGGAGCTTCAGTGGCAGCTGCTGCCGCCGGCGCCGAAGTTTGTCATGTGGACGCTGCTAAGGGAATGGTAACCCTCGCCAAAGAAAACTTAGCTCTTTCCGGTTTGGGGGAACGTCCGGTACGGTTTATTGTCGATGATGTTCTGAAATTTGTCAGAAGAGAACAGCGGAGGAACCGTAAATATGAAGGCATTATCATGGATCCGCCGTCCTTTGGGCGAGGTCCCAACGGCGAGGTGTGGAAGATCGAAACCGAGCTTTTTAACCTAGTTAGCGAGTGTGTGAAGGTTCTTTCCGATGATCCGCTTTTTTTCCTGATTAATAGTTATACGGATGGATTAACTCCCAGTGTGATGGGGAATATTCTGCAAATGCTTGTACAGCGTCAATATGGAGGAAAGGTTACCTTTGACGAGATCGGACTACCGGTGGCTGCTTCGGGCCTGGTGGTTCCTTGCGGGTCCTGTGCCCGGTGGGAGGCCTAATGGAACCTCGGGTTATTTTTGAAGACAACCATCTGTTGGTGGTGGAAAAACCAGTCAATGTACCAACGCAGGCTGACAGCAGCGGGGATCGGGATCTATTGACTTGGATGAAGGATTATCTCAAACAGAAGTATCAAAAACCGGGAAATGTTTATTTAGGATTGGTTCATCGCCTGGATCGGCCGGTTGGCGGAGTCCTGGTCTTGGCTAAGACCTCGAAAGCGGCTGGCCGTTTATCGGAACAGGTGCGGGAAAACCGTTTCCGCAAAATTTACCTGGCGGTGGTCCATGGCAGGCCTCGGGAGAGTCAGCAGCTTACTCATTATCTTTTGAAAAATACGGCAAAAAATCAAGTTGCGGTGGTTCCTGAAGAGACGGCAGGAGCTAAAAAAGCGGTTTTAGAATATGAAACGTTGGAGACGGAGGAAAGTTTAAGCCTGGTAAAGATTAGGCTACATACAGGGCGTTCCCATCAGATACGGGCACAGATGGCGGCCATTGGCCATCCGTTGTTTGGGGACCAAAAGTATGGGATCCATGTCAACCGTCCTGGCCAGCAATTGGCACTATGGGCTGTTGAGGTTGGCTTCATTCATCCGGTTAGCCGTGAATCGGTTTCCTTTACCTCGCAGCCTCCAAAGGAATTTCCGTGGACGGAGTTTGATATAAATAATTGACAGTTACAGTTGACAGGCGACAGTTTATTGTTATAGTTTTAGTGCACAGTACATAGTTCACGGTGTTAGATTATTATTCGAGTATGGGGTACTAGGTTCTAGGTGCTGGGTATAGGTTTTTAGGAAAAGGAGCGGGGAGGTAGTAAACAGGAGAGCTTTGATTCCGAGCTAAAGTCTACAGTGTGCATTTCACCGTAGACGGCAATACTCAGTGTACTGGGTTCTGTTATAAACTCCACTGCTATAATTGGATACGGTAAATATCAAAGGAGACTCTGTGTTGCAGAGTCTCCTGTTTTTATTACGTTCAGACGGTGTATGCCTGTATGCTGTGTATTGTGAACTATATATACATACAGCCTTTTCGCGCCATCTTTAGCTCGATTCCCGTTTGACATATTGCCATTTGAGGACGACTAAGTTATCGGTGGGTTGTCCGCTCATGATGTTAAATAGCATTTCGGCTGCACTGTATCCCATTTCGTAAAGGGGACTTTCAATGGCAGAGAGCGCCGGATAAGTCAGCGGTGAAAACTTGGACGTACCAAATGCTGTGATGGACAATGTTTCGGGGACACGGATCCCTGTTTTGGCCAAGTACCGCAATAACCGGAACCCAATGCCGGGTGCTTCACAGATTATTGCATCAGGCAAGGATGAACGGGTATTGAAAAAATGTGCAATAGCTGATTCGGCTTCGTCAGAGTCCGGCATTTTGATCATCAAGGACGGATCCAATTTGAACTGCATTTCTTCCATCATTTTATGGAATGTTGCATAGCGGCGGTCTTCAAAATTGCCGATGCCGTTTCCGAAAAATCCAATGGTTTCGTGGCCCTTGGAACGAAGATCGGTAAGGGCTTCCCGGACGGCGGACTCCATATCGTTCTTAATCCGATGGAAGTCATCTTCTTGGAATTGGTGAGAAATCACGACAAAGGGGATATGTTTTTCGGCCAGGTATTGGCAGTGCTTTCGGGGAGGATTGGTCATGACAAAAATGATTCCGTCAATCCGGTTGGACAGAAAATATTGGACATGTTGGGCAGTTTCGTTATCCTGAAGTTTGCTAAAGCAGAATGTAATCGAATAATCGCGGGGAATCATCGCGTCTTTAATGCCTTCCAGGATTTTGATAAAACCGTAGCTGGAAACGTTTTTTTTGGATACAACGGCAATGGACATAGATTTTTTCAACCGCATACTCCGGGCATTCAGGTTCGGTAAATAGTTTAACTTTTTGGCCGCCTCCAGAACAGCTTGACGGGTTTCCGGTTTAATCTTGATTCCCGGTACATTGTTTAATACATAGGATACCGTTGCCTGAGAGACTCCTGCTTCTCTGGCAACGTCTTTACTGGAAACATTACGATATTTTTCCATCGGTACCTCTCTTCAGGACGTATTTAACGAAAATAGAGTAGTTAACGTATCATTCTTTCATGAACAAATGGTAATCTGAAATCCAAAGAATGTCAAGAACCGACCGTTGCCGGAGGTCCAGTTAGTATCGGCTAGTATCATAGGTTTGGGGATCGATCCCGGTAAGTAACGGGGAAAGGTTCCCGTAATATATTAAAGTCAGTTGGTGAAGAGCCCGGGTACATATAGTATACAGGATATTTCGTTCGGCTTCCGAGCGGTACATCTGCTCATTGACATTGTAAATGATAACACTGTCAAATTCCAAGCCTTTGGCAAGGTAAGCGGGAACGATGACGATACCTCGTTTGAATTCGATGGACTCCGGAGTGATGAGATGAACCTCCAGGTGTTGGCTGATTTTTTCGAAAACAGCAACAGCTTCTTGTAATGTTTTACAGATAATGGCTATCGATTTTCCGCCTTCGTGTTGGAAATGATCGATTTGATGGACGATGGCGATTTCCATATCTTTGAGCTCGCCAACCTGGATTAAAAGTGGACGGCGTCCTGAACGCTGGATAGGTTCGGCGGTGTTTTTTCCTAAGATCGCTTCGGCAAACCGTTGGATTTCGTAGGTTGAACGATAACTTCGCGAGAGTTGAATAATCGTGGTATCCTCGCCTGTTTCGGCAGATTCGTCGGCGAGTATACGGGCTGCTGTGTCAAAATCGGCGGTATGTAAATAAGGATGAATGGATTGTGCCGGATCTCCCAAAATGGTCCAGGAACATTTGGGGAAGAGCCGTTTTAAGATTTCGTAATGAAATAAAGTGTAATCCTGAGCCTCGTCGATAACCAGATGCCGGATATCGCTGAACGCCGAAAAACCTTCCAAGGTTCCTTGAAAGAAGAGAAGCGGCAGAGCATCTTCATAAAGAATTTGATTATGATCGATGGCTTCTAAGGTTATTTGACAAATGGATGACCACTCAGCTGGAATCGTTTCATCTCCGGCTAAGCGTTGCATCAAAGCCTGATCGGCGAAGAGTTTTCGGTAGAGGTACAATGGATTCAGTTCTGTCCGGTTTTGTAAAGTATTATAAAATGGCTCCATTCGTTTTCTGACGTTGAGACGGGCCAAGGCTTTAATGGTTCGTTCATTGACTTCTTCGGTGTGCGTTGCAATATGTACTGCTTCATCTTCACGAAGCTGGCGGATGATTGGGCGTAACCGTGCGTATATCATTCGCCTTAATTGAGCCAACCGTTTGGCCATCGGAAGATAGGTCAATGTTTTGGTGAAAAGGGTAGCCCATTCGTCCCGGGAGATGATTGGATGGCCTTCAAGCGTCAGATCGGGTAAAGCAGCGATCTCCGCCTCAATGGCTTCAAGATACCGGTGAATGATGGATGCAAATTGAGGAGACGATTTAAAGGCGATGCTGCTCGAACGGATGAGGTAGTCGGGGTCGTCCGTCCGTTGATAAAGATATTCCAATTGATACTCCTGTTCCTCCACATTGTCGCTGATAGGGGATAAAGCTTGTAGGAGATAATCCTGGAACATCATTTGTTGGATATTTTCCTCTCCCAGTTCCGGTAGAACATTGGAGATATAGTCGCTGAAAATGCGGTTGGGCGAGAAAATTACAAAGTTCTCCGCCGTCAGGGAGTGACGTTCCCGATAGAGCAAATAGGCGACCCGGTGCAGAGCAATGGAGGTTTTACCGCTTCCGGCCGGACCTTCCACGAACAGAATGCGATGTTTTTCATCGCGGATGGCCAGGTTTTGCTCCCGTTGAATACTGGTGATGATTGTGCGCATTTTCGAATCAGCGCTCTTACTGAGCAGTGCTTGTAACATTTCATCATCGATCTTCAAATCGGAGTCGAACATGTAGATGATACGACCATGATCGATTTTAAACTGCCGTTTCAATGTGATGGTCCCGGAGATCTTTCCTCCGGGAGCCTGATAATAGGCAGGGCCCCGTCCAAAGTCATAAAACATCCCAGCGATGGGAGAACGCCAGTCGTAGATGAGCAGAGTATGGGTTTGCCGGTTCGTCAAAGAGGCAACACCGATATAGATAGGTATTGCTTCCGGATCGGCTTTGGGATGGTTTTCTTGGAAGTCAATACGGGCAAAATAGGCAGACTCCTGTAATTTGGTCAATTGGTGATAGCGACGGTAGGAAGCTGCGGCGAGGATACGTTGCCTGGCGATGTTCTCGATAAACTGGGCTTCATCTTGAGCATCTGAAAAAATACTATCCCAGTATTCAGCGATGGTTTGGTCCAGCACAGCCTGGGTTGTTGTGTAGGTTTCGGAAGCGATGGCCAGTTGAGTGTCGATTTCCTCCATGATTCGTTTTAGATGTTCAATCTCGGCAATCCGTTCCTTTTCCTTCATTTGTGAACCAGACCTCCCATAAAATGTAAAGTGCAAATAATTAATTTACAATAACATTTTAACATAATATATTGGCAGTGTCCGTTTTGGAGGCAGGGTGATGGGTTATGAACTGTTCGCATTTTTGAAAAATTTATCCAATTCCTGAGTATGAAATGGCGAAATTAACCATACTATTAATGTTGTAAAATTTGAAGGAGGTATGTATTGTGTCGGTTAAAAATGCAATGACAGCTGATTTCTTACGTTCAGCCTACGGCGGGGAAAGCATGGCTCACATGCGGTATCTTTTGTGGGGAAATCTGGCGGAGAAAGACGGTTTTCCCAATATCGCCCGTTTGTTCAAGGGCATTGCCTATGCTGAACAGGTCCATGCCGGAAATCATTTTAAGGAGTTGGATACCCAAACCGGAGACTACACTGTAGCAGCCGGAGGAGTGTTCGGAGAGCAAAACATCGTCGAAAATTTGCAAGGGGCCATCAACGGCGAACTGCATGAGGTTGACCAAATGTATCCGGTGTATTTGGAAGCAGCCCGTTTCCAAGGGGAAAAAGGCGCCGAACGAAGCTTCCACTTTGCATTGGAAGCGGAGAAGATTCATGCCCGCCTGTTCCAGGATGCTCAAAATGCGGCCAAAGAAGGAAAGGATATCTCCATTAAGTCCGTAAATATCTGTCCTGTTTGCGGCCATACGATTTTAGATGAAGTACCGGATAAGTGTCCGATCTGTGGCACGAAAGGCGAACAATATAAATCGTTCTAATCGCTTGACATAACTTTGAAAACCAGGAATGATCCATTCCTGGTTTTTTAATTGGAAAATTCAAGTTAAAAAGCATTTTTGCTTGATTCCCCAGGGGGATTGGTTTATATTGAAGGTAACGAATAGGTTTTGAAATGGATTTCAAGACATGAGGAAGGGAAAAAGATGCAGTTTTTTATCGATACAGCGAATATTGAAGAAATTCAAAAAGCATACCGTATGGGAATCATCTCCGGAGTGACGACTAACCCTTCATTAATTGCCCGGGAGGGGCGGGATTTTAAAGAGGTGATCCAGGAGATCGCGAAGATCGTCGACGGCCCTATCAGTGCGGAGGTTATTAGTTTAGAAGCTCAGGGAATGATTGAGGAGGCCCGGCAGATTGCCGAGTGGCATCCGAATATAGTGGTTAAGATTCCGATGACACCTGAGGGATTAGCTGCCGTCCACGTGTTAACTAAGGAAAAGATTAGGACCAATGTGACGTTGATCTTTTCCACTGCCCAAGCTTTACTAGCTGCTAGTGCAGGCGCGACCTATGTTAGTCCCTTTGTTGGCCGGTTGGATGATATTGGAACCGACGGGTTGAGCTTGATTCGCGAGATTAGCGAAGTCTTTCGAGTACAGCAAATGTCCACCCAAATTATCGCAGCCAGTATCCGTAGCCCTCTGCATGTGACGGAAGTTGCTAAAGCCGGAGCCCATATTGCAACGGTACCCTATAAAACCTTAATTCAAATGACCAAACACCCATTGACTGATGCTGGTATCGACCGCTTCCTGAAAGATTGGGAAGGAGTTAAGGCTGTTAACGGTTGAATTCTAATCACTGACGACTGAAAATTGAATTCCAGCCTGACAAAGCGCCCCGTGATTTCTCAAGGGGCGCTTATTTATTTCCGGATGATATTATTTGTAGTCTGGGACTGACTTCTGTTTTATAGTAAATCCAAAGGTGACTTCGGCCGATATTTATGAATGAAAAGTATTTTCGATGGAGGGTGTTTTCCCTTTATAGGCAAGGCGGTTGGAACCCGGTAGGGCGTTTAACTGAATTATGCAAAGAAAGAAAGGTGATGCTTTGAATCAATATACAAAGGATTTTTGAGAAGCGTTTGAGCGGCTGGTGGCTGAATCCGAAGTGATTATCGACCGGCCGAAGGGCAGTGTCCATCCGAAATTTGGCGAGGTTTATCCGGTTGATTACGGCTATCTTTCCAATACTACTGCCATGGATGGCGGCGGTATCGATCTCTGGAGAGGGAGCGATCCTGCTCAAAGGCTTGATGCCGTTATCTGTACCGTGGATTTAAAACGAAGGGATTCTGAAATAAAACTCTTGATCGGATGTACTCCTGAGGAGAAGGAACTGGTGTACCAGTTCCATAATAAAGGGCCCTATATGAAGGGAATTTTTATTCCGCGGGAAAATGTAGCAGAGTAAATCCCTTAATGTTAAACAGAGGCGAATTAATTTTACTGTAAACTTACAGGCAATTCTGACGATATTCTATATATCCTATAACATACATGGAGGTATGTTCATGAATATTCGATCCATTGATAACCTTGGAATTAATCTTTACCGGAAAAATGCTCTGGCGAATCAATTTAAAACGGAAACACCATTTGTCAACGGAAAAATCACTGAACATGAATACCGCGACCTTTTAGAGATTAGCCCGGAAGGAAGGCGGTTGGCAGATGAGGCTATTCAGCATCATACACTTCCATACTACGGGACGGCTGAGATTTATCAATCATTGCAGGAAGTGATGGAAGGGCTCGATCCTGAGGTAAAAGAGGCGATCAATTATCTCATCCAGTCTAACCTAATGCCGGATGGTTCCATCGCAAACCCCGAGGATCGGGCGGCTTTGCTGGAGATGGGGTTGGTTCAGGCCAGGTATCTTGCTGAGCATTATTTAAGCGGCGATCGGGCAGCCCGGTTTTTGGAGACGATCGACAAAATAGCGGCTATCGCCCAGACTAGGACTGTTGATCCTGACACTGGGGCTGTCAGTTATCTGACGCCGTTCCAAAGACCGGAAGGAGCTCCGGAAGATTATATTAATCATGGTGAGTTGATGCGCCTGGTGGAGCCGGAGACTTATAAGAAATTGCATGAACAGATCATCCAGGGCGGTGATTGGGCCCGGACGTTAGTCGATTTTGTCATAAGAGCGGCTGAGCATCCTGAATGGCGCGAGCGGTATTTTCAAGAACAGGATTCCATCAATGCCAGATTGAATCAGGTTACTATTGAAAACCGGTATCAAGAGGCTAATCGCAGTGAGATGGCTTCGTTTTTGAAGGATATGGAACGTCTCATCCAACAAGAGACATTGGCGAATCGGGATTTATTAAGGCAAAACATGGCATATTTTTTTAAGCTGCTTGAAAAGATGTAATAATCAAGGCTGGACGAAGAGTGTGTCAAAGAGTCAATTCTTGACACGCTTTTTGCTTTAAAAAGGAGTGGCTGCCCGTTTTTTCAGAGCATGGTTCCGCTCCGGGTGACGGTAAACTTGACGGAAACTTCGATTTTGGCCTCTGAGTAAAGCAGTTTCCAATTCGCCGGGTCCCATTTTCGGGGATAGTGGGCCCGATATTTTTCGCCTAAGGCTAAAATATCTGAGTTTAACGCTTGCAGGCGTTGGACGGCTTTCTTTATTTCCCGGTTCAAATAGAGGGCAGTTTTAGTTTGAATCCATTCCAAATCTTCCGGAGTAAACCGGGTGATTCCTCGGGTGGATTCCACCAGGAAGCCTTGGGCATTGACATGGAATCGAAACAGCAACTGATGACCGTTGTGTTCTATTTTTGTCCTAGGCGCAGCGGTCACCTTTCGAAAGGTAATACGGCCAAATCGTTCCGTTGGGATACTAAGATATGCATTCCGGGTTTTGCCGGTCAGCAGGCCGACCATGCGGGTTTCTTCGCCGGACAATATTCCGGCCAGCCGGTCGCCGTCGAATACGCCCAAGCCTTTGATGATAAAGGTTTCTTCTTTGGTATCGTATTCAATTAACGGAATGAATGCGTCTTGCGTTTGGGAACGGATATTCCGGTTAAACTCCCAGATCCGCTGGGGGAAAACCTGGTCTTTTTTATTGTTGCTATGGAAAAAAGTCACGGTGGAATATGACGGTATTCGTTTGCTGATTAACCTTACTTCCAACATCTCATGGGCAGGCCGCTCCGTTAATAATAAAAATGCCTGCGGAGGGACAGTGGGATGGCGGCGCAAAAAGTCGGTGGGGCCGGTGAGCCCCTTTCTGGCCAGCTCCGTATTGATAAATACCGTTTGAATTTGCCCGAAGAAAAGGCTGGTCTGAGTTTTGGCGTTGAGTCCGGGTACCGTTGCAAAAGCGCTGCTTCCTTCGGCGGACACCAAGGCGAAGGGTTTGGCTGAAACTGCAGCGCCGCTGGGGACGATTAACAGTTCTTCCACGATAGGTATTTGAAGAGAGACTTTGATCTTTCCCTCCGCGGCCTGATCCAGGCCCATAGCCAGCACGAGGGCGCGTTTACTGACTTCCTCCTGATCCCAACATCCGGATAAGCAGAAGATCAATGCTAAAAACAGCCACAACTTATGAACCATGGGTCGTCTTTCCCTTCTTTTTGAAAATGAAAGCGAGTATGGAAAGAAGAATGGGATACCCCCAAATGACCATCCATCCGTGTTTGGCGAATAAATGACTTAGACTCTTGATGAAACCGGGATGGGCGAGATGAATATTGGTGATGAAAATGAGGGGTGTCAGTATCCAAACAAATCGCTTGTAATCCCAGAGGCCCAGAACTTGGGACATTCCTAGGCTGATGGCGTAAAGTGAAAATCCGGAGCTAATAATGGTGCTGGCCAGTAAAACGATGACACCGAACAGACCTGCCTGTTCGATAAATATATAGGATATTTCCACGGTACGAAATGTTTCAATGCTGGGATAGGGCAATTGGCTGATGTATGTATGGCCATAAATGCCGATGGTTCCGATGTTGTCCAAGAGAAAGAAGCTGATTAAGACCGAAAAAGCGAGCATCGTCATCCGGGGGATCTTTTGCTGAATGTTTTTGCAGTAAGGGGTAATAAAAGCCCAAAGACCCATAGGATAAAAGATATTCAAGATAGAGGTGCCTCCTACGCCCTCGAAATTAAATTGGAAATTGAATATGGGCAGTAAACGGTCGACGCGAACCTCCGGCAAGATGAGGATGAACAGGAGGAAAACGACGGTTGCCAAAGGGAGAATGACAAATGACGCGATACGGGAGACGGTCTCGATTCCCCGGCTACCTAGATAGGCAGCGATCAATAGATCAGCTGCGCAGATAATGTAGAAAGGGGTGCTTTCCAAAAGATAATTGTGGATGAGGATGGCTACATCGGTGCTGTAGACGATAAAAAAGACCAACAGGAACAGAAGATAGATGATGCTAACCAATCGCCCCAAAAAACCTCCCAGGATCACGATGCTCTGTTGGATGATATTGTGATTGGGAAATCGTTTCATCAGGAGATAGATGGCGATGAGTCCCGGAATGGAGCAAAGTGCAGCAAGGGGGACTGCCAGGTAGCCGTTGGCACCCATGGTTTCGGCGTTATAAATATTGGCATTGATATATCCGAATCCAAAACAGGTAATCGTGCTGAGGCTCCAGAAAAGCCAAGGGCCAATCGAGGTTCGTTCCTGATTCATCAATCATCATCCTCTCCTTTGGTACCTCCGCTTCGTAGCGTATCCTGGGGCCGCCAGGTTTCCGGCCGGTATAACCGTGCCCAGAAGGGCATCCGGAAGGGCCCATCTTTTAATGCGCGCCATTGCAGGGGAGCCCAGGGAGCCAGGTAAGAGACGCCAAACGAATTGAGATCAGCTGCATGAATTAAAATGGCTAAACCGCTAAGGATGATCCCATATAACCCTAAAACTGCCGCTGCGAATAGCATGATGAATTTTAACAATCGCCAGGCAATGTCCACCGAATAGTTGGGTCCGGTAAAGGAGGCAATGGCCGTAATGGAAACTACAGCCAAGGTGGCTGGAGAAATAAACCCTGCTTGTACTGCAGATAAGCCCAGAACGATTCCGGCTACTACCCCCAGGGTCTGTCCTACGGCTCCTGGTAGCCTTAATCCGGCTTCGCGAAATACTTCAACCATAATTTCGAGTAATAACACTTCTGCGATGAGGGGCAGGGGGACCCGGGAGGCCGTTCCGGCAATGGAGAGCGCCAGTTGCGTCGGAAGCAGTTCCGGGTGATATGCAGCTAAAGCGATATACAGCCCGGGGAGAACCACGGCCAGGTTATTGCCAAGCAAACGAATGAGCCGCAGGAAACTACCGATCCAAAAGTTAAAATAATAGTCTTCCGGCGTCTGATACATTTCGTTGATGGTCGTCGGGACAATGATGGAGGAAGGGCTTTTGTCGACCAGAATCACCACCCGCCCCTCCAAAATAGCCGAAGCAGCTTTATCCGAACGCTCGGTGGCTTGAGTCAACGGGAAAATACTGGCCCGGCGGTCCGAGATGAGTTGCTCGATGTAGCCGCTTTCCAATATCCCGTCAATCTTGATGGCCTTTAACCGCCGAGTGACCTCAGTCACTAAACGGGGTTGGGCGATATCCGCTAAATACATAAGGACTACCCTGGTTTTGGTCCTTCGTCCCAAGACTGTTTCTATGATTTTAAGTTTAGGATCTTGAATCCATCGGCGGATCATTCCGATATTGTCTTCCAGGGTTTCGACAAATCCTTCCCGGGGCCCCCGGATGAGTCGTTCGGTTTGGGGTTCTTTGGGCTCTCTCCTGAGCCAGCCTTGAACGTCCAAAGAGGCGATGCGGGATGCGCCAGGGATGATCATCAACAAATGGCCGGCCAGCATTTTTTCAACTGCTTCTGTTATGCTGAGATTGGTCTGTAATGTTTCATGGGTCAGTGGCGGGTCGGGTTGATTCCGGCCTAACCATTCTTGGGGAAGGCGATCAATCAAATCATGGTACTTTTCAAAAGGGATTAAACTGTTCAAATAAATTAAATAAGCGGATAAATCCCTGCCAAAGGGCATGATCCGGAGGTCGGCCGGATTTCCGGCCTCGTGGATGAGGGACTGGATGATATTCAATTCTGTTGGTTTTTTGCTGCGAATGCTCATGATAAGATAATTATCTCCATAGCCGGGGAAAATTATTTGAAATCTGGAACAAAGAGACTGTATTTTTGGGTGATGGCGGGTATAATGAAATTGATGGCGAATGATGGAAAATGATTTTGGATATAACCGAAGTTAGCGTTACATAGTGTTTGTGGAAGTAGAGTATTTTATGTTGGGAAAGGAAGAGATAAACGATGAGTGAAACCAAGTTAATCAAAAATATCGATTTTGCGAAGCCCATTTTCCTGGAGGGACTGGTGGAATACCAGGATGGGCAGGTGGTCAGCCGGACCCTTTCCCAAGGGAAAAATGTCAGCCTGACCTTGTTTGCCTTCGATAAAGGGGAGGAGATCAGTTCCCATTCTTCGACTGGGGATGCCATGGTCTATATCCTGGACGGGGAAGCGGATATCACCATCGGGGATGAAGTGTATCGGGTGAAAAAAGGGGAAACCATAGTGATGCCGGCTAATGTTCCCCATGCTTTGTTGGCGCGGGAACGCTTTAAGATGCTGTTGATTGTGGTTTTTCAACCCTAAGTATTATTTCGTTTGTAAGATGATGAAGCAAGAGACTGCCAAATGGCAGTCTCTTTTTTAATAGTGTTTAGACCGCAGACAACGAACCCAGCGTTCAATGAAATCCGGGTTGGTTATCTCCTGTGTACAGCCGTACTGAATAACCGGATTGGCCTGATTACTTTCACAAGCTGATACATAAATCCGGCTGTTTCTATCGTGAATTTTTAGCATTTTAATCGCCATGGATTTCCTCCGTATGATACCGGTGATGTTACGATTCACCGGAGTAATGCGCCTGTTAACTAGTATATTGATTTGGCGCCAAAATGAAACGTTCCCAGATAATAAAATATTCAGCGAATATCATATATTATAAGTAAGGTTTGTGTAAGGTTCTCTTTAAGGGTGAAACACAGCATCCTGTATACACTGTATACAAAAAACGGCGATTCCATCTATAGGGGCAGGGTGAAAAAAGGAGTTTAAAAGCTAAAAATGGAGGAAGTTTATGTTATATTAATGCCACTATTGTTTTAAGTATGTAAAAATAGTTGACACAAACATACAGAGTCGATACAATGAATAAAAAACGGAATGATATTCCGCGATTCGAAAAAAAGCCATGTTCCGGTGAAGTGACGGAGTAGGCCAGAAAGGTTGAAGCGTATGAAACAAACAGGTTTTCCATCCAAACAAGGACTTTATGACCCGGAGTGGGAGCATGATGCTTGTGGTATCGGTTTTGTGGTCAATATCAAAGGCGAACGTTCTCATGATATTATCAAGCAGGGTCTGACGGTATTATCTAATTTGGATCATCGTGGAGCCCGGGGAGCAGATCCGGATACCGGAGATGGAGCCGGGATTCTTCTCCAAATTCCGCATCGGTTCTTTCAAA
>Ga0209508_1000737_pt1 | contig 30374 bp, 32 predicted proteins | sample AD_UKC129_MetaG_FD_184427 | JGI IMG/M metagenome (GOLD analysis project Ga0209508, IMG submission 184427) | Active sludge microbial communities of municipal wastewater-treating anaerobic digesters from Canada - AD_UKC129_MetaG (SPAdes) (version 2) | ecosystem: Engineered > Bioreactor > Anaerobic... | reverse complement strand
CCGATCCGCATCAAGCGGTAGGGAGGCGCCTAGGGTAAACTCGGTGACTGGGGCGAAGTCGTAACAAGGTAGCCGTACGGGAACGTGCGGCTGGATCACCTCCTTTAAAGAGTTTAAAAGCGCAGCTTTCCTGCCTGATTAAAGAAAGGGAGGTAGTTATGAAGAGAGTTGCTCTAACAGCAGCGGTACTTCTGGTGCTGATAGGTACGGCACCGGCTGGGACCTGGGTTGGACTTGGGAATTATATCCCTTCCAGTGATACAACGTACGGCATCTTATCCTCTTTAACCCCGACAGTTGTTGCAGTGAGATTTGGTGAAAATATACTTATAGAACCTACAGTTACAGCCATATATGATCATGTGGTAAATAGGACTACGGATAATGTTATAGATTCTTTTGATGTTGATTATACACATTTTGGTCTTGATGTAAAAGGTTATTTTCCTTTTATGAAGGCAAAAGACCTGGTTCTCTACGGTTTTGGAGGTATAGGAATATACACTGAAACAGAAAAAGTAACTTATCAGCAAGACTTCGGAGGAATTGTCCGTGGAGACTATGATAAGGGGAATGCTTTTGGCGTAAGGGCACCCCTCGGCATTGCACTCCAGTATAGAATATCGAATTTTGTTTCCCTCGGAGTAGATCTCGAGTCTGAAATTTATTATGAAAAATCTTCAGGGGAAGAGAAGCGATCAAATACAACTACAGATTTGGGATCGGTTTCATCAACTGGTATATTCTTGCAAAACCAAGTTTTCCGCTTCATGATTTTCTTTGGGAATAATTAGTGATCCTAAATAGGGGCCTGTAGCTCAGTTGGTTAGAGCGTACGCCTGATAAGCGTAAGGTCGGTGGTTCGATTCCACCCAGGCCCATATTCAAAATGAAGTTAATTGCTTTGTCCTTTTTATCTTGTCTTACCTTTGGAGAGACCTTTTTAAACCCTGAAGGGGTTGAATTTTCAAAATATTATTTCTCTCCATTCAATTCTGCTCCAGTAGGGATGTCCTTAGATCTTGCAGATACTTCCTTTACTCTCTTTTCTTCTATTGGAGGATACATTGGTGGTTTTGGATTGAATGCTGCGCCTATAATTTTAAGCACTGGGAAGCCTTTAAGTTTTTATGGTGGAAAACTTATAGGGACTTCGAGGTTTGTTGGGGTTTCTTTAAGTTCATCCTTTAGTCGTACAAGTAGCTCATATACGACTGACATACTAAGTAAAAGTGAAGGTTTATATCTATATCCTGCATTGTATTATAGCAAAAAATCATCAAGTGCCATATCGACGGTTCGCATTGGGTTCCCTTACGAAAATGATGCCCTCAATACTCCTACCGACACAATTCAAACTAAGACTCGTTATTCTTTGAATGTAAGTGCTAACGTATATACGGTACTGGCTCCCCAGTGGAAAGTGCAGGTAACCTTAGATTTTCTCACTCAATCGAAAAAGAAATCTTTTCATTCAATTCAGGAGCTTCTCAATTATGATTCAACATATACAGAGTCGAACCTCGGAGTTAAAGCATTTGCTGTTTACTCTCCATTCAGCTCGACCTTTTTTGTCTTGGGACCTGTAATTAATTCCTACCCTAATCTTACTGAATACGGCCTTGTTTGGGCTGGTGAATACGAGGTTTTTCCTTTCTTTTCATTGTTAGGTGCCTTTGGGTATTACTATCAACACTCGAAGGTATTTGATGCAGGAGTGGAGCATAATTCTGTTTGTGAAAAGGTTTTGGGCCCAGCAGTGGGGCTTAAGATAAAGAAAGACTTTTTGCAATTTATGTTTCTCTATGAATCTAATGAGGAGAAGGTTTCTTCATTTTCTTTTCAATTTCGCTTTGCAAGATAATGTTGCATTACTCTTTGTGGGATCTCAAAGTCTTTGAGCAGGAGTTTTTGAAGTTTTCGCCGGAACGACTTATTAAAGTGCAGAAAGGTGGAGCTTCTTTTTTTCTCGTTTTTGACAGGAGGGATTATTGCGTAAAATTTTACTCATCGTTCCCAGGATATAGGCTGGTACACATTCCAGTTTCGAGGGTTTATGGCTCTGATGTTCTTTCAGATCTTTACCCCGCGAGGGTTGTGAGAGCCAAAGTGTTAAACAACGATAGGGTCTTCGGAATCTGGTTCACTAAGAGTAAGTTCGAATTTGCGATTATTTTTGAGCTAATAGGTTCACATACTAATTTTGTTGTTCTGAACGGGGATGGCAAGGTGATCTACCTCGGAAGGAAGATAAAAGACGGAAGGGGTCTGAAAACAGGAGCGTACTATTCTTTACCCGAAAAGAATATATTTGTTAATACGCCTCAGCGTGTGTGTATCGATGAAATTGATCCTTCAACTGTAATCAAAGGGTATGTTTGTACAAGTGGAGAAATAGGGTCCTGGAGTCATGCAAAGAGAGAGGATGCGATTTGTATAGAATATCAACCGTACACTTATGCCGTGGAAAAGTATTTTGAAGATATTGAGGGTTACAAGAAGCATGAATCTGGTGATGCTAAGTTGATTGCATCTTATATTGATGCTGTTAAATCCAAGTTCCCTCATGATTACATCTTCGATACGGATATAGTGGAGGTAGGGCAACTCAAAATCCCCGTAAAGAAGGGTGTCAGAGTCTCAAAATTAGTGGGCCAATGGAGAGCTTCAGTTTTTGCTTCAATGTCAAGAAAGGATCAAGAGGCAAAATCTTATAAGGGTATGATGGAATATACGTCTCCTTCAGGTAAAAGAGTTTTGGTAGGCAAAACTGCAGATGTTAATCACCGGCTTACGTTCAATATGGCTAAGAAGCACGATTATCTATTCCATATCCGAGACTTTCCAGGTGCCCATGTTGTGATTTTTACTGAAGGAGATGAACCAACCGAAGAGGATATCGTCTTTTGTGCAAATCTTGCGTTGAGGCATTCAAAAGCAGGTGGAGGGAAGCAAGAGATCATCTACGCTCCCGTTTCTGATATTTGTAGAAGAAAAGGTATGCCAAAAGGTTTGGTGTTATTTAAAAAGTATAAATCCATCCTTCTTGAGAAGTAAATGCTCGAAGATTTTTTTAAGGTTTTAGAAAGCTATTCTATAAAGCCCTCTCGAAAGGTGCAAGATCTTCTTGAGCTTTATGCAGGTAGGATCGTACGTTTCAATGATGTCGTTCACCTTACAAGCAAGAGAGATACTAAAAATGCTATAATGAGGAATTTGTTTGACTCTATAATGCTTGATATTTTCTTGCCAAAGATTGATGCTCTTGTTGATCTTGGTGCTGGTGCGGGGTTTGTGGGAGTTGTAATGAAAATTTTAAGACCGGAGCTTACAGTATTTTTTGTGGAAAGAAACAAACGCAAATCATCGTTTCTTTCTGTTATTTCGAAAGAACTGGGGCTTGATAGGGTGCAGGTATTATGTGACAGTTGGGCGAACATGAATATGTCTTGTGATGTTGCAGTATCAAAGGCCTCATGCGGGATTGAAGAGTTAGTCAGAATAATGCCGAATCTCGTGAAAGTTGGAGGAATGCTGGTCCATTATTCTTCAACTCTTGAACAATTCCTCAATCCTGACGATTTTTTTAGATATTATTCTCCTTATTGCAATACCTTTCAATACCTCCTCGTTTTTAGAAATAAGGCGTCAGAGGGTCATTAATGTTCCACGTGGAACGTTTTTTGATTATTTCCTGTTGCACTCTTATAATATAAATATGGCCGCGAGGAAAACTATAGCGATTTCTAATCAAAAGGGGGGTGTGGGTAAAACTACCACTTGTACCAATCTCGGGGCAGCCCTCGGGCAACTTGGGGTAAAAACACTAATAATAGATATGGACCCACAGGCTAATACTTCTAGTGGTTTAAGGTATTCAGATGCAGATAATACTATCTATGATGTGCTTCTTGGTGACGTTTCAGTTAGAGAGGCAATTAGGGTTACGGAGGAAGAGGGTGTATGGTTGATCCCTTCGAATAAGGATCTTGTTGGCGGTGAAGTCGAGTTCAGGGATATTGAAAAATGGCAGTTCCTTTTGAGAGATGCTTTGGAGGAAGTTGATGGTTTTGATTATATTCTCATCGATACTCCACCCTCACTCGGGACACTTACAATTATGTCTCTTGTAGCTGCAGATTCTGTGATAGTTCCAGTTCAATGTGAGTATTATGCCCTTGAGGGATTGACACAGTTAATTAAAACCATAATGCTCGTCAGAAACTCGTACAATCCCGATTTAAAGATTGAAGGGTTACTACTTACAATGTTCGATCGTAGACTAAATCTTTCTAAGCAAATTGAGGAAGAAGTAAGGAGGCACTTTGGCAGAAAAGTGTTTAATACGGTGATTTACAGGAGCATAAGGATTGCCGAAGCGCCCAGCTTCGGGCTTTCTATTGTGAAATACGCCCCAGATTCTCTCGGAGCTATGAATTATTTAGGGCTTGCTAAGGAGATTGCATATGAGGAAAGCTTTAGGTAGAGGGCTTGGTGCTTTAATTCCTGACGCAGAATTTGTAGAGACAGTAAAACTTATTGATATAGATAACATTGTAAGAAGTCCTTATCAGCCTCGAGAAGAGGCAGAGAAAAACATTGACGGACTCGTGGAGTCTATCAAGCAGCATGGAATATTGGAGCCCGTTCTAGTTAGGAAAGAAGGCGATAAGTATATTCTTGTAGCTGGGGAAAGGAGATTTCTTGCAGCACAGCGTGCAGGTATGACAAAGGTGCCTGCTCGAGTACTTGATGTTAGTGACGCCACCATGGCAGAAATTGCTCTTGTTGAAAATTTGATGAGGGAAGACCTTAACCCCTTGGAAGAGGCAGTGGGGATTGAAACCCTTGCGAATAAATTTAAATATACTCATGAAAAGATTGGAGAGCTTCTCGGAGTCGATAGAGTAACTATTACGAATAAATTGAGACTTTTAAGGCTTGCAGAGCCTGTGAAGGTATTTTTGAGAGATGGTTCTATTTCCGAAGGGCATGCGAAACTGATTCTGGCTTTAGATGAGAAAGAGCAGGTGCAACTTGCAAATCGTATCGTTAGGAATAGGTTGAGCGTTAGGGAAACGGAGCGGCTCATACAAAGGCTAAAATCTGAGCAGCAGAAATCTACGCGCACAAAATATGTAAAGATGGTATCGAATACCACCGGGTTAAGGGTATCCGTGAAAATTAGCAAGTCCGGAGCGGGTGAGGTAACGATCCGCTTTAATAATAAGGAAGAATTTGTAAAACTAGCCAAGATCCTTGGCTTAAAACCGGAGAAATAATAATGGTAAATATGATTTTAGCTACCTTACTCTCTTGGTATTCTTTTTTTAACATAACTCCCTTTAGTAGCAATGCTACAGAGGAGCTCTATTATAATGGTAATCCGGCTACTGTAGCAGAGGTTGAGTTTCTGAGCGCAGTATCCGGGGCTTACTGGGACAGAGATTCGAGGCTTGCAGAAGTGAACTATTTTAATAAAAGATTTAATGTTGACTTTGTATTCTACAATTTTGGAAACTTCAAGTATTCAGGAAATTTTCCCGTAGATGACATCTCTATCACCTATTCGGCTTTTGCATATAAATTTGCTGTAGGTTATGCCTTAGCCTTAGATAAAAACCTTTACTTTGGCATCCAGCCGCAGTACCACAGGTTCGAGTATTACAATCAAAAGGCAGATGGTTTTACTTTCAATACCGGTCTATTTCACAAACTTCCGCCTATTCACCTGCATTATGGAATATTCTTAAGGAATTTTGGTCTTTCTTCCAGTGAAGGGTACAATTTCCCTGGAACTCTGAATTTGGATATAGGGTATTCACCCCACAGCAAAGTGATGCTCTATTACCGTTACGTTAGGAATGTTTCGGATGGAGCTTTAGGCATCTTTGGGGAAGGTGTTAACCACGAAATTTCAGCTAGGTATGACTATAGAGGTATGGTAAAGCCATCAATTTCTTTGTACATGGGTGACGATCTTCGGGTTGGTACTGTAAGCATTAAAGTTAACACATCTGGAAGGCTTTTTGTACTATATGATTTTACTTATAGGACGAACGGCTTCGGGCCTATACATATGATTACGGTTGGAGTGGAATGAGATGTTTTATCTTGAGTTTGAACGGCCTATCCTTGAAATTGAGAAAGAAATCGCAGAACTAAAGCGTATTGCTAAAGATAATTTGGAAGTATGGGGTGAGATAAGAGAGCTTGAAGAGAGAGCTGTGAAACTGAGAGAGAAGATATATTTGAATCTCAACAGGTATCAGAAAGTTCAAATAGCGAGGCATCCTGATAGACCCCACACGATGGATTATATTTCGTCCGTATTTTCAGATTTTGTAGAGATACATGGAGATAGGAGTTTTGGTGACGATCCTTCCATAGTATGCGGGTTTGCCACTGTTGAAAGCTATAAGATCGTCTTCGTTGGAGAAGAGAAAGGTAGATCAACCCAAGATAAAATTTTCAGAAACTTTGGTATGCCTCACCCAGAAGGTTATAGGAAGGCCATAAGGGTAATAAAACTCGCAGATAAGTTTGGGCTTCCAGTGGTCACTTTTGTAGATACTCCCGGAGCGTACCCGGGCATCGGCGCTGAAGAGAGGGGGCAAGCTCAGGCAATTGCTGAGAGCATTAAGACTATGCTGCAGATAGCCGTTCCAGTGATCGTCGTAATCATTGGTGAGGGCGGATCTGGAGGTGCGCTGGCTATAGCGGTTGGTAATAGAATAATAGCTATGGAACACGCTATATACTCTGTAATTTCACCGGAAGGTTGTGCCTCTATACTCTGGAGGGATTCTACCCGATCAAAAGACGCTGCTGAGGCTCTGAAATTGACGGCGCAGGATCTTTTTGAATTCGGAATAATTGATGAAATTATTCCGGAACCACTCGGTGGGGCACACCGAGCCCCTGATGTAGCATCCAGATACCTTAAAGAATACTTAGTAAAAAATCTTAGACTTTATGAGAATTTTGACCGTAAAAAAGTTAAAGATGAAAGACATTCGAAATTTAGGAAATTTGGTGTTGTCATAGAGTAGTAGTGCTTCCCCTTGTTTGTAAAGGTACCCCCATTTTACAAAGTGGGCATTCATCTGGTTTGTAAGTAGCTTGTTTGCTTTTATAAATTGATAAGATGGGTTTTGTGTCATCAAAGACTTCTGCAGATCTATCTATCAGAACAAAATACCCTTTAACTTTACATGCATTTTGCCCCAATCCTTTTAGCATTTTCTGAAAGGAACTTCCAGTAGTCAAGACATCGTCGCATAGAAGAATATGATGGTGTTCACCTATAGAAAAATCTCTCCTTAAAACGAGATCGTTTTGTTCTTTTTCCATGTAGTATGCCTTTATGTCCAAAATTAGAGCTATTGCAAAGGCAACGAATGCCCCACCCGTTAAAGGGCCTACACACAGGTTAACATCAAGCTCACGTAGTTCTTTCTCACGGGTAGTGATAATCTTGTATAATAATGAGGGTTTTTCCAAAAGTCTGAACTTTTCGAAATAAATGTCGGAATGGAGCCCGCTTGAGAGCAAGAAGTGGCCCTTTAATATGACATTGTTCTCTTCAAGGATTCTTTGAATGTCCATCATTCTTGAATTTTACAGTTTTGAAGATTAGATATCCTCTCAAAATGTATTCAATCTTGTCCTGTACATCAGGATTGTATATACCATAATCAAACATATAGAAGCAGCCGTCTTTGTTAAAAGATATGTTTATAAGGCCGCCTCCGGTTGTATTTTTGTCGTTTTGCCAAGCACCTACTATGACAATAGCGGGGACTCCGTTTATGCCTATAGTGTCAACTCTTATGCTGCTCCGCAAAATCTGATCACCGTCATAATATATTTGGCCTAGGGAGTCTCTAATGTGCATAAAAGCATTAGCGTCAAGGGGTTTTTCTGAAGCAGCAGTGTAACAATAAATAAAACGATCGGGATAGTGTTTATATAGTGTGAAAAAGTTTTCATCATGGTTAATGTAAACCCACCCAGGGGATAGTTCAAAGGTGAAACCGTGTTCTTTAAATAACTTTTTTGTCAACTTCTTATCGTATCCAAGGAAGTATTCCTTGTCTTTAAGAAAACTGATATAGTTTTCGAAGATCCTTTGCTTGAGCACAGGAGCGTAATAGTTGAGAAGTTTTAAAACCGAATCCTTAGACTCGGAGTAAACACCAAATACCAGGTCTCTCTCAGTGAAAACATTTTCCCTAATATAGACCCCGACTCCAGTTGATGGAAATACTCTCGAGTAAAATTCATGGTTAGGGGAGTCGGGATATGAGAGAATTACTATATTTTTGTAGTTCATATAGGTTATGAATTGCTCATAGGTAATAGGGGTGATTCTAAATAAGGGAGTTTCTTGAGGAGTAAAAAAGGTGTCGTTAATAAGGGAATCAAGGGTAAAAATGTGGTCGGGGAATCCATCACAAATAAAAACTACTTCGTTTTCCCGACCAGTGGGGCGGTATTCCTCTGCCCTTTCGCATGCCAACAAAAGTACTATAGGCACAGCAAAAATGAACTTACGCCACATACACTTCATCGCCCTCCAGTAAAGTTCTCAAGTTTTCACTTATTTCCTTTATGTTCAGGATCTTATCTTTATTATTTATTAATTTTAAGGCTTCAATTTTAGATTGTTCAATTATCTCCTTATCCTTTCTTAAATGCAGTATCCTAAATCCACCAAATCCGTGCTGTTTAGTACCAAGAAACTCTCCTGGCCCTCTAATTTCTAAATCCGCTTCGGCAAGGTAAAATCCGTCGTTCGATTTTTCTAAAGCCTCGAGTCTCAGTTGTGCATCTTCTGAAATGTTCTTACTTCTTATCAAAATACAATACGATTTCCTTTCACTCCTCCCGACACGTCCCCTGAGTTGGTGTAGCTGCGCAAGCCCAAATCTTTCAGCGTGTTCAATTATTATGATTGTAGCATCTGGGACGTCAATACCTACCTCTATGACTGTAGTTGCAACTAGCAAATTGAACTCGCTAGTCCTAAATTTCACCATTGTTTCCTTTTTTTGCTCTGTGGGCAGTCTCCCGTGCATTATGCCTATTTTCACATATTCGGGGGCAACCTCTAATAGATTTCTGTAAATTTCCTCACATGCTTTAATTTCTAAAGATTCTGACCTTTCGATCATAGGAGCAATTATATAAGCCTTGTGTCCTTCTTTTATTTTATCAAATAGCCACTTGTATATTTCTTTTCGTTTTTCTTCTGACCGCACTGCTGTTACAATTTTTCCTCTGTTAGCGGGTTTTTCATCCAAGATACTTATGCTGAGATCACCGTAAAAAGTTAAAGCAAGAGTGCGCGGGATTGGAGTAGCAGTCATTACGAGAAAGTGTGGTGTATGTTCGCCTGATTTCTCAAGTAGTTTACCTCGTTGTACAACTCCGAATCGGTGTTGCTCGTCTACAACAGACAGCGCGAGGTTCTTAAATATGACATTTTCTTGAATTATTGCGTGGGTACCCACAATTATTTGAGCATCGCCTTTTCTTATTGATTCCAGGAGCTCTTCCCTCTTTTTTCTTGTGATGCTGCGTGAGAGGAGTACTGTATTAATATTCAGGTGAGCTAAAAATTCGTTCAGCACGATGTAGTGTTGTTCTGCTAAAGGCTCTGTGGGTGCCATGAGGCAAGCCTGAAAGCCATTTTGTACGGCGACTAGGAGAGAGTAAATAGCAATGATTGTCTTCCCGGAACCAACATCTCCTTGAAGCAACCTATGCATTGCTTTTGTGCTTGAAAGATCTTGTGAGATTTCCGCGATTACTTTCCTTTGAGATTTCGTAAGCTGGAAAGGAAGGGTTTGAAGGAATTTCCGTGTAATTTCTCCATTTGGCTTAAGTACATGTGCTTCCTTCAGTGATTGTTCTTTCTTCCAGTTGATTTTTATAAAGAAGTAAAAAGCCTCCTCGAATACGAGAGTATTTCGCGCCTTCTGCGCCTCGTCTAAGTTTTCTGGGAAGTGTAGCTTTTTTAACGCTTCTCTTCTTGAATATAGATAGTAGCGTTCACGCATGTATTCAGGAAGTGTTTCAGGGACCCTCAGGCGGCTGTCATTTAGAACATTGTAAATGATCTTCCGTACCAGTCGCGTATCAAGACTTTCCGTTTGTGTATATATTGGAACTATGGTCCCGGCAACAAGTTCCTCAACTCCCTTTTTCCCGACTATGGCATATTCGGGGTGAATAAAAAACGGCCTACCCGAATATCTATCTTGAGAAATTCTCCCGCTTGCAATAACTTCATCTCCTATACTGAACTGTTTTACCATTTCGGGTATGGTAAAGAATATTTCCACCCAACCTGACGAATCCTCGATTACGACCGAGGCGCCATTTTTACCGATGAGTTTTCTTGGCCCGATGAGTGAGACAAAACCCCTCACAGTTGCATAGATATTAGGGGTAAGTTCGCTAATTTTAGTGATCTTTGTGCGATCTTCGTATCGTCTTGGTGCAAGATAAAGAAGATCGTAGACTGTTTCTACATCAATTTTTCGAAATAACTGTGCCCTTTGTGGGCCAACCCCCTTAACATATTGTATGGGTGTATCAAGAGTTATTTCAGAAGGTTTCTGTTTATCCATCCCATATTTGAAGCAACACTTAAGAATTTATATATGTCCACGAAATTTGATGAGGAGTAAGAGACTTTTCTCCCAGAAAGTAGTGTAGTTCCAGGAATTTGAGATATTAGAAAGGCTGAAGACGTATCGATGAGCTCTAATTCAATAGTAAAGGGTGGTGTTATCTCCAATGGCTTTACCTTTCCGATGGAGTGTAATGCTCGCTCAATGGCTGACTCATAGCGTTGCACCAGTTGGCCATAGGGTATCAGTTCCGCCGAATACCGACTCAATGCTTTTTTTGTGATGACAAATTGTGTGGAAGGGAAATTTTTGCTTGAGAAACTCGAAAGTACATCATCACCAGAAATGAGCAATACAGGCACATGGTGGTAACCTGCTAAAAGGCCATTGATTTCTGCTTCACCTGTTACCTTTCCATTGATCGTGACCTCATAAAATGTGGATGCAGAGTAGGAATGATCCATTTGTCCTGGAAATATGCCGATAGGAGCATGGTATCCGATGAAAAAACAGCCGTCGAAGCTATTATCAATCCCTTCCAGCATGTAGTATGTTCTGGGGAACCCTCTGATTAAAGTAATATCTTCAGGAAGAGCTTCAACCAATATGTTATCTCCCTGAGCATGTGAATCTGAGACTACTATAGTGGTATCCTTGGCATACTTTTTTACTAACTTGATTACAAGGTTTAACTCGTTCGTCATATACTTGCTAATCTTATCCCCTGATTCTTTCCACGAAGTAAGCCCCCAAACACCTTCCATATCCACTGAAATGTAGAGTTTCATAAAGCCTCCCATTTAAATAAATGGAGCAGAGTAACAGTCGTTTCCAACTTTATCCACGCATATAGTACTTTTATCGTAAATGTTTTTAACAATCATAAATGAGACTTCATCCATCTGCGTTAATTATAAAATGTTTGTTGCGATTTAAAAAGTCTTTTGACGGGTAAGTCTATTGTCCTTGATATTGAACTCTTTAGATCAGAAGCTTAGCGGCGTTGAAAAATTGAAACGGGTCGAATTTTTAGAAAACAAAATTTACCGTTAAAAGTTTAGGCTAAGTTCAAAGGTAGGATTTGAGTCTCAATATGTTCCACGTGGAACAAAAGCTGGAATAGGATTTTCCTCAGGGATTTTAGAATTATTTTACTAAATTCTTTCTACATAACGCAACTATGAGACTAAAGTGTTTTACTTCTATTACTTCAAGCTTACTCCACCTGTGGTGTTTTGAAGATAGGAGACGGGCGTTTTTGTATGCACCTAATATATGTCCTTTTAAGGTCTATCTGGATTCCATGATTATTAACGATTTTATGCTGGTTCCTGGCATTCTCTATTTGTCATAATGAGTTCCCTCATAAAACAGAGTTAGTATAGTAATGATTGAGATCAAATATCAGAGGATCTCAAAAATTGAACATAGGTTTGTTACGCAAAAATCAGCAAAGGGCACCAATTCTTGTTTTACATCGTGGGTTAAAAAAATAGTTTTGAATCCAAATTTGCGTCCCAGTAATATATCGTCATGTTTGTCCCCCACTACGAAGGATGAACTTGGATCAATATCAAATCTTCTTATGGCAGTCTTTAGGAAATACCCCTCAGGTTTCCGACAGCTGCACCGCTCGTTTGGGTGATGATCACAGTAATAAATTTCTTTAATCTCTATTTTTTCCTGTTTTAGTCTTAGCAGTATTTCCCTGTGTATTTCCTCGACACGTGGCCTTGAAAGGTAACCTCTCTTGATACCAGATTGATTTGTAATGATGAAAATATGATAACCCCTCCTTTGGATCTCGTAAAGAACGGCAAAGGCACACTCAACGAACTTTATACCTGTTGTGGTTGATAGATAATGTTTGTTTACTATTAAGGTGCCGTCTCTATCAAAAAAGAATGCCTTCATTGTGAATTAAAAATTGAACGAACTGGCTTAAGGCCTTTGCTCTATGAGAGATTTTGTTTTTTGTTTCTAAAGGTAATTCACCAAAGGTTCTTCCGAGCGGAGGATACAGGAAAATTGGGTCATATCCGAACCTGTACTCCCCTCTTTCTTCTGATAATACAAAGCCTTCAGCAATACCGGTGAAAAAATGGGTTTCTCCCGATGGTGCGATAAAACAAATTACCGTTTTGAAATAAGCTTTCCTTCTTTCAAATGATACGCCAATTGTTAGGTCCATAAGTTTTGAACGGTTTGATTCATAGGTAGCACTGCCCCCAGAAAATCTTGAAGAAAATATACCAGGTATTCCATCAAGAAAAGGTAAAAAAAGGCCGGTGTCATCAGAAAAGACGGGTTTGTAGCCTTTATCGGAAAGAAAACAAGCCTTTTTGTACGCATTCTCTTCTAGCGTGGTGCCGTCTTCTAATTTTTCGAGTTTTAGAGGTGACGGTACTATATTAAATTGAATATGAAATAATTCGAAAAATGAGCGGAATTCCTCAATTTTGTTTCTGTTGTTAGTAGCTGCGTAAATCTCAGGGCACTTCAACTTGAGTCTCAACTATAAACGCATCAATATATCCATTTTCCCTAAGGAAATCCCTGTACTTTTCGGCCTCTTGTCTTGTAAGGAAATTCCCAACCCTGATCTTGTATGGAGTGTCGTCAAGCCCAGCGAGGTATTCCATGTAAACAGGTACATTGAGCCTTAGTTTAGCATCTTGGTAGGCGAGCTCTGCGCGGGCATTGTCGGAAAATGCATATATTTGCACGCGCCATCCGTGAGCGAGCTTTGAAGGTTTTTGAAATGTGATAGTGTCTTTAACTGTTGTTGCAGTAGTATCAATTTCGACAGGTCTTATAGTGTCAGCCTGGCCTGGTGCTGGTTCAATGGTGATAACTTTTTCCCCTTCAGCGGTTTTCCTAACTGCACAGGAAAGAAACATAGATAATACAAGCATTAATAAAAGTGTACGTTTCATTTCTTTTTAGCTCCATATTTTCTCTGAAACTTTTCTATCTGACCGGTGAAGTCCGAAGTAACGGTTTTCCTCGCTTGACCTGTGTAAAAAGGGTGACACTTGGAACAAATTTCTACCCTGGCTTCTTTAACAGTGGATCCTGTGACAATCTCATTACCGCATGCACAATGTATAACCGCATCTTTATAATATTCAGGATGTATGTTCTTCTTCATCACTTCCCTCCTTCAGGATTATGAATTTATAATTATAAAGTCTGTGGCTGGTGTTTTCATTCGATGATTTAGATATAGTCTGAAGTAGTGTAATGGTCACCCTCAGCCACTGCCCTAAGGTATTCACCATATGGCGTATTAAACTGTTTGGAAAGTGAGAGGAGCTGGTTTTTGTCTATATAACCCATACGGAAAGCTACTTCCTCCACGCATGCAATGTAGAACCCTTGCCTATCTTGAATGGTCTTAACAAAATTTGAAGCATCTAAAAGACCTTCATAGGTACCCATATCCAGCCAGGTAAACCCTCTGCCCAAGACCACCACCTTAAGTTCACTTCGTTCAAGATACAATTTATTTACATCTGTTATCTCCAATTCTCCTCTCTGAGAAGGCTGTAAACGTTTTGCGATCTCAACTACCTTTTCATCATAATAGTACAAGCCAGGGATTGCCAGCCTGGATCTTGGATAGCCTGGTTTCTCTTCAATTGAGATGGGAGCACCTGTATCATCAAGCTCGATCACCCCATAGTTTCTTGCATCCCTAACAGGATAGCCAAAAATTATGGCACCTTCAGTTAATCTTGCCGAGTTTTGAAGGATCTCGCTAAATCCTTTTCCATAAAAGATATTATCGCCCAATATAAGAGCAGTTTTATCATTTCTGATAAACTCCTCTCCAATGAGAAATGCATCGGCAATACCTCTTGGCTTTTCCTGTACGGCATAAGAGATGTTAAGTCCGAGGTGTGTCCCATCCCTAAGAAGTCTTTGGTAGAGGTTTACATACTCAGGATTGGTTATTATAAGGATTTGCCTAATGCCCGATAGCATTAAGGTGGATAAAGGATAGTAAATCATTGGTTTGTCATAAACTGGAAGAAGCTGTTTACTTACAGCTATTGTTATAGGATAGAGTCTTGTGCCAAACCCTCCAGATAAGATGATGCCTTTCATGGTTATCATTATATATCAGGTTTATCGTTTATTGAAAATCCTTAATGATTTCTGTATAATATAGCTAAACTCAGCAGAGCGGAGGTATATATGGATTTGGGGAAGTTTCGTGAAATATTATCCAGTGAGAGGGAGAGGATCCTTGAAATTTTGAAAGCAGAAAAGGAAAACGACGTAAACACCAATGATCAATGGACTGAGCCGAAGGATCCGGAAGACCTTGCAAATTTGACTTTATCTGATGATATTAGAACAAAAATTTGTGAGCGGGAGTACCATACTCTCAGAGAGATTGAGGAAGCCCTTGTAAGGATTAATTCGGGGAAGTATGGCATTTGTGAGAAATGTGGTAAGTTTATAGAGGAAGAAAGACTTGAATTAATACCCTGGACTAGATACTGTTCGGCGTGCTCGAAGGTCTACACTAAGGATAGGTAAGTGCTCAGATGCTTGAAAATGATGAGCGTAGAGAAATTCCTACATTAATAGAAGAGGAGATCCGCTCTGCCTACATAGATTACGCAATGAGCGTAATCGTGGGGAGAGCTTTGCCTGATGTAAGGGACGGATTAAAACCTGTTCAGAGACGCATTCTTTTCTCCATGAGAGAAGTTGGCCTTCTCCCTTCAAAACCCTTTAGAAAATCTGCTACAGTTGTTGGGGAAGTGATTGGAAAGTATCATCCCCACGGTGATCAGTCTGTTTATGATGCACTTGTTAGGCTTGCGCAGGATTTTACTATGCGTTACCCCCTTGTAGAAGGGCAAGGGAACTTTGGTTCTATAGATGGCGATCCTCCTGCAGCTTATCGTTATACTGAAGCACGGCTTTCTCCTATAGCTATGGAACTTTTGGATGGGCTCGATGAAGATGCTGTGGATTTTGTCCCAAATTTTGATGGGCGGCTAAAAGAGCCGGTAGTTCTTCCCTCGAGATTTCCAAACATACTGTGTAATGGTTCATATGGTATAGCAGTGGGAATGGCTACAGAGATTCCGCCTCATAACATTGGCGAAGTTTTAGAAGCGTTAGTTGCATTAATTGAAAATCCGCAAATTTCTATAGAGCAACTGATGCACTATATAAAGGGCCCAGATTTTCCCACGGGTGGCATAATTATTGGGTCCAAAGGCATAAGGAGTGCATATTCTACAGGCTCCGGGACGATAACCGTTAGAGCCCGTGCCCATGTTGAAGAAAAACAGGGAGGTCGGCTTTCGCTTGTATTTACAGAATTTCCCTACAGGGTGAGCAAAGCGAGCATAATTTTTAAAATTGCATCTCTCGCGAAAGGTGGTGTTATTACTGAGATTTCTGAGGTCCGTGATGAGTCAGATAGGGAAGGTCTCAGGTTAGTGGTGGAACTTAAACGGGGTGCGGACCCTGATGTAGCTTTGAATAAACTCTATAAGCATACGCAGCTTCAGGAGACTTTTGGTCTCAATTTTCTTGCTCTAGTTGATAATGTCCCTGAAGTTTTAGATATAAAAAGGATACTCGAAGAGTATTTAAAATATCAAGAAGATGTAAACACAAGGGTAATAAAATTCAGACTCGGGAAGAAGGAAGAACGGGCGCATATTTTGGAAGGTTTCAAAATTGCCTTAGAGCATCTTGATGAAATCATCGAGATAATTAAAACCTCGGAAGACCAAGGGGACGCAAAAGAAAAATTGATGGGTCGTTTTAGTCTTTCAGAATTGCAGTCACAGGCAATTCTTGATATGCGGCTTGGGAATCTCACCAAACTTGACAGGGATAAAGTGGAGAGAGAATATGAGAATTGCGTAATGGAGATTGCTAGGTTCAGAGAAATTCTGAGTGATAGAAAGCTTTTACTTGAAGAGATAAAAAATCAATTCATGGAAATAAAGAAAAAGTATGCTGACCACCGCAAAACAGAGATTGTGGAAGAAGAATTGACATCCTTTGACGCTGAGGAATTAATCCCCGACGAGCAGGTAATTGTTACTGTTACACTAAAGAATTATATCAAGCGTAGTTCTATAGCCTCCTTCCGGACCCAGAGGCGTGGTGGAAAAGGTAAAAAGGGTATTAGAACATATACAGATGATTATCCTATAGCTATAATACTTAGCAGTAACCATAACAATCTTTTACTTTTCACGAATCTGGGTAGATGTTATGTAGTAAAAACTTACGAAATTCAGGAAGGGGGTCTGCAGGACAAAGGTGTCTCCCTCCGAAGGCTTATAAATTTGAAAGATGAAGAAAGGGTAATTTCAGCTGTCTCTATAAGAAATGATGAATTTACTAAGGATAAGTATCTTGTTTTTGCCACTTCGAACGGCATTGTTAAGAGGACGCCATTGAGTCTTTTTGCAAAAGTTGGAAGGCCAGGGAGAAGAGCAATAAATCTACGAGAGAATGATACTGTTGTTGATGTATTAGTTACTTCAGGCGACGATGAGCTGATAATAGCAAGGGATTCCGGGAGAGCTGTTAAGTTTAGCGAGAAGGAGATAACTATACATGGGGTAGCAGCTTATGGGATAAGAGGCATAAAGCTGGCGAAAGGCGAAAGAGCAGTTTCCATGGTGAAAGTGTCTCATAACAAGGAAGTTTTAACAATTACAGAGCTTGGTTATGGGAAGAGATTCCTTCCCTCGGAAATAACTTTGCATCACCGGAACACTGGTGGCGTTAAGATTCTTTCAGGAATAAAGAAAACCGGGAAGTTGAAAAAGCTTGCCATGGTGACCGAGAAAGATGACATTATTATTCTCGCAAAGAGTGGAAAGGTTATTAGAATAAAAGCTGCAGAGATAAACCTTCAGAAAAGGGCCTCCATGGGTACAAAACTGATTGATACTATTGATGGAGATCTGGTTGTAGATTGCGAGATCATTCCCCATCAGGAAGGATTAGAGGAGGAAGAGCTATTTTAGCTAAATTATTAATTTTACTTTCTGTGACTGCAAATGATCCTGGTCTTGTTCCATCCCTTTTAATACCCGGGTTTCATGAATTTAGGAGAGGTGGGAAGAGAGGTTATATTTATGCTGTGAGTGAAGCTGTTATTATCTCTTACTACGGTATTTCCAGTTATGAGAGGAGGACTCTGTTAAATTATAGTAGATCGTATGTTTTTGAACATGCCGGGACATTGCTCCCCACAAGTTATAACGAATCTTGGAGAGTTGTGGAAAGTAGCATTTCTTATGAAGACTATGTTGAAGATCTATATAGAACTGCCAGACAGATGTATCCAGATGACCCTGCAAAGCAGGATGAATATGTCGAAATGAGCAAGCCTAATTACTACTGGAATTGGGATGGTTCGCAAAGTTTTTTGGAGTTTCAAAATTTGATGCGTAGATATAGAGGGATTGGGAGCCGAAAGACAATTGCGCTTGGCCTTATAGTCCTGAACCATCTTGCCAGTGGTATTGATTATCTTGTTAGTAAAAGTATCAAAAGTGCAGGACTTGATGTAGATCTAAAGACTTATCTTGGACCACAAGAGCTAACGATGTCCTTAAATTATCGTTTTTAAAGGGGGTTAGAAAGATGAAAATACCTATTATTGACCTTGTAAGGCAGCATAAGCCTTTAGAGCAGGAATTGGAATCTGCGTTCAGGAAGGTACTCGAGTCTGGTCAATTTATTCTTGGAAGCGAAGTGGAAGAGTTTGAAAAAAATGCAGCCAATTTCCTTAAAATTAAATATGCAATTGGTGTTGGTAATGGCACCGATGCCCTTACTATTGCCCTAAAAGCCTTGAATATAGGAGCCGGCGATGAGGTGATTACAACGCCCTTTACTTTTTTCGCAACGGCAGAGACTATCGCTATGATTGGAGCAAAACCTGTTTTTGTTGACGTCGAAGATACGACTTTGAATATAGATGTACGAAAAATTGAAGAAAAAATCAATTCCAAGACCAAAGCCATTTTGCCTGTTCACATTTTTGGTCAGGGTGCGAAGATGGAAGAGATAATAGAGATTGCAAAAAGGCATCAGCTAAAGGTTATTGAGGATACTGCTCAGGGCTTTGGTTCGAAAAGGAATGGTAAGTATCTCGGAACCTTTGGTGACATTGGAACGTTTAGCTTCTTCCCCACTAAAAATCTTTCGTGTCTTGGGGACGGTGGCCTAATTGTTACTCAGGATGATCTTTTGTACGAAATGGGGAAGAAGTTGAGAGTACACGGTTCTTCTAAGAAGTATTATCACGATTTTTTAGGCTACAACTCCAGGCTTGATGCCCTGCAAGCCGCGTTTCTGAATGTTAAACTGAACTACATTGAAAAATGGAATGAGCGAAGGAGAGGGATTGCTAAAATTTTTGATGCTGAGCTGAAACCCTATGTGAAGGTGCCAGAAGTGGATGCGGGGAATGAACATATATATCACCAGTATACCATAAGGACGGACAAGCGCGATTCGCTTAGTGACTTTCTACATAAGAAAGGCATTGCTACGCAAGTACATTACCCCGTGCCTCTTCACCTGCAGCCAGCTTTGGGATATCTTGGCTACAAAAAGGGCGATTTTCCTGTAGCGGAACGAGCCGCAAGAGAAGTCCTGTCATTGCCTATATTTCCTGAACTGATGGATCAAGAGGTCGAATATATTGTAAGTTCCATAAGGGAATATTTCAGAGGGTAATAAAATGAATACGAAAGAACTCCTTGTAAGCCTCTCAAATGTTTTTGGACCTGCTGGTTTTGAAGACGAAGTGCGGAGTCTCATTAAGGTGCTTATAGAAGGCTTTGTAGATGAGGTTCATGAGGACACCTCGGGGAATCTTATTACAATTAAAAGGGGAACTTCAAATCAAAAGGTTATGCTGGATGCACACATGGACGAAGTTGGCCTCGTAATTTCACACATTCAGAGTCCATTCCTAAAGTTTCAACTACTTGGTGGATGGGATGCAAGACTTTTACCCGGGCAGAAGGTTTTAATCAAAACGAGGAGTGGTAACAAGATTTCCGGAGTTATCGGGACTATCCCCCCTCATGTACAGACTCAGGAAGAAATGAGAAAGGTTTTTGAGGTGCACGACCTGTTTATTGATGTTGGTGCTACTTCGGAGGAGGAATTACTTTTAAAGGGGATTACCGTGGGTGATCCAGCCGTTGTGTTCTCTCCTGCTGAGCTGACGGGAGAGGATACGGTTATTGGAAAAGCTTTTGACGATAGGGCAGGTTGTGCAGTACTGATTAAATTACTTGAAAGGCTGAAGAATTCGAAGCTCCCGTACGACCTTTACACTGTATTTGCTACAGGAGAGGAATTGGGACTGAGAGGTGCCAAGGTATCTGCGTATAATGTAGACCCTGATTTTTCATTGAGTTTAGAAGGTACCATTGCAGTAGATAACCCAAATATATCACCGTACAAGCAGCCGTCTCACTTAGGTAAGGGCCCTGTAATAACAATAGTTGACAGGAGCATCGTCGTAAATCAAAAGGTAGTGATGTTTTTTGAAGAGGTTGCGAAGAGGAACTCAATTCCTTACCAGTATAAGACACCAATTTTTGGGTCTACGAATGCAGGTGTGATCCATCTTGAGCGTGGAGGGGTTCTCTGTGGAGTAATTGCAGTCCCCGTTAGATACATTCATTCTCCCCTTTCCATTGTAAAAGTTGCTGATTTTGAATATACAGTAGACCTTTTATACAACATCCTTATTGAACTTCCTGGGACAGGGTTTTTAAACAAAAAGCTTAGATTATGAAAGTAACCTTGAGAGTTTACACGTACCTTAAAGCTGAATTGGGAAAGGGAGAGATATGTATTGAAATTCCGGATAGTGATTCTATATCTTTAGGTAGGCTGCTGGAGGAGGTGCAAAAATCCACCGGGAAGGATATAAAAGAAAAGATCATTAAAGATAATAAAATCCGTGACGGCATTATACTCATGCTGAACGGCAAGAATTTGCTCACTTTTGAATCAGGGGAAGTATTATTTCACGACGGTGACGTGGTTTCTGTTTTGCCTCCGGGCTCTGGTGGATGATGGAAGAGATCTTTGCCCGGCACTTACCGCTTATCGGTAAAGATGGTATCCGGCGACTTTTGAACTCGAAAGTATTAGTAGCGGGGGCAGGTGGCCTTGGAACAGTAGTACTTCAGATACTTGTAAGGACTGGTGTAGGGAAGATTTACATAGTAGACCACGGAATTGTGGATGAACCTGACTTGAATAGGCAGATTCTGTATAATCGTGGAGACATAGGTGAGGCGAAGGTTGACGTTGTCATTCGCGAGCTTAATAAAATACGTGATGTTGATCTTATCGGAATAAAGTGTACTATAGACGAAAACTTTGAAATTCCGGAAGATGTTGATATCGTTGTAGATTGCCTTGATAACTTTTATGGTAAGTTTCTGTTGAATGATCTGGCGTTGAAGAAAGATAAGCCCCTTGTACACGCAGGCATATCGGGTTTTTATGGCCAAGTCACTACCATCATCCCGAAAGAGACCCTTTCTTTGAGGGACATGCTAAGAGGAGCGTTGATCGAGAAGAGAGGAGGTTTGCCTGTAATCGCTGCATCTTCATTTTCGCTTGGAACAATAGAGGCCAGCGAGACAATTAAGTACTTAATTGGGAAAGGGACTCTTCTTAAAAATCGCATACTTGTAGTTGACGTTCTTCACAACGACTTCCAGATTATTGAGATTGCTAGTTCATAGTTTTTCTATTAAAATTTCTTTATGAAGGCGATTCTATACCTTATTACACTTTTATGTGCATCTTCCAAACAGGATACCCTTTGGTATAGCATGTATTTGCAGGGGAACAAGGTGGGTTATAGCTCAATTGTCCTGTATAGCAAACCATCCGGTTACCAAATTGATGAAAGTAACTATATGCAAGTTCAGATGCTGGGTACTTTGAAAAGGGTTCTGATTAATACCAGTTACAATACTGATAAAGCACTTAGAATTTCTTCAGCAAAGTTTGATATGAAGAGTCAAGACCAAAAGATCTCTGGGACGTTTAAAGTTGTTGGAGATACGATTTTTCTTAGTTATGCATCTGGGGGCGGTACACCAATAGAGCGGAAGATACTTGTGTCTGAACCTGTCTTTACAGAGACTACGCTAAGACTTTACCTTGAAAGGAATCCGGTAAAAAGCCTTAAGGTAGCCCTGTTAGATGCACCTACAGCTAGTGTCTCAGAGGGGATTTGTGAGCTTATTTCTGAAAAGAGTGGAACGAGGACCTATAGACTATCTTACCAGGGTACAGAAACAAGGCTTACTATTAAGAACGGTTCTTTTGTTAGGGAAGAGGGGCCGATGGGAATTTCTATTGTGCGTGAAAGTAAAGAAGATGTAGTGGAATTTGCTCGTGAGATTGATATTACAGAACTTTATGCAATAGTTCCCAATAAACCTATAAGAGCTAAAGATTATCTTAAGTTAAAACTTACCGGGAGCCTGAAGGGCATTGATGTAAACTTCGGCCCTCAAAAATTGTTAGATAAGACTCAAAATACTATCCGCCTTGAAATCAAGGCCCCCGATATAAAGTGTTCGCAAACCTCTCCTTTGAGCGGTGAAGTAAAGAAATATCTTGAGCCTGACGCTTATGTTCAGTCCAATGCCCCTGAAATCATTGAGATTTCTGAAAAAATTACTTCTGGTATGAAGGATCCATGTGCAAAAATTCGGGCATTAAATAGCTGGCTTTTTCATAATATCACAAAAGCACCTTCGGTTACTGTCCCGACAGCCTTGGATGTGCTTCGAGAGCGTCGAGGAGACTGCAACGAACATGCTGTACTTTTCACGGCTTTGGCGAGAGCGGCAGGGATCCCCACGGATATAGTCGTAGGTCTTGTATATCAGGACGGAGCTTATTATTACCATGCGTGGGCAATGGTTTTTATCGGTGGGGAGTGGATTTTTGTGGACCCAATTTTTGGTGAATTCCCCGCTTCTCTCAAACACCTTGCACTTTCGAGGGGATCTTTGGAAAAACAGACTGAAATTATGCAAGTTGTTGGGAATTTGAAGATCGATGTGGAGGAACAGTTATGAAAATATTCTTGAAAGTGGGCACACCTGTCTTCTTATTTTTATTCATGATATTATTAATGATATCGGGTTTGAGAAGAGAAGAGCATCTCGAAGTTGAATTTAACGGCAATATACTTTGCCTCTCATGCATCGGAATAGAATAGCCGAAAGAACAAAAAAAGTTTCAGTTTCAAGAAGAGTCATTCAAATACTGTCTACTTTAGGTATTAATAGTTATATTCCTGATTTTCAGAAATTTTCAATTTACCAGGGACCCATTAAGGGTTTGTGTGCACCTGGTCTTAATTGCTATGCCTGCCCCTTCGCAAGAACCTCGTGTCCCATAGGGTCGTTACAGCATTTTATTGTAATAAGGCAATTTCCTCGGTATGTGCTTGGTTATATCGGTGCAGTGGGCGTTCTCTTTGGCAGGGCATTTTGTGGCTGGTTATGTCCCTTTGGCTTCCTTCAAGAGCTTTTAAAGAAGTTATCCAAGTTCAGGGTTAAGGTAAGTAAAACCTGGGGGAATTTAAAGTATCTACTGTTGGCAATAATGATTCCAGCTGTGTTTTTCACCTATGAGCCATTATTTTGTAAGTTGTGCCCAGCAGGAACCATTGAGGGAGCTCTACCCATTATGCTTTCTCCGCTCTGGTCTGACCTCTCGAGTCTCATTTCTTATAGGTTTGTAGTTAAGATATTAATTGCAGTTTTGTTTGTAGTACTCTTCGTGGTAATTAGAAGACCATTTTGTAGATTTGTATGTCCCCTTGGTGCTATCTGGGGATTTTTCAACAAGATGAGTGTTTTTAGGTTTAGTATTCAAAGTGAGGATTGCATTAAATGTGACCTTTGTCAGGAAGTTTGCCCCATGGACATAAGGATCTATGAAGATCCAAACCATTACGATTGCATAAGGTGTCTTAAGTGTGTCTACGCTTGCCCGAAGAACCTGATAAGGCTGGAAGCTCTTGGTGCTCCAGTTATCAAACCAGGTAGTAGTAAAGAGAGACCTCGGGTATCGCCACAGTTATAAAGTATATCCTATTTCTTGTAGTTTTTAGTCCAGAAATCCCTTAACTTTGAGGCTTTTTCTTCGAGCCATTCTCTATTTTTGAGGTACCAAGTTACGGTTTTATAAAGTCCCTCTTCAAAAGATGTATGTGCTTGAAAGTGAAGTTCATACTGGATCTTTGAAGAATCTAATCCGTATCTGAAGTCATGTCCTGGGCGATCCTTCACGAATGTAATGAGGGATTCATAAGGTTTTTTCTGGGGAATTAAGTCATCCAGGATTCGGCAAATTTTTTTGACTACATCGATATTCTTTAATTCTATTCCACTACCTATGTTGTAGACCTCTCCTGGTTTTCCGCTTTCTAAGACTTTAAAGATTCCCTCAATGCAATCGGATACGAATAACCATTCCCGTATATTTTCGCCATTCCCGTAAATGGGAATCTCTTCTAAATGTATAGCCTTGAAAATAGCGAGGGGGATCAGTTTTTCTGGATATTGCCATGGTCCATAGTTGTTAGAGGGCCTCACCGTAGCAACGGGCAACCCGAACGTCTTGTAGTACGACCTCCCAAGCATATCCTGTGCAGCTTTGCTAACTGCATATGGTGAATTTGGTTTAAGAGGACTATCTTCTGAGAAGTATCCCTGGGTACCGAGCTCTCCGTACACCTCGTCGGTGGAGATGTTTATGAAGAGTCTTACCGCAAGCTCTTTCGAAGCCTCCAAGAGGTTAAGGGTTCCTTTAATATTGCTATCGATGAAGGCATGTGGCTCGAATATACTCCTATCTACATGACTTTCTGCTGCAAAGTGTACTACAATGGATGGCTTTTCCCGGTTGAATATCTCAAGAATCTCAGAGTAGTTTGCTGTATTAGCCTCGTAGAATTTAAAGTTTCCGATAACAGGGGATAACCTCCTAAGGTCTCCAGAGTATGTGAGTCTGTCAACAACGATGGGGTAAAGGCCATTTTCTACAGCCTGCCTGACAAACTCACTTCCAATGAACCCCGCGCCACCTGTAACAAGGACGGTATCAGCCATAGCGTAATTATAAACCCATTATTTTCATAACTTCAAAGGAAACGGTGCCTATTGGGCCTTCCAGCTTCAGGGTGCAGTAGGGGTCGTATTGTGTCTCGCCCTTATTTATTATCACCAATGGGATTTTTTCTTCCAGTGCAACTAAGGGAAGCGAAGCTGCCGGATACACAACGAGGCTGGATCCCATTACAATAAAGAGATCTGATGCCATTGCCATTTCAAAAGATACCCGTAAGCTTTCCTCTTTTAGAGGCTCTCCAAAAAACACCACATCGGGGCGAATAATGCCCCCACAACTGCATAGTGGAACTTCTATTGTTTTTAATAGTTCGAGTACAGTAGTGTAGTTATATTCGTTATTACATTTCTCACAGAAGAAACGCTTTGCGTTTCCATGAAGCTCGGCGATTTTTTGGGAGCCAGCCATTTGGTGAAGTCCGTCGATATTTTGGGTTGCAATAAGTAATATCTTATTGAGGCCCTCGAGTTTTGATAGGAGGATGTGGCCATAATTTGGCTCAGCACTTAATATCACGTTGAGAAGTTCAGTAAATATCTTATAGAATCCACCAGGGTTATTTTTGAGAAATTGGATATCAAACATATCTTGAGGATATTTAGAATAGAGTCCTTGAGGGCTACGAAAGTCAGGTATTCCGCTCTCAGTGCTGATGCCCGCACCAGTAAGGACGAATATCCTACTCTTCTTTTCTATTAAATTTGCAAGGCGCTCAACCATTTCCACACTAAAAATACCTCCACATATTAATAAAATCTCCAGGTATTACACATAATCTTCGGAACCTGATAAAGTATAGTTCTCGTGAGAGGTCTTATCAAGATTATCTGGGCTTAATTAGAACAATATATTTTGCTCTTGACTGAGGTTTTAAGCGATAATTTGTGAGGGAGTTACGGCTAAATTCCTCTAAAGCCCGTATATCGGTTTTACAAGAGATCATAGTTTACTCTATAGATGTAAGAGAGATCTACTCGAAAGCTCTTGTTATAAAGCATTGCGTTTGGCTCGAATATGCTGGAGCCCTATCACCATGTTGTAAATTGAACTTACACCTGGATGAGTTTAAAATCATTCTCATGGGTGTTGTAATTCCATATAGGGGGATGATGCCCCGGATGGGTAAAGAGGTGTATATTGCCCCTACAGCGACTTTAATAGGTGATGTAACTCTTGGAGACTTTTCATCTGTCTGGTTTGGAGCCGTACTAAGAGGCGATGTTGAAAATATAGTGGTTGGAGAATGTACAAACATTCAGGATAATGTAGTGGTACATGGCACCCTTGGTAAGTTTAATGTAGAAATAGGGAGTTATGTAACTATTGGCCATAGCGCTTGCGTACACGCTTCGAAGATTGCGTCCCATGTAGTCGTAGGGATTGGGGCTATTCTTCTTGATGGTGTAGAGGTCGGTGAATACAGTATAATTGGGGCAGGTGCACTGATCCCTCCAGGTATGAAGATCGAGCCAGGTAGTATTGTACTAGGTATTCCAGGTAAAGTTGTTAGGAAGATAACGGATAAAGATAGGGAAATGATTGAAAGAGACTGGAAGAACTATTTAGAGTATGCAAGAGAATACCTCAGAGATGAGAAATGAAGATTGTTTTTTTGTTTTTGTTATTCGAAAAAACGTTAGATCCCTCAAAATTTTATAAAGAAGGTAAATTTAGGGAGTATCTGGGTGTCTTCTATTCCGACGCAAAATATGCAAAAAACCCCGAATATATCGCCTATACTTCCCTTGTGTACCTTGAACTCGGGTCTGTTGATAGTTCTTTTCATTATTTCAAGCAGATTCCGTTGGAAAATACAAATTTGTTGACTCTCCAGGGTTTGAGTTACAGGTTAGGTGAAGTTCTTAAAGTAATTGGTAAATATAAGGAAAGCGCAGAAGCCTTCTATATTTCATACTCCTCGGGGTATAGAGGGAACGAGGCTTTGGAGCACCTTTCCACAATTTTCGGAATTAAAACAGAAGACATGGTAGATTCCCTGCTATATGGTCTTTTTACCCAGCGGAAGTTAACTCTCATTGCACCGCTTTCAGGGGACTTTTCAGACGTAGGCGATGAATTTATAAAAGGTTTTAAGATGTCTTACCGAGGGGATTTTGGCATTATTGATGAAGAGTATATCTCCGAAGAAAAAACATTACCATTAACAAGTCTTATCGTAGGGCCACTTAAAAGTGCAAGTGTAAGGTATCTGGAACGTGTCTATAGGGAGCCCATTATTTGGTTCTCCCCTATTTCCGAGTACTTGCCTTATGGACCCCAGTTCTTCTATTCCCCTTTTAAGACCTTAAAGAAGGAAACGGAGTTTCTCATCGATTATATTATTGATTCCATGAGTATTATGAAGATTATTTTAGTAAGAGATACTAGCTGGCTTGATAGTATTTATGCAGATTATGCGAGGGAGTCCTTAGCGAGGAGGGGGAAGTTTCCTAAATATGAGATCGTGGTTTCAAACCCCTTTGAGTTTGATTCAATAGCGAATGATATCGATTCCGAGAAGGTAGAGCTTGCGCTCATATCAGGTTTATCACCTAATTCCTATTTTATTTATTCTGCTTTTAGAACCAGGTTTCCTGAAAAGATAGTGGCAGGTTCGTCTGGGTGGCTATTTAGACTATTTCAAGTTCCAAGGTATATGTTGAATATTCTAATTGCATCAGTTCCTGTAAGTGAAGATGTAGTTTTCAGAATTGCTGAGGAGGCTGACAGGTTTTCAAAGAGTTTTTATTCACTGTATAACTACCATCCATCGGATGCTGGTATGTTGGGATACGATCTCGGTCGCCTCTTTACAGAGATTGATGATAGTTGCCTTGCAAATGTTCTTTTGAATATGAGATCTTCAGGTAGTTATGTGGGTGCTACTGGAATCTTTTTTGAGTTTTCCAGTGGATTTAGAATTTATGAATTAAAAGCAGGAAGTATTAACATACGGAGGGAACCTTATGGAAAAGAAGAATATTAAAAAAGTTACTACAAAGGAAAAGGCTGAGTTTAAATACTCAAAGAAAAACTGGATTTTGATTTTTACAGGGGTCGGCTTGGGGATCATATCCCTTATCATAATGGCTTTCGGGGATATTACTATCTCTGTAATTCTCTTCGTACTGGGCTTTATAATCCTATTACCAATAGGTCTGCTTCTTAGGCCTTGAAGTCGTAGCATAAAAGGTTCTAAGGTTTTACATATATTTTTTATTTTTGGGAATATAAACATATTCAGTAAGGAGGTATTGATGCGTAAATTTTTCTTGCTGCTGTTTCCAGTTCTCCTTGTGGCTGGGACGGTTACAGATAGAGTGAGCTTAAATCCCCAGTCGCTACAAATTCGTGAGGTATCGGGATACACCCTTATAGACTACCCTGATGCTCACGTGTTTGGGCCTGCTGGTGCTCCGATGGTTCCGAGAATTTCCTTGCAGGTGCTTTTACCTTCCGGTGCAGTAGCAGAGGGTGTAGAGATCATAAGAGTGGAAACTACGATAATTCCATTAAAATGTCCCCTTTATCCTCAGCAGAAGCCAGTACCCTTATCTCGAACGAAAGAAGCAAAGTTCCTGGAACCCGATCCTAAGTATTACAGCCTTGAGAAGTATCCTGCAGAGATTATCCAAGTCGCCAATACTGGCTATATGGCTGGGTATACTATTGCAGGCTTGATCCTGAACCCCGTCATTTATAGACCTGAAGAAGGATATATAGAGTTCATAAATGAGATCGAATATAGGGTAAATTACGTTGAAAATAGGCCTATGGAGCAAAGTAAGAAGCAGATTGAGGTTTTCGGGAGCCTTGTCAAGGGACTAGTGAGAAATCCACAAGATGCTGGCATTTTTGCGCCGAGGCTGAAGGATATCAAAGATCCTGACACAGTAGAGATGGTTATAATAACTTCGAGTACCTTTGCACCATACTTCGACAGCTTAAAAAAGTGGAAGGAGATGAGGGGGATTCCCACCCGGGTTGTAACACTTGATTATATCTATTCGAACTATACAGGCAGAGATAACCCCGAGAAGATCAGAAATTTCATTATAGATTATCATCAGAATAAGTCCCTCTTGTATGTACTTCTCGGTGGCCAGGCTGACCATGAAAACAACCAGGCAATCGTTCCAAGGAGAGACGTATTCTATTATGTGTGTAGTGAAGGTTCTTATCAAGATGAGGACACCATCCCTTGCGACCTCTACTACTCCGATTTGACCGGTACATGGAATAATGACAATGATAATATTTGGGGAGAGTTATCGGATAATGTGGATATGTATCCAGATGTATTTGTTGGGAGGTTCCCTGTTAAAAATGTGAATCAGCTTAATAATCTTATCGGTAAGGTTATAACGTACGAGTTAAACCCTCCCTCAGGCTACCTTACAAACATCGTATTGCCCGCTGAACTCTTGTGGGGATGGTTCCCATATTATGGAGATTCTGTAAACAACAGGATTGCCAACGTAACTCCAACACCCCCATGGAATGACATAAAGCTGTATCGATCACTTGGTAACTTGAGCACCACAAGCTTCTTGAATGCTGTGAATAGTGGTGTTGGCTATGCCCACTATGCAAGCCATGGCAACGAGACCAGTGCTAGTTTTGTGGGAATGAGTAATTTTAATAGTTTGAACAATGGGAATAAGTTCGGAATTCACAATGCTATGTGTTGTTTCACGGGTGCCATTGACGAAGTTGCAGGTGGAGACTGTTTTGCAGAGTCTCTCGTTAATCATACAAATGGTGGTGCTGTTGCTACAATAATGAATACTCGTTATGGATGGGGATATCCACCTTCCCTTGGTTCCAGTGAACTTATTGATTCGAGTTTCTATTACCATATTTTTACAAATAATGTGTGGACTGTAGGGGAAGCACACGCGCTTTCTTTGGCTGACTGGGTACCTACTGCAGTTGCTGAGGGTGGTAGCGGAGTATATCGCTGGTGCATTTATGAACTGTGGATATTTGGTGATCCTTCTCTTCAAGGGTGGACCAATGAACCTACGGCGATATCCGCATCTTACTCTTCGGAGATACCTGCCGGTATTTCGAGTTTTGATGTGTATACCGATGCCCCGGGGGCAGTAGTGGCGCTTAGCAAAGATGGTACTTTAGTAGGTAGAGCCATTACTGATGCGACTGGGTACGCTTCGGTGCCAATTGGTATGCTCCTTGCCCCTTCAGATAATGTTTCCATTGCAATAAGGGTTAAGGACAGGCTCACCCACGTGGGTAGCATTGAGGTCGACTCAAGTGGTGCTTTCGTTTGGTACCAAGGTTCAACCATTGAAGAAATTAGTGGGAATGGTAACGGTCGCATCAACCCTGGTGAGGATCTGAAGCTCTATGTAATGCTGAAGAACTATGGGCAGGATGCGGCAACTAACGTTAATGCAACTTTAACAACCACAAATTCCCACATTACCATTACTGATAATTCAGCTAATTATGGTACTATCGATCCATATGATTCCACATATGGGTCGGAGTGGTTTGAGTTTACTGTGGACTATGCTG
>Ga0209508_1000736_pt1 | contig 30383 bp, 26 predicted proteins | sample AD_UKC129_MetaG_FD_184427 | JGI IMG/M metagenome (GOLD analysis project Ga0209508, IMG submission 184427) | Active sludge microbial communities of municipal wastewater-treating anaerobic digesters from Canada - AD_UKC129_MetaG (SPAdes) (version 2) | ecosystem: Engineered > Bioreactor > Anaerobic... | reverse complement strand
ACCCCTTTACTCTAATTCCGTTTATAAATGTAGTTTTTACTTGAAAGTGGTCATCAAATATTACAATGTCAGCTATTTTATCTTTCTCGATGCTACCCAACTCTTTTTCTTTTCCTACTAGCTGAGCAGGGATAAAACTTCCCATCTCGGCCAACTGGGGTAGGGGGATAGAGAATAACTCTTTCAAATTATAAAGCATTTGGTTAAGAAGGAAGGTGCTACCAGCTAAAGTTCCTGAAAGTAGGTAAGCCATTCCTTCTCTTACCTCTACTTTCTGTCCACTCAATTCATATACTCCTTCTGGTAAGTTGGTTACTTTCAGAGCATCACTTACTATACAAAGATGGTCGGGAGCTTTACATTTCAGAGCTATTTTCATTATTTCTGGCCTTACATGGATTTTGTCAGCAATAATCTCAGCATATATTTCGTCATTCCCCAGGGCAAAAGCTAAAAGATTGGGTTGGCGGTGATGAAGAGGATCCATACCATTAAAAAGGTGAGTTACCATTTTAGCTCCTCTTTTCCAGGCTTGCCGGGAGGTCTCGTAATTTGCCTCACTGTGTCCTAAAGAAACCAAAATATTATGCTGAGCTAAATATTCAATGGTTTCCAGTGCTCCGGGAAGCTCAGGAGCTATGGTTATTCTTTTAATTATTCCTTCTCCTTTTTGAAGTAAGGATTTTATCTCTTCTTGGTGGGGCTCCCTTAAGTAGGTGGAATTATGAGCTCCTCTTCTTCCTGACGATAAATAAGGGCCTTCTAAGTGAAGGCCCAGCATTCGAGCTCCTGAAGAGGAACTCCCTCCCCAGGCTTTAGTTTCCTCAACAATTTTAAGAAGAGTTGCTAAATCAGTAGTTAAGGTGGTAGGAAGAAAAGAAGTAACCCCGGAAAAGGGCAGGAGAGTGCTGATTTTCTGAATACTCTTTACCCCACCTTCAGTAACATCCTCTCCCTGAAGACCGTGGAGGTGTAAATCCACAAGGCCGGGGAATATGAAATTATCTTCAAAGTCATAAACTACTTCCAAATCTTCACCCCCCGGATGGGATAGAACGTCCTCGATGCGATTTTCTCTCACTATCACCAAGCCAGGAATTACTTCTTGAGGAGTAACGATTTTACCCTTAATTCCCCACCTCATATTTTTACCACTTTAGCCAGGTATCTTGGGGTATCAGGATTTAACCCCTTATTCTTTGCTCGATAATAGCCCAGAAGTTGCAAGAAAGGTAAATATAGCACCGGGAGGGAAAAATCGTCTAAAATCTCTTCTGAAAATGTTATTTCTATTGCTCGGGGAGAGTTAAGAGGATTTTTTCCTAGATGAAGAATGGTGGCTCCTAAGTCCATCATCTCCATCATTACTTCTTTTTCCCAGGAAAAAGCTCTCTGTGAAGATAGAGCAATGATTAAAGTTTTCTCATCTACGACTGATTTAGGACCATGGCGAAATTCCAGAAAATGGAAGGTCTCAGTAGAAGTTAGACTCATTTCTTTGAGCTTTAGGGAGCCTTCCCAGGCGATACCGTAGTAAGGGCCATTACCTAAAAATATAAATTTATCAAAAGAAAGATTAGAAACTAAATCTTTTATAGTTTTTTCTCCAGATGAAAGATATTTTTCCAAAATTTCAGGGAGAAGGGATAAATTATCAGTACTTTTGCTCTCTAGGAGAGACAAGAAGAGGAAGGATAACAATATACTGGGAAAAGATTGAGTCATTACCACGCTTTCTTCGTGAGCAAAAGGGAGAGATATTTGATAATCAGCTGCTTTTAGAAGAGAGGAATTTTCTTCGCAGCTTACTCCTACAGTTTTCCCTTTAAATTTATCCTGGAAGTGCTGAAGAGCTTTGACTGTTTCTGTAGTTTCTCCTGAGCGAGAAATACCAAAAAGAAGGTATCGGTTCCGGGGTAAAAATACCCCTCCAGGAAAGAGAAAAGTTTCAGAAGCAGGCACTCCTCTGGCAGGAATTTGTTTCCCTGTTTGCCAGAAATGGCTGGCAACAAGAGAGAGGTTATAGGAGCTTCCACATCCAGTGAAAATGACATTATCGTATGTTTCTGCTAAAAATTGAGAGAAATAATTTTCTTGCTCTTTTAGATAATGCAGGGTCTTTTCCCAGGTAGTAGATTGCTTGAGTATTTCCTGATAGGTGTAATCCACAAGCATTCCTCCTTTGAAATTTCTTATTTAAAACCATTATACCTCATTTTATTTGTTGGTATCTGGCTTAGCTACAAAAGGCTTTAGCTCAAAACAAAAATTATGATATGATATAAAAGGTATGAAGAACTTTGTTCTTTCTTATAAAGCTACTTGTAAAATACTGGGAGTTACTGTGTGGCTCTTTGTTATTTTTGTGAGATTGGATGCCTGGTGTTATGACTCGCTTGCTTTGCATCTCTCCCGTAACGAAGATATTCCTCATTACCCGGCTCAAGTGGTAGCTATTTATCCTCATGATCCTCAAGCTTTTACTGAGGGATTGGTCTATGAAGACGGTTTTTTATACGAAAGTACTGGCTTATATGGTGAGTCAAGTTTAAGGAAGATTGACCTTACTACTGGAGAAATTATCCATTTGGTAGAAGTTGAAGGCCGGTATTTTGCAGAAGGTCTTGCTCTTGTGGATTCTAATTTGATTCAATTGACCTGGAAATCGAAAGTTGTCTTTCTTTACTGTAAAGATACTTTGGAACTCGAAAAAACCCTCTATTATCCTTATGAAGGGTGGGGTATTACCTATGATGGTAATTGTTTTATTGTAAGTGATGGTTCCCATTTGTTGCGGTTTCTTGACCCTGTAAATTTTTCTTTAATGAAAGAATTACCTGTCAAACTGGGAAATAGACCCATTGACCAGCTTAATGAGTTAGAATACATTAACGGTAAGATTTATGCCAATGTCTGGCATACTGATATTATTATAATTATCGATCCTCAGAGTGGTGAAGTGGTAGGGTGTATTGACCTTGCCTCACTCGAGGAAAAAAGAAATACTGGAGAAGACGTCCCAAATGGAATTGCTTACGATGCTGAAAATAACCGCTTGTTTGTGACTGGTAAGAGATGGTCTCACATTTATGAGATACAACTCCCGAAAATTAATGAAAATTAGGTAACCCTACTACATAATGGTATAGTAGTATCTCGCAAAATCTATTATTAGCAATAAGTGGGAATCTCTTTATAACCGATTAAAAGGGGAAATAGCCCCTTATTACCCCCTTTAAGAAAACAACAAATATAATAAAAAACAGATACTACCGGGAGAGAAAAAACACTACCTTGGAAGCATATGGATTCCCGGCTGAATTTCAGAATGACAAAAAGCCATGGAAGAGAGGACCTTATATTACCAACATAGTAGTTTGCAGTGACTGCAAACTCAATAGCCGGAGAAGTATAAACCGACTAAGGTAGCTATTACTGATAAAAATACAGTCAGGGAAATTTCTCCTCTGAACCAAGAACAGGCTATTGCTGTAACGATACCTGCAGTAGCTGCAAGGGGGTAATCGGGGATAGCCGTTATTGCCCCGGGAAGTATTAATGCTCCTAAAGCAGCGGGAGTGATATATTGTAAAAGTTTTTTAAGCGGTCGGGGAATATTGAGCCGAGAAAAAGCCAGAAAAGGAAGATAACGAGGAAGAAAAGTGACCAGCATCATCCCTATAATTATTTTAATGTTATTCATTGATTTTCCTCCTCATCTACTATCCAGGCTCCAGCACTAGCAGCTATTAAAATGGCCAGAATTATATTCCAGCCCGGAGAAAAAAATTTAAGCCAGGTAAGAAAAGAATGCGTCAGCCCCCCTATTATAGCGACTATTGTTATCGAAAAAGATTTTTTAGCTTCAGGGATGAGTAGAGCAACGAAAAGAGCATAAAGTGCTATTCCCATACTGGCCTGAAAGATAGGAGGTAAAATATTACCAAATAAATAACCCACTACGGTTCCTCCTACCCAGCCAGCATAAGCTGAATATTCAAGGCCTAAAATAAAATCGACTCCCATAGGAGTATGAGAGGTGGAGAAATACGCGAAGGATTCATCAGTTACACCAAAGCTCAAAAAGGGAAGAAGCCAGGGCTTTTCTTTTATAGGGAAAATAGTGGATAGGTGTGAACTCATAAGGAAGTGGCGAAAGTTCATAATTAAAGTGGCTACAACGATTTGAGCCGGTCCTGCCCCTCCCTGGATGAGTTGTAAAGCCATAAACTGGCTGGCACCGGCAAATACTAAGGCAGAAAAAAGAAATGTTTCTAGCAAAGTTAATCCTGTTGATTTTGCTAATAGTCCGAAAGTCACCGCGGCCGGTATATATCCAATAAAGATTGGCAAGGAAGCAACCATTCCTTCTCTAAATTTTGAAGGTACTTCTTTTTGTTTTATAGAGTGTTCTATGTTTTCTTCCATGTTAACCTCCTCACCATTAACTTTCTATTTTTCCTGATATTATATCCCAAAAAAAATAGTAGTAGTGCTGTAGGATTATGTTTTTTGTTTTTACGCAGATGTGTTTGGTAGAATAGAAATGTAGCACAGTGGAAGTTAAAAAATACAGCAGGAAATAGAAACTCCATTGCCAGCACCCTTAAAATAAACTACCCTTTTAGATGCTGAATCTAAAGGGGGTAAAGAAAGGGATGCTAACAATGGAGCAAATATATCATATCAGATTTGAACATAATGAAAAAGGTAAATCATTGAGAAGGATAGCCCAAGAAACAGGATTTAACTTCCGAACGGTTCGGAAGTATGTAGAAAGGGAGGATTTCAACATCAAGAAGAAAGCTATTCATACCCGTAGGGGTAAACTGGATCCCTATAAAGAAACCATAGATAAATGGCTTACTGAAGACCTAAAAGCCCGACCTAAGCAAAGGCATACTGCCCAACGGGTCTATAATAGGTTAAAAGAGATATATCAGGATGACTTCCAGGTTTCTGATAGGGAGTTAAGCTTATGTAGCAAAGAAAAAGAAAGAGCTATCTTCCGGAAGTAAAGCCTATCTTCCCTTAGAGCATAAACCAGGAGAATCTCAGGTAGACTTTGGGGAGTGTCAGTTTATAGAACGAGGTGTTAAATATGATGGTTTCTATCTCAACCTCTCTTTCCCTCACAGTAATGGAGGATATTCTCAGTTATTCAGAGCTCAATGTATTTGGCAATTCCATTTTTAACTTCCGATACAATTTGTTTTTTTAAAGTTTTAGCAGTTTAACAGGTTTTTGTAGGATACTATAAAAGGTCTCAGGCAATAGAGGGAAGAGTAGAGGTCTATAGAAAGCAAAAATGCTCAAGTTTTGTATTACAAATGGCAGGATAACCCTGCAGATGTGGAACCAAGGTTTTACTGATGAGCTTATAACACTACATAAGCTTTATTCTGTTTTGACCATCAAGCCATTTGATAAAGGAAGAAAGGGCTGATGGAAATAAGCTTCAGTTATGTAACTCTCCATCATTCGGTGAGCATTGAAGTAAGAAGCAATTTTAGAAATAGAATTTTTCATCATCTTAATCCATTGCTCTCGGTGGTGATAATAAATAGGGACGATGACATATTCTAACTTACCATAGAAATCATCTATCTCTTTTTGGAAAGTCTCCTGAGGATTCTCCTCTTCTTCACTTCCTGGTCCAATAGACCATCCGGTTATTCCCTCAAGGCACCCTTCTATCCACCATCCATCGAGCACACTGAAATTAATTACACCATTGTGAGCTGCTTTCATTCCACTTGTGCCTGAAGCCTCCAGCGGCTTCATAGGGGTGTTTACCCAGACGTCCACTCCAGCAACTATTTTCCTGGCTACTTCTAAGTTGTAATTTTCTAAGAAAGCTATTTTTATTTCTGAACTTAATTCTCGAGAATATTGAATTATTTGCTGAATAAGTTTTTTACCCTCAAAATCATAGGGATGAGCTTTACCAGCGAATACAATCTGTAATTTTCCTGCGCGATTTATTTTTTTTAGTCTTTCTATATCAGTAAAGATAAGGTGGGGTCTTTTATAAGCAGTCATACGGCGAGCAAAACCTAAAGTAAGGACTTCTTCATCCATTTCTATATTATTTTTTTCTTTAACTAACTGAAAGAGCTGGGTTTTTTCTTTTTGATGAGCCACCCAGATTTCCTGATTAGATATAATATCAGCTCGAGTTAAAAGCTCTGGTTCTTGAGCCCATCCAGGAATGTAACGATCAAAAAGCGTCTGGAAGGTAGGGGAGGTCCAGGTAAAACTGTGTACTCCATTAGTAATGGAATGGATGTCATAACCCGGGAACATATGAAGAGAAACCTCTCTATGTTTTTTGGCTACTCCGTTAATATATCCGCTGAGATTTAAGGCTAAAAGAGTCATGTTCAGACAGTCTATCCCTCCTAACTGTTGAAGAAGAGAAAGGGGGATAGGTTCACCTAACACATCTTTTACCAGGTCATAAGGAAATTTATCATGTCCTGCTTCTACTGGGGTGTGGGTAGTAAAAACACACAAGTTTTTAACTGCCTCTACATCCCAATTTTTGAAACTTTGTAACAGCTCTATGGTTACCAGGGCAGCATGTCCCTCATTAATATGGTATTTCCTTACTTCTAAATCCAGGGCTTTCAATATCCTACTTCCTCCTATACCTAGAACAATTTCTTGTTTCAGGCGATAACGACTATCTCCCCCATAGAGATAGTCAGTTATGGAACGGTCCTCAGGAGCATTTTGAGGGATATTGGTATCCAAGAAAATTACTGGTATTATTATTCCTCTGGCACTTTTCCAGGGATAAACCCATGCTCCCACTTTTACTTTCCTTTTTTCGATTTCTACTTCTACCTGAACAGGAAGGGGAGTCAGAATTTTCTCGATTTCCCATTCCACGGGTTGTTCGATTTGCCATCCCTCAGCGCTTATTTTTTGATTTAGGTAGCCTTTGCGACTTATCAGAGTTACAGCCACAAAAGGAAGAGAAAGATCGGCTGCAGAACGAACTGTATCCCCAGCCAGAACTCCCAGCCCCCCACTATAGGTGGGTATATCCGAAGAAAGAGCTATTTCCATAGATAAATAAGCTATAATTGGCTCGTTTTTAAGCTTGTCAAACATATATATACTCATAGGATTATCTGTTTCCTCCCTTTTGAAATTTAGCGGCCGGTAGAACCCAGGCCACATTCCCCTCTCTCGCTAGGAGATAATGAATTAGTCTCTAAAATTTTAACCCGGGGAATTTCTCGCAGAGCTCCTTGGATAATTCTATCTCCTCTTTTTATACCATAAATTTCTTTACCTAAATTGAAAAGTCTGACCTTCCAGCTACCTCGATATCCACAGTCGATAGTACCCAGATGTACCATTATACCATGGTTAATACCCATTCCACTTCGAGGCCGCAATACTACTTCATACCCTCGAGGGAATTCGGAAGCGATTTCTAAATCTATAATTCTACTCTCTTGAGGAATGATGGTAGTATCCACAGGGCTGAAGAGATCGAAACAGGCATCGTCAGAAAAAGAAAAACAAGGAAGAAAAGCTCTTTCCGAAAGTCTTTTAAATCTTATTACTACTTCTTTCATAGTTTTCCTCCCGCTAAATTAATACAGGTTATATTTTAGCAGACCTATCAAGTGGTTTTCTTAAGAGTTAAAATATGTAATAGTGGTTATAGTGCGGGAGGAAACAAGATTTTCTCTTTCTCTTCTGGGAGTAGCTGCGATAGCTCTAACAGTGGAAACTCTCATTATGAGAATATTTAGCTTCATTTTTGGGTACCATTTTGTTTCCTTAGTTATTTCTTTAGCTCTTTTAGGTTACGGGGCAGCGGGAAGCCTTTACTCTTTTCTCCCCCGGCGGTTTAAAGAGCACATTCCTTATATTCTCGCATTTTCTCTTTTACTCCTTGCCCTAGGGATAGTCTTCTTGCCTTTAGATATTTATAAATTCTGGGTCAATTACTATAACTGGTTTTATTTTGCTATCCTTCTCTTTTTAGCTTTTTTGCCTTTTTTCGTTCATGGTTCGTATCAGTTGTATGCTTTTGAACTTTATCCCTCACATTTTCCTCGCTTTTATGCTACCAATTCGGTGGGCTCTTCCTTAGGGATAGGGATAAGTTACTTAATCCTTCTCTTTTTCCTGGCTCTTTTTTCTCTGGCAAATGTAACCAGAATGAAAAAAATTCCTCTTTTTTAGAGATAATTATAGGAGTTACTTTATTTTTTTCTCCTCTCGAAATTTATCTTTCTCCTTACGTTCCTTCTCGAGCAATTAAAGAAGTAGAGAAAAACCAGCTCGTTAAAGTTTATCATAGTCCGGCAGAATCACTAGAAGTTTTTTTATACTCCTTATTCCAGACTGGCATCGGGATTGAGCTCTAAGTTCCCTGCCTTTCCTCCCCCTTCCTGGACTTTAGTTTATGATAAACACCAATCCTGGCTTTTTCCTGTTTACCCTGATTTTCTCTTTTATCCCATACCTTATATTATTTACCTGTAGACATACTTTCCCCCAGACAAATTCTCATTGTGGAAGGCAGAAGCGGTTTAGAGGGGTATTTGACCTCTTTTCTAAAATTAGAAAAGTTAGATTGGATAACTTCTTCTACCCTTTTTGCTTCTTTTCTGAAGGATAACTTTTTCCCCTATTCAGAACCGCGGATTATTTCTCCCCGTAAGTTTTTAGCTCAAGGAGGAAAATATGATTTAATTTTCCTGGAAGTTCCTATACCTCAAGCAACCGTTTTCCCCGGTAGTTTCTCTTTACAGGAGGACCTTTTATTTACTGAAGAAGGGTTATGAAGCGTCTTTTCTTCCCTATCTGAAGAAAGAGTAGCGGTGTTTTCTCTCTTTCTTCAGAATCCTCCTGCAGTACTCCCTAAGCTGGTAAGCCTTATTAAAGAATCCTGGAGGGAAGAAAAAAATATGGATAAGCACCTGGTGATAATAAAGAATTTAGATTTTGCCCTATTAGTAATTAAGAAATCACCATGGAGAGAAAACGAAATAAAAAAGATAAAAGAAAAAGTTAAAGAAGAGCATTTCGATTTTACTTATTATCCAGACATAAAGAAAGAAGAAGCTGAGATAGTTTTCCAAACTCGGAAGAGATATTACCAAATAGTAGAAGATATACTTTCAGGAAAAGAAACAAGGTCTACTTTTGACCTTCGTCCTTCCCGAGACAATCGTCCTTATTTTTCTAATTTTTTTCGCCTGGAACAGCTACGGGAAGCTTGGATAAATCTGGGAAAAAGATGGTTACCTTTTGGAGGGAGTGGCTTTTGGTTGGTGGTATTAATTTTAGTTCTGGTTATAACTTTGGCTTTCTTTCTAATCTTTTTCCCGGCAAAGACAAAAAGAAAATACTCCCTCTGCAGTAAAAATTTTGAAAGCGGGAGGAATGTTGACTGGAGCAAGTTTTATGATGATAGAAATTTCTCTATTTATAAAACTGGAGATGATAGTAGGTTTGCCTTTTTACACTTTTTCTCTTCTCCTTCTGGTTCTCCTGGTTTTTTCTGGGTTGGGAAGCTGGCGCACAAGGCGGGGATTGAATTTCCGAGAAGTTAAAAGGTTATCTGGCTACACCCTTCAGTTCTTTTTGTTTATTCTGGATTTCTGCTCCTTTTAGAAGAGAGGCTACTCCATTTACCTGTCTGGGAAAGCTTACTGGTCACTCTTTTACCTCTGGCCGGGGTGGCTTATCTTTGTGGATTACCCTTTCCTTTACTTTCTTATCTGTATTCTACTTTTCATCCCCGCTTTTTTGGACAGGTTTTTGCCTGGAATGGCTTTTTGTCAGTCATTTCCTCCCTGATTGTTCATTTACTTTCTGTATTCTGGGGATTGAAAAATTCTCTGCTATTAGCAGTATTTATCTACTTAATTTTTTGGTTATTAATGGTATTTTATTACCGAACATTTGCCCTGAATTGTGGTATGATATCATAGTAAAAATTATAAGGGGAATAAGCTTTCTGAGATAATGCTATGCGAATAATTGCCATTGCTAACCAAAAAGGGGGAGTGGCGAAAACCACCACCTGTATAAATTTGGGAGCTTCTTTAGCTTATCATGCACGGAAAGTTCTCATCATTGATATGGATCCTCAAGCTCATTCTACTCTGGGCTTGGGTTTTGAACCCGATGAATTTAATAAAACCGTTCTCAATATACTGGAACCACCTCGTAGTCCTTATCATCTCGAACTTAAGGAAGTAATTATTCCTACCCGTACTCCCAATCTCTACCTTGCTCCAGCTAATATCGACTTAGCTGGAGCGGAATATCGTTTAATTGATAAGCTGGGTAGAGAAGACTTTTTAAATAGTAGTATTCAGAGAGCCAATTTCTCTTTTGATTATATCCTCATTGACTGCCCTCCCTCTTTGGGGATTTTAACTGTTAATGCTCTTAAGGCCTGTCGGGAGGTAATTGTAACCATTCAGCCTCATTATTTTGCTATGAGGGGAATTGAGGAATTTATGGAAACTATAAGTTTGATGAGAGAAAATTTAAATCATGACCCAGAGGTCTATGTTCTTATCACTATTGCTGATGTTCGTACCAATCTTTATCGAGAGGTGATGGAAGAAATAAAAAAATATTTTGGAGACCATCTTTTTGAAACTGTTATTCACCGCAATATTTCCCTGGCTGAGGCTACCAGCCACGGAGTGCCGGTTATGGAATATGATCCTTCTTCTTCTGGAGCTCAGCATTACTTAAACTTAGCCAAGGAGGTGATCAAGCTTGAAGAAGAAAAGTCTGGAAAGAGGCTTCTCCGAAAGAATTGATTTTAAGAGAGAATTAATTCGGGATACTACTAAAGGTATAAGACGGGAAGAAAGCCTATCTTCCAAGAAAGAGGAACAAAAAGCCTCAAGCGAAGTAGTTAAAAAGAATTTGGAGAAAGATAAAACAAAAATAGAAAAGAAAGCAGAAGATAGATTAGCAATAATAAAAGTAGTAGGAATTGGAGGAGGAGGTAACAACGCGGTTAATCATATGGCTGAGCTGGGTTTAGATGGAGTAGACTTGATAGCAGTTAATACCGATATTCAGTCTTTAAGGAAATCCCTGGCTCAAGAAAAATTGCAAATTGGTTTAAACCTTACCCGGGGTTTGGGAACGGGGGGAGACCCCCGCTTGGGAGAAGAAGCAGCCAGACAGGATAAGGAAAAATTAAGCCAGTTAGTGGAAAAAGCCGATCTGGTATTTGTAGCTGCTTGCATGGGAGGAGGCACCGGTACAGGAGCAGCTCCGGTTCTGGCTAATATATCTAAAGAATCAGGAGCTCTGACTATCGGAGTGGTGACCAAACCATTTAATTTTGAGGGTTTGAAGAGAACAAGGCAGGCCGAAGAGGGTATTAATCGATTACAAAAAGAAGTTGATGCTTTGATTGTAATTCCCAATGAGCGGCTTTTCCAGATCACTAAAAAAGACACTCCTCTACAAGAGGCTTTTAGAACAGCAGACCATATTCTTTATCAGGCAGTGCGGGGTATTACTGACCTTATCACTTCTCCTCAGGAGATTAATTTAGATTTGGCTGACTTGAGAACTGTTCTCAGTGGAGCAGGTATGGTCTTAATCGGAATAGGCCACGGAAGGGGAAGAGAAAAAGCCAAACAAGCAGCAGAAGAAGCTATTCAAAGCCCTCTTTTAGAAATCTCGGTCAAAGGTGCTAAATCTATCATCCTTAATATCACCGGTGGCCAGGATATGACTTTAAGTGAAGTTACGGAGATTGTTAATACTGTTACCAATGCTGCTGGAACAGAAACTGACATTTTGTGGGGTTACCGGGTGGATGATACCCTGTCTAACGAAACGATGGTAACAGTTATTGCTACTCGCTTTGAAGTTTCAGAAGAAAAAGCAGGGGAAATAGAAGAAACAATAGATGAGATAGATAGTAAAATTATAATAGAAGATGAATTAGACATTCCTGCTTTTTTGCGGGAGACGCAAAAGAGAAAAGAGGTATCGGAAGAAAAGAGGTCAGGAGATAGAATGTTTCCTTTTTTCTGGTCGGGCGGGAAAAATGATTCAGAATAAATGACTCTAGGAGGAATAACTATATGGCTAACTTATGGGGAAAAGAAATGACCAGGGAAGAGATCTTAAAAAGAGTGGGCGATATCTCTCAAATTGGAGGGGTGAAGCTAGCGGAATTAAGTGAGGGCGCAGAAAGAGGGGTAAGAATAGCCGAGGTTAATTCCGGTGGAGGGTTAATTTATACTGTTCTTTTAGATCGAGGACTGGATATCGCCTGGACCAGTTTTAAAGGCATAAACATTAGCTGGCGTTCTGCTACTCGAAATTTAGCTCCCTCCTTTTTTGAGCCAGAAGGTCTGGGGTGGCTGCGAGGGTTTCATGGGGGATTAATGAATACTTGTGGCCTAACCTATGCTGGAGCTGCAGGACGAGATAAGTCTACTCACCCCTTTTTAGAAGAAGAAGATTTTGGTTTACACGGTAGAGCTTCTTATCTTCCAGCTACCAACCTGTGGGTAGACGGAGCTTGGCAAGGAGACGATTACTTGATGTGGGTACAGGGAAAAATAAGGGAATCTATAGTGTTTGGAGATAAAATGGCTCTTTACCGAAAAATCTGGAGCCGTTTAGGAGGGGCAACTATCCACATTGAAGACCAGGTAGTTAACGAAGGCTGGAATGAGAGCCCGTTTATGATTTTATATCATATCAACTTTGGTTATCCTCTCTTGGATGAGGGTGCTAGATTATTCCTCCCGGCAGAGAAAACTGTACCTCGAGATAAGATGGCAGAGGAAGGAAAAGAAGAATGGCATCTTTTTTCCTCTCCTCAAAAGGGATATTTTGAAAAAGTTTATCTCCATTATCCCAAAACCTTAGAAGATGGTTATAGTGCTTCTTTATTGGTGAATAATAAACTCAAAACGGGGGTCTATGTTAAATTTAGTAAAGATACTCTCCCTTATTTTACGGAGTGGAAGATGATGGGAGAAGGAGAATATGTGATAGGCATGGAACCAGGTAATTGTTTTCCTCTGGGTCGACGTCGAGAAAGAGAAGAAAGAAGGCTGGTAACTCTTCAACCCGGGGAATCTAAGAAAATTTATCTAGAAATTGGTATTTTAGAGGGAGAAGAAAAAATAGAGGAGTTTAAAAAATATTTAAAGATGGGCTAAAGGTAGGGAGGAGGACTAAATCTACCCTGATAAATGATAGAATAAGCAAAGTAATTGGCTATAACTTTCTTTAAGTAATTTTGTGTTTCTGAAAAAGGAATGGATTCAACAAAAAGGTCAGGGTCAGGAGGGAGAGTCTCTAACCATTGGTCTACTCTACCTGGCCCGGCATTATAAGAGCAAATGCTGGGATAGAGCTTTCCCCCGAAACGCTCCCAGAGATAGGAAAAATAGCTCACTCCAATCTCTAAGTTTTTTTCAGCATTTAAAAGAAGAAGGGAAATATCTTCTTCTCCACCATCTGCCCACCCTTTTTCTATTACCCATGAAGCGGTAGAGGGCATAATCTGAGCTAAACCTATGGCTCCAGCAGATGAAACAGCTGCTGAATTAAAAAAACTTTCCGCCCGGATAAGAGCAAGAATCAAATAAGGGTCTAACTCATCTCCAATAAATTTCTGAATAGAAGATAGAAAAAATTCTGGGTAAATCCGCCGGGCTAAGTTAAGAGGGATTTCTTCTCCTTCTTGAAGATAAAGAGAATAAAGAATGCTTTTTTGATAATCTCCTTTTTGAGTATATAATTCACTCAATTCTCGATAGAAACCTTTCTTTTGGGAATTCTGAAAGAGGAGAAATAGAACTTCTATCTCAGCATTTTCCCACATCCCTATTTTCTTTAAAAACTGGTATTTTTCCCAGTGCTCAGGGTAAGAAATATTAGTTGGATCTACCTGAGGAAAGGGTTTCTCTTCTCCAAAGGGAAAAGAAGGAAAAAATCCTCTTTCTTCCAGCTCTTGCCAGGCTCGGGCGTAATAGTAATCTATGACTCCACTTTTTACTATTTCTTCCAGATGTTCTGGCGAAGAGTCAATTTTAAACCACCAGAAAAGTGCTTTATTTCTTTCCTCGGGGAAACTTTTTAGCTTTTCTAACATCTCTTGAGCGGAAAGCATCTGATTTTTGTTGTAGTAGAACCAAAATAGTTCCCAGATGGGTGCGCTCTTTCCTGGAAAACGGGAGATAATTTTCTCCATCGTTTCTAAATATCCTTTTTCTTTTCCCATAACCCGGAAGGAAAAAGCTAAATTCTGGAAAGTATTAAAAGCATATTCACTCTCGGGATAAAGAAATAATAATCTCTCATAAATTTGGGTTGCTTTTCCATAATTGGCTTTCCTTTGCTCCAAAACTCCCCAATAGAATAGAATCTCTTCTTTTTCTCCTCTTTTTAATAAATTTTCGTTTATTAGCTGTTCTAACTCTTTCCAGTTTTCTTCTCTTACCAAAATACGAGCATGAAGAGTAAATATCTCTTCTTCCTTTTCGGGAAGGTACTTCTCTATCTGGTCTAAAAAATCTTTAGCTTTTTCGGTAAAGCCCAGAGAAAAGAAGAAATCAGCTAAAGAAAGACGCTCTTCGAGAGAGAAATCTGAAGGAAAGATTTGAGAAATAAAAGGTTGGATGAGTTGTCGAGTTTCTTGAGAGCTCAGGGTAGAAAAAGCATAATAAGTGCGGCGAAGTAAAAATGTAGCTTCTTTAAGATAGCCGAGATGAGCTAAAGATTGAAAGGTTATTTTTAAAGCTGATAATTTGTCCTCTTCTTTTAGGGAATAAGTAAAAGTGTACATAGCATATAAAAGAGCGGAATTAAAGAGGTTGTTTTCCTCAAAAGATTGAGCTAAACGTAAGGTAATATAAGGTAAAAGAGGGGAAGAAGGAAAGTAGTTCTCTAATCTCTTTTCCCATATGACAGCTTTATCCAGGTCCTCTTTTTCTATAAAGTGAAGAGAAGAGAGATAAAGGAGATGGTCTAGCCAAAAATAATCTTTTTCTGGCAGCAGGGAAGAAATTTCCTTCTCTACTTCTTCCTCTCGGTTAAGATTAAGAAGAGATACAAGATAAAGAAAAAGCTCTTCTCCTTCTCCAGGCTTAAGAGAAACTATAGTTTCGTAATCTCCTTGCTGAAAAAGAGAGTACAAGTCAGTTTCATTAGCTAAACTAAAATTAACGTTGAAAAAAGCAACCGTTCCTACAATTATTAAAAACAGCCCAAAAAAAAGCGGCTCTCTTACTTTCATTGCTTTTTAATGATAGCATATTAAGAGAAAGGAGGAAAGAGTGTATGAGAAATCGGGAGGTAGCACAACTCTTAGAGAATATTGCTACTCTTTTAGAGATGAAAGGAGAAAATCGTTTTAAAGTAGTAGCCTATGAAGAAGCGGCTCATCGCATAGAAAATTGGCCTGAACCTATTGAAGAAGTGTGGAAGGAAGGAAGATTAAAAGAGATCCCTGGGATAGGTGATAGCATCGCCAGCAAAATTGAAGAATATCTCTCCACTGGTAAGTTATCTTATCTGGAAGAATTAACTAAAGAAATCCCTCCTGAAATTATTCATCTTACCGCTATACCGGGGGTGGGGCCTAAAATTGCTAAGCTTCTTTATGACCAGTTGGGAGTAAAGAGCATTGAGGACTTAGAAAAAGCTATTGCCGAGCAGAAGTTACGTCATCTTCCTCGTTTGGGAGTAAAAAGCGAAGAAAAAATCCGTAAAGGCATAGAGATGCTTAAAAGACAAAGCGGGAGAATGCTTCTAGGTCAAGCTCTTCCCCTGGTAGAAGAAATAGTTGGAGCTCTTCGAGAGAGAAGTGGGGTAACCAAAATTAGCCCGGCAGGAAGTGTTCGCCGAATGAAAGAAACTATCGGAGATATTGACATTTTAGTAGCTTCTTCTGCTCCTGAACCTATAATGGAGATTTTTACTTCTTTACCTCAAGTACGAGAGGTAATTGCCCGGGGAATTACTAAATCTAGCATTGTTACTCAGGAAGGAATACAGGTTGATTTGCGAGTGGTGGAAGAGACCTCTTTTGGAGCAGCTCTACAATATTTTACCGGCTCCAAAGCACACAACATCAAGTTAAGAGAAATTGCCCTTAAAAAGGGGTTTAAAGTGAATGAATATGGAATATTCCGGCTGGATAATGATAAACGAGTGGGAGGAGAAAAAGAAGAGGAAATTTATGAAACTTTAGGTATGGAATGGATTCCTCCAGAAATGAGAGAAGACCAAGGAGAAATTGAACTGGCGCAGGAGAAGAAATTGCCTATCCTCATTGACATTAGTGACCTTCAAGGAGACCTGCATGTTCACTCTAACTGGAGCGACGGAGTAACTTCCATAGAGGAAATGGCGGAAGCAGCTCTCTCCCGGGGCTACAAATATCTGGCTATTTGTGACCACACTCAATCTCTGGCCGTAGCTTCGGGTCTTAATCCCGAGGAAATTAGAGAAAGAAGAAAGGAAATTGAGCTATGGAATAAAAAAGGGAAAGGCCTTCGACTTTTAGATGGAGTAGAAGCCAATATTATGAGTGATGGTTCTCTTGATTTCCCTGATTCTGAACTAGAAAAATTAGAAGTAGTGGTGGCGGGATTACATTCTGGTCTAGGACAGGGGGAAGAAAAAATCCTGCACCGCCTGGAAGGAGCAATGAAGAACAAATATGTTCAGATGATCAGTCATCCTACCGGACGCATTCTTAATAAGAGAGATGCTTATCAAGTAAATCGAGAAAAACTTTTTTCTCTAGCTAGGGAAACCGGAACCTATTTAGAGATTAATTCTCAACCTGAGCGTCTGGATTTAAGTGATGGGGATGCTCGACGAGCTCGAGATTTAGGGGTGAAACTGGTTATTTCTACCGATGCACATGACCCTTCTTCTCTGGATTATATTCGCTATGGAGTAGCCCAAGCTCGCCGAGGCTGGTTGCAAAAAGAAGATGTACTGAATACCTTTAATTTAGAAAAACTACTGGAGTTTCTTGACCGTAAGAAAAAAAACTAAGTAGCAATTTTTTCCAATGTAGCAGGCATCTTCCTTTTGTGTTCACTTTCCCGGATTTTGTTTTTTATCCGGGAAAGATAAGGCTCCTCCACTTTTTTATGAAGGATAAATTCATCAATTTTTTCATAAGTAATCCCCATTTCTTCTTCATCAGTTTGCCCCTCCCATAGTCCTGCAGAAGGAGGCTTTGTGATGATAAAAGAAGGGATATCAAGAAAGCGAGCTAATTCCCTCACCTCGCTTTTAGTAAGATGAGCAATGGGTAAAATATCTACTCCTCCATCACCGTATTTGGTAAAATAACCCACGGTTATTTCACTTCGATTAGAGGCTCCACAAACTAAATAATTTAATCGGTTAGCAAAGTAGTAAAGCGTACACATCCGCAGACGGGGTTTTAAGTTAGCCAGAGCTAAAGAACGGTTATTTTTTTGTTTTTCTCCTAAAATTTCCAAGAAAGCATCATAAGGTTTTTCTAAAGGGATAATTCGATGGGGAATAGAGAACATTTGCGCTACTTTTAAAGCATCTTCTAAATCCTGAGGAATACTATAGCAGGGCATCATGATTCCCAGAGATTTTTTTCCCAGGGCTTTTTGAGCTAAAACGGCTACTACTGAGGAATCAATGCCTCCGCTCATCCCCAGTATCAATCCTTGAGCTTTAGCTTCTTCTACTTTTTTTCTCATCCAGGTAATGATTTTTTGTGTTTCTTCCTTCCAATCTCTCATAATTTTCTCCTGTTAGGGAAATAAATTTTTTAAAGCAGGATAGGCATCTCTAAATTTAAGATATAGTTCAGCATAAATTTCTGCTGCTTTTTTCTCTGGGAAAACAGGGTTTCCGTAGCGAATGATTCTAGAAATAATATCTTCTTCTGAAGAATTTTCTATCCCTATCATAGCCAGGATACAAGCACCGGTAGCTGCTTCTTCCCTCACCTGGGTGGTAAAAAGAGGGGTATCAAGAACCGAGGCCATGATTTTTCTCCATAAAGCGCTTTTAGCTCCTCCTCCGGAAAACACTATGTGTTGCGGCTTCACTCCTAGTTCTTTAAACACCTCTATAGCATTTCTCAACCCCAGGCATACTCCCTCCATGATGGCACGAATAAAATGGGCTCTCCCGTGAGTAAGGTGAAGGTTAAGAAATGCCCCCCGAGCTCGGGGATCCATATAAGGCGTTCTTTCTCCAATGAGATAGGGGAGAAAAATCAAACCCTGGGAACCAGCTTCCACTTTTTGAGCTTCCCGATCCAATTCCTTAAAATCAAAAGCTTGAAGCGGAGAATCAAGAATTGATTTTTTAAACCAGCTAAGAGAGAGTCCAGCACAAAGAGTAGCACCTAAAAGATGCCAGAATGCAGGAATAGCATGACAGAAAGTGTGAATGCGCAACTTATCATCGACCAGAGGTTCGTAGAGAGGGGTAAATACTTGTCCTCCAGTTCCTATAGTTACTAAAAGTTCTCCTTCTTCAGTTATGCCATTTCCCAGAGCTGCACAATGCTGGTCACCTGCTCCAGCTATTAAAAACACTTTCCCTTTTAAACCTAATTCTTCTTTAATCTCTTCTTTCATCTGACCAATTACCTGAGTGGATTCATAAGCAGGAGGAAAGATGCTGTGATTTAACTCTAAAATTTCTAAAATTTCTTTTGACCAGTTTCTTTTTCGAATATTAAAAAGAAGAGTGGAAGAAGCATCGGCTACATCAGTAGAAGGGGTAAGACCCATTTTAATCTTCAAATAATCCTTGGGTAAAATTGCCCACCTTATACGGCTAAAAATTTCTTTCTGGTTTTCTTTGAGCCATAATAGAGTTGGTGCCATAAAGCCGGTAGCTACATCGCCTCCACAAATAGTAGCTAATTTATCTTTTAAGTTTTCCCGAATGATTTTTACTTCCTGGTGAGTACGCTGGTCTGCCCAGATGATAGCAGGACAAAGGGGTTTCAGGTTATCATCTATTATTACTGTTCCATGCATTTGACCGGAGAAGCCAATGCCTTTGATGTTAACTTGGGGAATAGAGCTTACCAGCTCTTTGATTGCCTCTTTAGTTTTTTCCCACCAGGTTTCAGGATCCTGTTCAGCAAACCCGATTTGAGGAGTTAAAATGGAGTATTCACGGCTGGCGGAACCTAAGAAATTCCCCTCTTCGTCCCAACCTACTACTTTAACTCCCTGAGTTCCTAAATCAATGCCCAAAAACTGTTCCATTCTTTTTTCCCCTTTGATTTAACGAAATAAAACAACTCGTTTCCTTTATTATGTTTATCAAGTATAACATAATAAAATACCCATTGAACCCTGGTTTAAAAAAATATATAATGACCAGAGTTAAATCCAAGATTTAAGGAAGAGGTCTATGAGTCGCCTGATTACTGAAATGTTAAAAGAGGAAATGGAAAAAGTTCTGGCGGTAAATTTTCCGGGAATAGTGGAAGAAAGAGAAATAACTGTTGAGCCTACTAAGGAGAAGAACCATGGTGATTTTGCTACTAACTTAGCTTTCATTCTTTCTCGAAAAGTAAGGAAGCCTCCCCGAGAATTAGCTATTAATTTACAATCGTTTCTTTCCCGAAGCTTGGAAAAATTTGCCCGGGTGGAAGTGGCAGGAGGAGGGTTTATTAACTTCTTTTTAGAAGATGAAATTTTATTATCTTTTATTCAGGAAGTGGAGAAAGAAGAAGAAGATTTTGGGACAGTAGACCTGGGTAAGGGCAAGAAAACTCAGGTAGAGTTTGTGAGTGTCAATCCTACCGGTCCTTTGCATGTGGGTCACGGTAAATGTGCTGCTTTTGGAGATAGCTTATCTCGCATCTTAAAAAAAGCTGGTTTTCAAGTGGAAAAGGAGTATTATATTAATGATGCAGGGAGGCAGATTGATCTTTTGGGAGCTTCCTTGGAAGCGCGTTTTCGTCAGCTTTTAGGAGAAAAGGTAGAAGTCCCAGAAGATGGTTATCAAGGAGAATATCTCATTCCTATTGCAGAAGAATTATTACAGGAAAAAGGAAGGGAGATTTTAAACCTTTCTCCTTCTGAGCGTTTGGAAGTGTTTCGAACGTTTGCAGTGCAAAAGATTTTAAATAGTATTCGTCATGATTTAGATGATTTTCGAGTGCATTTTGACGTATGGTTTCGAGAGAGTTCTTTATACCAGAGGAAAGAGGCGGAAGAAATATTATCCCTTCTTAAGGAACGAGGATATACTTATAATAAGGATGGTGCTCTCTGGCTCCGGACTACTGATTGGGGAGATGACAAAGATAGAGTATTAGTGCGAGAAAATGGATTGCCTACATATTTTGCTTCTGATATTGCTTATCACTGGAATAAGTGGGAAAGAGGGTTCCAGCTGGTTATCGACATCTGGGGAGCAGACCATCACGGTTATATCCCGCGAATGTATGCAGCAATGCGTGCTCTGGGTCTTCCTGAAGATTTTTTGGAAATCTTCATTGTTCAGTTTGTTACTCTCCTGCGAAGAGGACAGCCAGAAAGAATGTCTACAAGGCAGGGTGAGTTTGTACCTCTCAGACAGTTGATTGACGAGGTAGGAGTGGATGTAGCCCGCTATTATTTTTTAATGAGAGACCCAGCTACTCATCTGGAGTTTGATATAGAAGAAGCTAAAAAACAGTCCATGGATAACCCGGTATATTACGTCCAGTACGCTCATGCTCGCATTGCTTCTCTATTTAAAGAAGCAGAAAAGAGGGGATTTGTGTCTTTTCCTCTGGCTGATACTTTATCTAGGTTTCCCAGCGAAGAGGAAAGAGAAATTGTCAAAAAAATAGCTTATTTTCCGGAAACAGTGAAACGCAGTGCTCTCTTGCGCCAGCCTTATTTGATTTGTAATTATCTTCAGGATTTGTGTGGAGATTTTCACTCTTTTTATAATCTTTACCGGATAATTGATGAAGATAATGTAGAGCTTACTTATTTTCGGCTGAACCTTTGCCGAGCGGTACAGATTGTACTGAAAAATGCCTTTCAACTTTTGGGAATCTCTGCTCCTGACACTATGTAAAAATAACTAAAATTCTTTCTTAACTGAGGGGAATCATTCTCTCCTTAAAGTGAAAACTTAGTGATACCATACTGGATAAAAGGAGTTAAAAATGGATAAGGGAAAGTATATATTTGTAACTGGTGGAGTAGTATCGTCTTTAGGGAAAGGTATAACCGCTGCCTCATTAGGGAGAATTTTAAAAAGTAGAGGATTTCGGGTTACCATGCAGAAGTTTGACCCTTACATAAATGTTGATGCCGGCACTATGAATCCTTATCAACATGGAGAAGTATTCGTAACTTACGATGGAGGAGAAACTGACTTAGATCTGGGACATTATGAGCGGTTCATCGATGAGGAGTTATCCAGATTAAGCAATGTAACTACCGGGAAAATTTATAGTTCAGTTATTGAAAAAGAAAGAAGAGGTGATTACCTGGGAGCTACTGTCCAGGTAATTCCCCATATAACTAACCAGATTAAAGAAGAGATTTTCCGATTAAGAGAGGAAAGTAAAGCAGATATCTCCATTGTGGAGATTGGGGGAACAGTAGGAGATATAGAAGGGCTGCCTTTCTTAGAAGCTATTCGCCAGATAAAAAACGATATAGGAAAAAGCAATTGCCTTTATATTCATGTGACTCTCGTGCCCTATCTTGAAGCAGCCGGGGAACTAAAGTCTAAACCTACTCAGCATAGCGTAAAGGAATTACGGAGCATTGGTATTCAGCCAGATATAATAGTTTGCCGCTCTTCTCATCCTATCACCCCGGAAGTGATGGCCAAGATTTCCCTTTTCTGTGACCTGGATAAAGATGCCATAATCCCTCTTATGGACGTTGATTCTATTTATGAGGTACCTTTAGTTCTGGAAGAAAAAAAAGTAGGAGATTTGATAGCCAGTCGTTTAGAAATGAAGTCCACTTCTTCTGATCTGGGAGAGTGGTCTCAAATTGTTCAAAAGGTTAAAAAAGCAGATAAAGAAGTAAACATTGGTTTAGTAGGAAAGTATACCGAATCAAAAGATGCTTACTTAAGTGTTTGTGAGGCGCTTAAACATGGAGGGATAGAGTCAGGATTAAAAGTAAGCATTAAGTCAGTAGAAGCAGAAAAACTAGAGGGTAATGAGGCAAGTTGTTTTCTTTCTAAAGTGGATGGTATAATTATCCCCGGAGGTTTTGGTCAGCGAGGAATAGAAGGTAAAATTCGAGCTGTTCGATATGCCCGAGAAAACGGGATTCCTTTTTTAGGAATATGTCTGGGAATGCAGGCAGCAGCGATCGAGTTTGCTCGAAATGTTCTTCATTTTTATAGTGCTCATTCTACTGAATTCGATCCCTTAACTCCTTATCCGGTGATTGATTTATTACCTTCTCAAAAGGATGCCCAAAAAATGGGTGGGACCATGCGTCTGGGCAACTATCGGTGTGTTTTAGAGAATTCTCTGAGTAAATCTCTTTATAAGAGGGAAGAAGTTTGGGAGAGACATCGTCATCGTTATGAGCTTAATAACCTGTTTGTAAATGACCTGGAAAGAGCAGGGTTGCGAATGGCTGGTTATAATCCTGATTACCAAGTAGTGGAAATAATAGAGTTAAAAAATCATCCCTTCTTCATAGGGGTACAATTTCACCCTGAGTTTAAATCTCGGCCCAATCAAGCTCATCCTTTATTCTGTGGTTTTGTGGAAGCAGCTTATTGTTATCAACAAGAAAGAAGGAGAAATAGACTTGGAATTTAAACGTCCTCTGGGGATAATCGATTCAGGTATTGGTGGTTTAAGTGTAGTAAATGCGGTCAGAGCTCTTTTACCGGCAGAAGATATTATCTATATAGCCGATCCTCTTAATTTTCCTTATGGAGAGAAAGGTAAAGAAGAGTTACTGGAAATAGTAAAACCCATTATTGGTTATCTATTCCAAGATAGAAAAGTAAAATTAATTATTACTGCTTGTGGCACTCTAAGCTCTCTATGTCTTCCTGATTTAGCTCAATTAATAAATATTCCGATTATGGGGATTGTTCAGCCAGCCTGCCAGGAGGCGGCAAAAGTAACAAAACAAGGCAGAATAGGAGTACTGGCTACCCGGGCTACAGTGAAGGCGGGAGCTTTTTGCAGGACTTTAAAAGAGATTAATCCGGATATAGAAGTAATTGAAGAAGCCTGGCCAGAATTTGTTGCTGCAGTGGAAAAAGGGAAATTCAATAGCCCGGAATGGAAAAGGCAAATTAAAAATAGGCTTATCTCTTTGAAAGAGAGAGGAGTGGATACCTTAATTATGGGTTGCACTCATTTTTCTCTTATCAGCTGGTTTTTTCAAGAACTGGGGGGAAAAGAACTGCAAGTGGTAGACCCTGCCTGGGTCTGTGCTCAGGAAACAAAAAATAAATTATATTCTGAGAGAGAAACGGGCTCATCTTCAGGTAAGCTATCTATTTTTGTGCGAGGCGATGGTTTTTCTTTTCGGAAGTCTTTAGAGAATTTGCCCTTTAATTTGAAAGAGGAAATAAATCTTTTTCCTGTCGATTCAGGTGTGAATATCGGTGTCTGAAAAGTTTATTTTGCCTTCCTATGGAAAAATCAACTGGTTTTTAAAAATTGGAGAAATACGCCCTGATGGTTATCATGATATTGAATCGCTAATGCAAAAGATTGCTTTTGGAGATGAAATTGAAGTTGCTTTAGAGGAAAGAGACCACATTACCTGTAATTTTCCCATTCCCACCGGGGAAGATGGTATTCTGGGCAGGTTATTGATAGAATTACGTAAAATAGCTCCTCCTCTCCGAGAAGTCGGTTTTAACATAAAAATCAAAAAAAACATTCCTCCCGGAAGCGGACTGGGGGGAGGAAGTAGCAATATAGCTTCTATTTTGCAACTGATTAATTCAGTTTTTAAGTTAAATCTGGACTGGGAAGAAGTTAAATCTATTGCTGTCCGTATTGGTTCAGATGTTCCTTTTTTTGCTCGGGGGGCGCCTTTTGCCTGGGTGAGAGGAAGAGGAGAAAAAGTAGAGCCTCTTTTTTTTGTTCCTCAGCGGTTTTTGGTTTTGCTTTTCCCTCCCTTTTCTATTTCTACTGCCTGGGCTTATCAATGCTGGGAAGAGAGAAAGGGAGAATTTAAAAAAAGTAAAAAAGTTGGAATGAGCCTTAAAGAATTTCTAAAAGTAAAGAATCCAGAACTGATAGAAGAAATAATTTGGAATGATTTTGAAGAAGTAATTTTTCAGAATCTTCCGGATTTAAACTCTTACAGGAGGTTGCTTTTAGAATCAGGGTGTAAGAAAGTCTTTATGAGTGGTAGTGGTTCTACTCTGGTAGGGGTGGTGGAAAACAAAGAAGAAGGTGAGAAGATAGTGAGAAAAACTTCCGCTTCCAATGTTAAAGTTATTTTGACTTCTACCTGGGGAGCAAAAGAAGGAGGAGAAAATTATGACTGATGCCATAGTTTTAGCTGGTGGAGGAGAAGGAGAGATTGAAAAAAAATTTGGAGTTACTAATCGGTCCCTACTTGTCATAAAGGATAAGTTTATGATAGAGTATGTAATAGAAGCTCTCAAAAGTGTCTCCTCTATTAAGAGAATTATAGTAGTTGGACCAATAAATGAGATAAAAAGCCGAATTGGTGGTTTAGTGGAGGAAGTAGTACCACCAGGGAAAAATCCTTTCGAAAGTGCCTGGAAAGGTTTGGAAGTTTTACAAACTAGAGAGAAAGTCCTGGTATCCGGTAGTGACTTACCCCTTCTAAAAGGTGAAATGGTAGAAGATTTTCTGCTTAGATGTAGCAAAGAAGAAGCTGATTTTTATTATCCTATTATCCGTCGAGAAGTTTATGAAAAAAAGTTAAACGATTCTCAGAGAACCTTTGTACGTTTGCGAGATGGATGCTTTACAGGTGGCGATATTCTATTTCTCAATCCTCAGGTGATGGAAAAGAAAAAAGAGTGGATTTCTCGAATAATTGAAAATCGCAAAAATCCTGTTGCTCTTGCTCGATTGATAGGGGCAAAAATTATTTTTAAATACTTCACCAAGCAGTTAACTATCAAAGATGTAGAAGAGCGAGTTGACAAGGTATTGGGCATAAGGGCTTTAGCTGTTATTACTCCCTATCCTGAAATGGGATTTGATGTAGATAAGGTGGGGCACGTTCAGGTAGCAGAGAGAATTTTAAAAAAATAATAGGAGGAATCAAAAGTGGATAACAATGATAACCAGGTAAAAGAGTTAGTGGTGGAGAAAGAAACAGATAAAAAAATACCCGCAGTGCAGTTTTCCTTGGCTGACCTGAAAAGGAAAACTAACGCTGAATTATTTGAAATTGCCCAGAGTTTAGGTATATCTGGTTATAGTCGTAAAAGAAAAAACGATTTGGTGTTCGAAATTCTTAAAAAATCTGCTGAATCTAAGGGTTACCTTTTCAGTGAAGGGGTTTTGGAAATAACCCCTGAGGGCTACGGGTTTTTGCGCACTTCTGACGATTTCAGTCCTAGTGATAGCGACGTTTATGTTTCTCCTTCACAGATTAAACGCTTTATGTTAAGTGTAGGAGATAAAATAGCAGGACAGGTGCGTCCTCCCAAGGAAGGAGAAAGATATTATGCCCTTTTGCGGATTGAAGCTATAAATGACGAGGACCCAGACCAGGCTAAAAAACGCCCTCTTTTTGAGAATCTCACCCCTATTTTTCCTGATGAACAGTTGGTTTTGGAAACCGTTTCCGAGGAGATTTCTACCCGTATCATCGATCTTTTTGTTCCTATTGGGAAAGGCCAAAGAGGATTAATAGTTTCTCCTCCTAAGGCGGGAAAAACTGTGCTTTTGGAGAAAATTGCCAATGGCATAATGGCCAATTATCCTGAAGTAGTATTAATTGTTCTTTTGGTTGACGAGCGGCCAGAAGAAGTTACTCAAATGGAACGCTCAGTCAAAGGACAAGTTATAGCTTCCACTTTTGATCAGAAGCCGGAAAATCACTTGCGAGTGGCCGAACTCACCCTGGAGCGAGCTAAGCGTTTAGTAGAAGAAGGCAAAGACGTGGTCATCCTTTTAGATAGTATTACCCGTTTAGCTCGAGCTAACAACTTGGTAGTTCCCACTACGGGAAAAACTCTTTCTGGAGGCATTGATTCTTCTGCTCTTCACTGGCCTAAGCATTTTTTTGGAGCAGCTCGCAACATTGAGGAAGGTGGCAGCTTAACTATTATAGCGACTGCTTTGATTGATACTGGTTCAAGAATGGATGAGGTAATTTATGAAGAGTTTAAGGGAACAGGTAATATGGAGCTTCACTTAAATCGTGCTTTAGCAGAAAGCCGTATATTCCCGGCTATAGATATTCATCGTTCGGGAACTCGGAAAGAGGAGCTCTTGCTAAAGAAGGAAGATTTAGAGAGAATCTGGATGTTAAGAAAGCTTTTATCTACCGTAGAAACTCAGGAAGCTACTCAGATGGTTATTGAGCGGATGAGAAACACTCGCTCTAATAAAGAATTTCTCAAAATTATCGACCAAGTTATCAAAGCTTCACGATGATAGGTGTATAGCTTTTATAGTTGTTAACTACGAAGATTGCTATAGCCGTTTCTTCCTCTTAAGAAGGAAATTTGTTTTTAGGGTGTCGCAAGTATGCTAGGCCTATTTTCCTAACGTGATTTGCTTCAGTTCTTACCTTTAATTTTTGAGTTTGGAGGGTTTGGCATCATAAATCCGCAAATTCAGCAACAAAGGCTATGATACATATGATACAATCTGTTTCCAGACCTAGGAAAGGCATGAAAAACTCATAATATAGTAAAATTAGGTTATTTAAAGTGGAAGGAGTAGGAAACTGTGGAAAAGGTAATTTTAGAAGATATTCCTTGGGAGGTAGAAGAAGAAAATTTTTTGAAGAAGTTTCACTTAAAAAAAGGAAGCGAAGATGCTCAAAGGGTTAGAGATCTATTAAAAGAAGCTAAAAAAGTAGGTCATCCTCGAGGAATGTATCACGTGGCTTACATAGATAAAAAAGGAGAAAATGAAGTTACTATTGAAGGGATAACTTTTAATAGCAAGGTTTTAAGGACTAACTTAGAAGATATTTATCGAGTTTTCCCTTTTGTGGTTACATCAGGTAAAGAGTTAGAGGAATGGTCTAATCAATTTGAGGATATGCTGGAAACTTTTTGGGTAGCAGAAATAAAAGAATGGGCATTGAAACAGGCTATGCATTATATGCTCGAAAATTTGAAGGAGAAATTTCATCTGGATAAAGTAGCAGCTATGAATCCTGGCTCTTTACCTGATTGGCCAATGGAAGAGCAAAAAAAGCTCTTTGTTTTACTAGGTAACCCGGAAAGAGAGGTGGGAGTAAAGTTAACTGATAGTTACCTAATGATTCCAATTAAATCAGTTTCGGGAATCTGGTTCCCTACCAAGGCAGATTTTGAAAATTGCCAGCTTTGTTCTCGAGAAAATTGTCCGGGAAGAAGAGCTCCTTATGATGAGAAGCTGACAAGAAAATATCAAGTAAAAGCCTGATTAAGGTTCATTTATCGTTTTCTAGGAGGAGCGGTAGAATTTCTTATCACCAACTCAGGTTGTACTACTATTGTTGTTCTACGGATTTTTTTACCTTCAATAAGTTTCGAGAGGAGATTTATTCCTTCTTTAGCCATTTCATCAAAAGGTTGAGCTACAGTAGTTAAAGGAGGAGAAATTACATCGCAAAGGGGAATATTGTCTAAGCCTATAATAGAAACATCTCCAGGAACAGATAAACCCCTTTCTTTTATCGCTTGGATAGCCCCTAGGGCCATTAAATCATTCATAGAGAAAACAGCTGTGGGTTGTTCAAAAAGAGAAACGGTGAGAATTCTATTCATTGCCTTCCTTCCTTCGTCCATTTTAAAATCTCCTTCTTCGATGAGTTCCTCTCTTAAGCTCATACCACTTTTCTCCAGAGTATCCAGAAAACCATAGAATCTCTCCCGGCAAATTTTAATTCTTAATGGTCCAGATAAACAGGCAAATTTTTTATGACCTAAGTTCAAAAAATGAGAAGCAGCTAATGCTCCAGCTGCGTAGTTGTCCAGCTTTATAGTAGGAGCTTCTTCTTTTTCTAGAGTTCTATCTAATACTACATAAGGGATTTTGGACAATTGAGGGGTTTTAAACAATAAACTTTCATCTAATACCCGGGAGAAGATTATTCCCTCTATTTGACGCTGAATTAGAATCTCAAGGTATTTTTTTTCCTTTTCCGGATTATCGTTAGTATTGCAAAAAATTAAACTATATCCTTTTTTAGAAGCTGCTTCCTCTAAGTACTTTGCTAATCGACCAAAAACCGGGCTTTCGATATCGGGAACGAGAAGACCGAGTAACCTGGATTGCTGGCTACGCAAACTCCGGGCTAGAAGATTAGGTTGATAATTAAGTAAACGAACCGCTTTCCAAACTTTTTCTGCAGTCTCTTTGCTTACTGACTCTTTATTATTTATTACTCGAGATACTGTAGCTATAGAAACCCCTGATAGCCGAGCTACTTCTTTAATTGATGGCATTTTATTCCCTTTTGAAAACGTTTTTATAAAACAAAAAAATTTGTAAGATGTATACTATATAATATAGTAAAATTAGTTATTGACAAAGTCAAGTTATTTTGTTAACGTTTTCAGAAAACGTTAACAAAATAACTTGATAGAAGCAACCAACAAGATTTTTATGGATTTTTATATTAGAATCTTGGCGGCAACGTAAAAGAGTTAATAATTTTTTTGTTTATGTTAAAGTTTATGTTAAACTTGTGATGTCTTTAAAAAGCTACGAAAAGGAGATGAAATAATGTCTAACCCAGCCTCGCTTTTGAATATTGCCTTAGAAAAAGGGCAGGGGATTTTTCGTTTGTTTCCTAACTGGGTTCCTCGAGCATTTTGTATCCCGGGAAAAAGGTTAAAACTTCATCCTGATGATTATTTTGCTTTTGGCGTCCACCGAGGAGGTATCGATGAGCGTTGGTTTGCATCTACGGTCAGAGCTGATAATGGTCCAGAAACCTTACCTGATGAGGGACTAAGCTATATTTACGTTGAAGATGGCTCTCGAGTAGAAAAAGTCCTTCTTAAAGATGCTATAGAACTAATGGGTGAAGATATATTAGGTAAAGAGGTAATGAAAAAATATGGTGGTTGGACTATGTTTGCCAAGTTTTTTGATAATATGGATCCTCTTCCTCATCACCTTCATCTGGATGACGAAAAGGCCGCACAAGTAGGGCGAAGGGGGAAACCAGAAGGATATTACTTTCCTCGTCAATTAAATAACCACGGAGGTTATTTCCCTTATACTTTCTTTGGTCTTAATTCAGGAACTACTCGAGATGATATTATCCAATGTCTTAAAAACTGGGATAAAGGAGATAACGGCATCTTATATCTTTCTCGAGCTTATAGACTAAAACTAGGAACTGGCTGGAATGTTCCTCCGGGAATTTTGCATGCTCCTGGGTCTTTGCTTACTTATGAGCCACAGGGAGCTTCCGATGTTTCTGCTATGTTCCAGAATATCGTCTGGGATAGATATATTCCCTGGGATATGTTAGTAAAAGATGTTCCTCTTGAACATAAACAAGATTTAGATTATATAGTTGACCTCATAGATTGGGAACTAAACTTAGATCCTGATTTCTATAACCAGCACTTCTTTAATCCTCGGCCGGTTAAACCTCTAAACGAAATGAGAGGTGAAGGCTATGAAGAATACTGGATAGCATATAATACTGAGTACTTTGCAGCTAAAGAACTTACTATATTCCCCCGACATAAGGTAACCATAAAAGAAGATGCATCTTATGGCTTAATTGTAATTGAGGGAAGAGGTAAATTCGGAGCTTTGGAAATAGAAACCCCCGCTATAATTCGTTTTGGCCAAGCGACCAGAGATGAGCTATTCGTAACCCGGGAAGCAGCAATAAACGGTATAACTATAGTCAACGAAAGTGAAAATGAAAACCTGGTTATGTTAAAACATTTGGGACCTAAACCCTGAAATAGAAGAGGTTATTTTTATGGTTTGATAAACTAACTAAAAAATTCCTGGGATAGTGGCTCCGGATGAGGTTAGTTTTGATATTTTGCGAGGAGAAGTACACACGCTGGTAGGAGAGGTAAATCAACCTTAATTAAAATTGTTACCGGGGTTTATCAGAAGGCATCAGGAGAAGTTTTCTATCAAGGGAAACTCATCAATTTTCGCATCTCTCATGATGCCTTACAAAACGGAATAGCTACTATATATCAAGAATTTAACCTCATTCCGCTTTATAGTTAACCGCAAAATC
>Ga0209508_1000731_pt1 | contig 30468 bp, 26 predicted proteins | sample AD_UKC129_MetaG_FD_184427 | JGI IMG/M metagenome (GOLD analysis project Ga0209508, IMG submission 184427) | Active sludge microbial communities of municipal wastewater-treating anaerobic digesters from Canada - AD_UKC129_MetaG (SPAdes) (version 2) | ecosystem: Engineered > Bioreactor > Anaerobic... | reverse complement strand
CAGCACTCGAATTATTTCCCGCAAGTCAATTTCATTTTCCATTCTACCATCCCTCGCTTTGTGGGATTGTAATATTGCAAGATTAAGCTTCTTTAATTATTTGCCGGAACCAGATCAGCCCCACCGGGACCAGCAGGCTTATTAAGAAGACGGCGATGGTACATAACCATACTTTATCAGCAGTTCTGTCTTCTTGAAAGACCGTGTAGATATAACGGTCAAAAGAAAGTTCCTTTATGGACTCCCGTGCGGCTTTTAGATCCTTTAGCAGAACCTGTTGGTTTGTTTTCTCCTTCAACAATCCCAGGTAGACGGGATCCAGCTCCACGCCTTCCACTATCAGATGCCCCTGCTTCAGACTCGCCCCGAAAAGGATCTCGGTGCCCGGCTTGCGCACCACCAGTTCGTACTCTTCCGGGTAGGCGGCCAGCTCTCGGTCCACGGTCTTCAGGTACAACTCCGCCGACTGGATTTGTTGGTCCAGTTGTTGCAACTGCTGCTCTCGGGCCAGTTCCAGGATGTTTTTACCCAACTCCCGGGCCAGCCTCGCCGCGGCTTCCTGCTCGGTATGTCTGACCCGAACTTCAATATATGGACTCTTATTAACACCCTCCTCTATATTTAGGGATACCTCGGCCGCCTCCAGGTCCAGCTCGGCCATGGTTTCTCCCACCAAGCCGGTAATCCTGGCCAGCTGAACCAGCCTGGCCGCGCTGGAAGCCCCTGGGTCTTTACCCGGTTCAACTACCCCAACCAAAGCAGCAGGATCTATCCTGGCTATCACTACGTGTACGGTTTTAAAAACATAGCTGCCAAGGACGGCTGCCGTCGCCGTGGCCACCAGAACAATGGCTATGATCAGAAACCGCCACCGCCAGAGGGAACGGAGAGCATCCCTTGTCACTTGGTCCATTGTTTGATCCTCCGAGTATACAAACTTAGTTTCTATTCTATCAAGGAAGGGTAAACCCTTCTTCGCCAGACACTTAATTATTGGCAGGATTAGATTTTCTGAGATAGGCCCAGGCCTTCCATATACTGCCGGAAAAGGCTCTCCATATCTTCCGTCTTTTGCAGCCGGACAATCTTCTGGGGGTCCACCCCAAATTCCTGGAGATCCTCCGCCACCTGAGGGTTGAAGGTTAAGATGCGGCCGGCCTGTTGGTAAGCTTTCTGCTCCAGCCACCGGGACAGGTAGAGCAGGAGGGAATTGCAAGCCCGGTTCCGGACGGTGAGTTCCTTCGTCCAGGACGCCTCCATCTCCAGGACCAGGGGAACCCGGTAGTGCCGGCTGAGAAAATACCCGGGAATTAGGGCGGAGTAAGGCGGGGCTACAGCCAGGATCAGCCGGGGGCGGGGCAAGTTGCGGCCCTGTCTCGAAGCCCACCGGGCATAATTCAGCCGCCCAAGAAAGCGCTTCCAACGGGGTTCCTCCTGCGCATGCTTGTTGTTGTAAACCACCACGGCCATGCCGTCCAGCTGCCAAAGGCCGATGCGTTTATCGCTAAGGGAGAGCCCCAGCCGGCTGTTGTCGGTAACCACCGTCAACTCGCCGCCCTGGAGCACCAGGCGTCGCCCCATTTCACTGTAGAGGCTGTTGGTACTGAAGCCTTGCTGGAACAGCATTAGATGCATCAATTTATCCCCTTTCCGGCAGATCCGCCTTTAACTTATAATATTTCCATTAAAGGAGCGCTATTCCCTGCCTGGGAAAAGGGGAACATGACTTGCCGCCAGCTCCCCTCCTGAAGAAGATGCGGTCGTTCTAACCCGGCCGGGGAGGGGAACCGGGAGATGGAAATCGGAGGAAAACGCAAAGCTTTTATTAAGGCGGGATTAAGCCTGAAGCCGCCGGCGCAAGTTGTAAGCCGCCTGGCAGACATCCCCCGCCCCCATCACCAGGATAATATCCCCGGGACGGGCGAACTCCAGGGCCCGCTCTTCCAGGACCTCCAGATCCGGGCTGTAGTAAACCTCCCGGCCGGAAAGCTCCCGGATGCGCCGCGCCAGGGCTTCGGAGCTGACCCCGGCGATGGGCTTCTCCCCGGCGGGGTAGATGTCGTGGAGCAGGACCAGGTCCGCCTCATGGAAGGAGCGGGCAAAATCCTCGAAAAAGTATGCCGTCCTGGTGTAGCGGTGGGGCTGGAAGAGGCAGCAAACCCGGCCGCCGCCGGAACGGGCCGCCTGAATGGTTACCCTAATTTCCGTGGGGTGGTGAGCATAATCATTGACCACGGTTATGCCGCCGGAGCGGGCGACGATCTCAAAGCGGCGCCCGGCCCCCTGAAAAGCGGCCAGCGCCGGCACGCACTGCTCCAGGTCCGCTCCCAGCTGGGCGGCCACCGCCAGGGCCCCGGCAGCGTTGCTGACATTGTGCTTCCCCGGCACCTTGAGCTCCACCCGGCACCGGAAAGCGTCCCGGTAAAACAGTTCGAAGGTGGACTCGTACCCGGCGCAGGCTATGTTGCGGGCTACATAATCGGCCTGGCTTTCGTGGGGCCCCTCCAGGGCGTAGGCTACCACCTTTCTCTTCAGCCGGGGAGCCATTTCCCGCAAGCGGGGATCGTCCACACAGAGGACGGCCGTCCCTCCCGGCACCAGGTTGCCCAGGAACTCGAAATAAGCGCGGCGCAGCTTCTCAAAATCGCCGTCGTAGTGCTCCAGATGATCCGGTTCCAGGTTGGTGACAATGGCCAGGGCCGGGCGGTATCTCAAGAAGGAATGATCGCTCTCGCAGGCTTCGGCCACCAGATAGCGGCTCTGTCCCAGCCGGGCGTTGCCGCCAAAGGAGGCTACCTCCCCGCCGATAATGGCCGTGGGATCCATCCCCGCCTGCTCCAGGAGCAGGGAGATCATGGCCGTGGTAGTGGTCTTCCCGTGGGTCCCCGCCACGGCGATCCCGAAATGGTCGTTCAGCAGTCCGGCCAGCAGCTCGGAGCGGTGCCAGAGGGGGAGGCCTAAGGCCAGGACTTCTTGAATCTCCGGATTATCCATGGGAATGGCGGTGGAATAGACGGCCAGCCCGCAGCCGTGGACATGTTCCCGGCGGTGACCGCAATAAATCTTCGCCCCCTGCCGGGACAACCTCTCCGTAATCGGCGAAGCCTTCAGGTCGGATCCCGTCACCCGGTAGCCCATTTTGAGCAAAACCTGGGCCAGGGCGCTCATGCCGTAACCGCCGATGCCGATAAAGTGTACCTGTTCCACTGGAGGCAGCAACGGGATCCCCCTCGCAGAAGATTGCCATTACAGTCTATGCAAAAGCTTGCCAAAGCTTTAAAAACTGCATCGCTATTATAGCAGAAGTTGCGGGTATAAACAAATCCCCGGCCCCCCCGCCGGTTTCGCTCCGGCCTTATTAAGTAAAGAGATTATGTCTACTTCACTTCCAGGCACAATGGGGAGAAAGCTCGCCTAAAAATATGGCTTTCCACTACGTTTCCATTAAAAGTAATCCACACTGCCCACAGAGTTATCCACAGGATAATCCTTGTACCGCTTGTCTCTCCCCACTTTTCCACACATTCCACAAAGGGTTAACATAAATTTATCTACAGTTATTAACAACAACCAACTCTTTCCCCGGGGATATGACAAAATGTGCATGGATTTTTATGCATTAAGGGGAAGCTGGGGAACGGCGTTCAGGTCCAGGGCGGCGAAGCGCCCTTTCCGGTAGTGATGGTAGGCGGCGGCGGCGATCATGGCCGCATTGTCCGTGCACAACTCCGGCGGGGGATAGTACAGTTTAACCCCGGGCAGCTGTGTTTTTATGCGCTCTTCCATGACCCGGCGCAGGGAGCTGTTGGCGGCCACCCCTCCGGACAGGAAGACCGATCCAACCTTGTGCTCCCGGGCGGCGGCGACAGTTTTCTCCACCAGGACCTCCACGACGGCACTCTGAAAGGAAGCGGCCAGGTCGGCCAGGGGAATCTCTTCTCCCTTTTGCCTAAGCTGGTGCAGGTGGTTGATCACCGCCGATTTCAGGCCGCTGAAGCTGAATTCATAGGGGCTCTCCCCGTCCAGGAAAGCCCGGGGGAAATGAAAATAATCCGGGTTGCCCCGGGCGGCAAGACGGTCGATGGCGGGCCCTCCCGGGTAGCCGAGACCCAGGGCCCGGGCCACCTTGTCAAAAGCCTCCCCGGCGGCGTCGTCCCGGGTCCGGCCCAGGGGCATATACTCTCCCGGCCGCTTTAGGAGCACCAGCTCCGTATGGCCGCCGGAGACGATTAGCCCCACCGCCGGCAAGGAGGGGTTGGGACGCCCCTCCACCAGGAAATTGGCGTAGAGGTGGGCCTCCAGGTGGTTGACCGCCACCAGGGGCAGGCGGCAGGCGTAGGCCAGAGCCTTGGCCGTGGCCACCCCCACCAGCAGCGCCCCCACCAGGCCAGGCCCGTAGGAGACCGCCACGGCCTGAAGGTCCGAGGTGCCAACCCCGGCCGTTTCCAGGGCTTCATCGATGAGGGAATTAATCAACTCCAGGTGGCGGCGGGAGGCAATCTCCGGCACCACCCCTCCAAAACGGGCATGGAGCTCCACCTGGGAAGAGATGACGTTGCTTAAAATGCGGCTGCCGTTCTCCACCACCGCCGCCGCCGTCTCGTCACAGGAGGTCTCCAGACCCAGGATTAGCACCCTTTTCCGGTCCAAGGCAGCTTTCTCCTTTGCTGTTCAGTTCTCGAAACATGATCAGCCCGTCTTCGTCGTCGTAGTATTTCTTGCGCACCCCTTCCACCCGGAAGCAGTACTTCCCGTAAAGCTTCCGGGCAGCCAGGTTGCTGGGGCGGACTTCCAGGGAGATGCAGCGGCTGCCGGCCTGAACGGCCTTCTCCATCAGGGCCGTCAAAAGGCGGGAGCCGATTCCCCGCTGCCGGCAGTCCGGCGCCACGGCCAGGGTAGTCAAGTGGGCTTCGTCCAGAATCACCCAGATACCCCCGTAGCCCACAACCCGTCCCTCCCTTTTGGCCACCAGGTAAGTGGCCAGGCTGTTCCGGGTCAGCTCCTCCTGGAAAGATCTGCGGGTCCACGGCCGGACAAAGGAAGCCTCTTCAATGGCCACTACCTCGTCCAGGTCCGCCTCCGTCATCGGCTCGATGGAGACGTCCAAGTTGCCCTTCCTCCTTGATTTCCAGGCGCCGTTCCGCTTCCGGGCGCCGCAAGTATAAGGGGAGAAGCTCCAGGTAGCCGGGCGGCGAGGGCAGCTCCTGCAGAAGGCGCCGGCCCCGGAGAGCCACCAGCCCGGCCCGGTTCAGGCGCAGGGGCGGGGAAAGGATTACCGCCCGGTGAGCCAGGGCTTCGGCCAGGTAAGAGCCGTAGCGGCCCAGCCCGTCTCCCAGGAGATGGACCGGTTCCCTGTGCTCCTCCAGGCGCGCCAGCAGCTGGGAGATCCCCATGGCTGCAGGAGGAATAAGGGCTTCCAGACCCCCCTCCCTCTCCCGCCGGTAAAGGGCGGTGTAAACCTGGTCCCGGCGGGCGTCCAGGAGCGGGCAGATTAAAGCCCCCGGGGTGGGGACCGCTTCTGCCAGGGCCTCCAGGGTGGATACCCCGATGGCCGGTATGCCCAGCCCCTGGGCCAGGCCCCGGGCCGTGGCCACCCCGATGCGGATACCGGTAAAAGAACCGGGGCCCGCCGCTACCGCCACGGCCTGCAGCTCTTCCCGCTCCACTTCGCCGTCCCGCAGCATCCCCTCCACCAGAGGCATCAGCCGCTGGGAATGGGTCTTGCGGATATTCAAGGTATATTCCGCCAGCAGGGTTTCTCCCTGCAGCAGGGCCACGCTGCAGCTCTGCGTGGTGGTATCCAGGCCCAGTATCAGCACTAGCCGCCCAAACCTCCCGGATCGTCGTTGAAAACCAGGGGCACCCGGTTCAGGGTGCCGTCAACCTTCCAGGTAATGGTCTCGATAAGCTTCTCCACCACCGCCGCCGCCGTATCTCCGTACGGCGTGAACCAGAGGCGGCGCCCCTCTCCCCCGTGATCGTAAAAGCGCTCCAGCACCACCAGGAGCCGCTCCCGGGGCATGACGAAAGGAAAGCGCTCCCCCCACTCCACCAGGGCCACGCCCTCCCCGGGCAGGTACTCCTCGAAGCCCAGCTCCTCCAGCTCCGCCGCCTCCTCCAGGCGGTAGAAATCGAAATGGTACACCGGCAGGATCCCCCGGTAAATGTTCAGCAGCACAAAAGAGGGGCTGGAAACATGGTCTCTGACCCCCAGCCCCTTGGCCGCACCGCGGACAAATACCGTTTTGCCGGTGCCTAATTCTCCCTGCAGGCTGATAACCTGGGGGACCCGAAGCGCTTTCCCGACTACCATGCCGATATATTCCGTCTCTTCTTCAGTACGGGTGGTAACGAAAGCTTCTCCTTGGCGCATGGTCTCCCGCTTTTCTTTTTTGATGTTTTTATGCTTTCTGCTGTAATTTACCTGCAGATTATTATAGCCCCGGCCCGGTTAAATTGCAAATCCTTCCCCATCAGGAATCAATTCCGCAAAGCCGCTTGACCAACCGCTTGCGGTAATCGATGTCGTACTGGTTGCGAATGGCAATCTTCTCCATGATGGGGGAGCCCCCGCCGTGGAGGCCGCCCACCAGGGCCACCCCGGCATGGGCGGAGCAGAGCATATCGGAAAGGGCCCGGAAGAGGCGGTGCTGCTTCTCTGCGGAGATCCCGTCTTTGCGCATGATATATTTCTCCAGGAGATCCTTGATCTCCGGGTTGAAGAATTCCTCCTCGTAGGGGAGGGTGGCCGGAAGCCCGCCGGCCACATCGGCCATGATCTCGAATTCATGAAAGAGCTTCACCCCGGCGTGGTAGCGCCCCACGTTGGTGTAGATGATGTTGGGGATGTGGGTTCCGGAAGCGGCCTGGGTGGACTTCACCGAGGCGGCGATACCGGCGGCGTAGACCAGTTCCCCGGTGGCGATGAGCTCGGAGAGCTTATCCTTGATATGGGAGGCCCCTTCCACCCCGTTGTATTCGGCGGCCAGGGCAGTTATCCCCAGGATCAGGTCGGTGATGGCCGGCTTGCAGCCCGTGTAGCTGTGGCGGTGATAGGTGGCAAAGAGCATGGCCAGGAGGCTGGCGTAATAGGTCTCCCCGCAGAGAAAGACCCGCTCCCAGGGAACAAAGACGTCGTCGAAGATGGTCATGGAATCGGCCAGGCCGAAGTGGTAGGGGGTTTTAAGGTATTTCCGCTCCCGGGGGGCGGAGATGCGCACCACCTGCTTGATCCCCGGGGCATCCGCCGGGATGGCGAAAGCCACGGACCAGGGGGCGTCCTGTTCCGTCATCAGGCGGGTGGGCAGCACGATGATCTCGTCGGAGAAGGGGGCGTTGGAGTTGTGGGCCTTGCAGCCGCGCACCACGATCCCGTCTTTCCTCTTTTCGATGACCCTCAGGTAGAGATCCGGGTCCGTCTGTTCAAAGGGGCGCTTGGAGCGGTCCCCCTTTACGTCGCTCTGGGCGCAGTTGCCCACCAGGTCGTTCTTCTGGAAATATTTCATGAACTCCAGGAAGCGCTGGTAGTACTCCGTGCCGTAATTGTCATCCATGTCCTTGGTCACCACGGAGATGGCGTTGAGGGCATCGATGCCCATGCAGCGCTGGATGCATCCCCCCACTTTTTGGCAGAGCAGCCTGGTAAGCTCCTGCTTTTTGAGCAGGTCCTCGGAACTCTGGTGGATATGGTTTAAGCGGTGGATCTCTTCCCCGGTAATATGGGAGGTGGCGGTGATCAGGCCCTTCAGATCGGGATCGTCTACCCGCTCAAAGGTATCCACGATCAGGTCCAGCCCCGGCTTGAGGCGGGGATCGTCGCGGCCGATCACCTCGCCCCCCATGTAGATGTTCTTCCTCATCCTAAACATGCGTTCCAGATACTGCTCCGGCGTGGCAATGCCCATGCCTAAAACCTCCTTGTTTATTTTTTGGGTTATCTTTTTTGGATCAATCCTTGCCTTCCGGGGGGGCGGACGGGCCGCCTCCTCCCTTTTGCTAAAAATAAAAGCCGGGCCATCTCGGTAACACCCGGCTCTTCAGATTCTCAGCTATGTAAACCTGGCCGCGTCCTTTCCACCGGCGGGATCCCCTCCCGGAAGATGCTGCCATCCTCAGGGCCCATGGCCCATTTCTATTTATTTATGTGACTATATTGTATATTGGCAATTTTCTTTTGTCAATTATTAATCATCGATATTGTCTCCCCTCTCCGCCCAGGCGCCGGAAAAGCCGGCCGTTAAAGCTTTTTTTCATTTTATTTGGCACCGCTTCCCCGCTAATGAGTTGCTAATTTTGTCGTTTCAAGTCGCCGGTGGGGCAGGGATTTAATCCAAAAATGTCAAATAAATATGATTAACAAACCTAAACCAGGGGAAGTGTGCCAACTATGGATAGAAAAAGGAAGTCCTGGAAGTTCCCGTGGCTGCACGTGATTTTGATCCTGTCCCTCTGTCTTAACCTATTTTTGATTTTGTCGCCCGGCGGCCTGACGGAACAGCAGCAGGACGTGGACTGGCGCACCATTAAAGAGATCAACAAACCGGGAACCTACGGCCCCTCCGGCAGGGAGCTTGTTGAGGGCAACTTAACTATCTGCACCGGCGGGGTTACCCTGCAGAATACCCTGGTCCGGGGCGACCTCCTGCTGGATGCGGCTATCGGCGACGGGAGCGTAAACCTGGCCGGAATTGAAGTGGAAGGCACTACCCTGGTAGAGGGAGGCGGCGCCGGGACCGTCGTCATTAAAGACGCCGCCCTCCAGCAACTGGTGATCAACAGGGAAGAAGGCCGGGTGCGGGTGGTCTTGACGGGGAACACCAGCGTGGAAAAGATCGTTATCCAGGGAGAGGCCTCCCTATTCCTGGAAGACCTGGCGGATAAAAAGCTGGTCCAAGAAGTATATATCGAAACCACTGCGGAAACGGAGCTGAAAGGCGACTTTAGCAGCGTCAAGGTGGCGCAGAAAGAAGCCAGAGTTGTCTTTCTGGCGGGCGAAATCGAGAATTTGATCACCCTTTCCGGGGCGGAAGAGGCTTCCATCACTCTGCAGGATGGGGTTGTGGTAAATGCCCTGGTCCCCGGAGCCTCTCTCACCCTGGAGGGCCAGGGGCTGGTCAAGGAAGTCTCCTTGAAGGCTCCGGGATTGTTTCAGTTCTCAGGGAACCTGGAAAAAATTACTGCCGGCGGCAGCGGAATCTTTCTGCAATTGGACAGCGGCCTGATCGACACCCTGCTGGTGGAAGACTCGGGAGGAAAGGTGATGGTGCACCTGGCCCAGGAGACCAAGATCGACTACCTGGAACTTAACGGCCCCGCGGGAATAACGGGCAAAGGTTCCATCGGGCGGGCGCTCATCAAGGCGGCGGGAACAACCATTGAGCAGAGCCCCGGGCAAGTGGAGCTGGCGGAAGGGGTAACGGCAAAAATAGCCGGAGAAGAGGTAACGGGAGAAAAGAAACCGGAAACCCCGTCCACGCCGTCCACGCCCACCGTCAGCCTTACCGCCATCGGCAACCAGCTGCTGCGTCCCGGGCATTCCAAGACCTTCAACCTTACGGTTTCCCCCGGCGATGCCGCCATCTCGGTAAAATCCAGCAACAGCAGCGTGGCCCAAGTATCCCTTTCCGGTAAGCAGCTCAAGATCACGGCGGGCAGCAGCCAGGGATCGGCCACCATTACCGTAACGGCTTCCAAGCCCGGCTACAACAGCCGGACCAGGACCTTTACGGTGACGTGGATCCCATTGTGGAGTTTATAGTGAAAAAGCATGATTTTTCTCCCGGCAAAGAGGTTGTCATCGTGAAGCTCAGCTATCCCGATCCGCAGAATTACAACGTTACCGTAGGCGGAACGACCTTAAAATATATGAGCGATATGAAGGCGTTTTACGGCGAGTTCCTGGAAGGGAGCGTAAGCAGAAGCAGCGTTAGGGTGACCAGAGAATAGGGCTTCGGAGAGGGGAGGTTAAGCATGAAAAAGGATTTAACGGCCAAGTTTTTCCTTCAACTTCTGGCTGTCCTTGTCTTTTTCATCTTTGCCGCCACCCCTGTGTCCGCCGCCATAGTCGGCCACGTGGCCGAAGGCAGCGATAAAAAGTACTACGAGTATAATTACGATCAGTTGCTGGAATCATATGTGCGGCATATCCTGGGCGGCAGCGCCCCGCTGTATAACGATTACCGCAAGAAAACCGTCCGGGCGCTTCTGGACGACAAAAAGGGCTACCTGGATTACGAGGCCGCCCTGGAGGCTTACGTCCGGGCAATCCTTAACGGGAAGATTTTTGACCTGGATCAATACGCCGCCGGCAGCCAGGCCAAAAAAGCCCAGATGCCCCTGGAGGTATACCTGGTATCCGTAGATAAACAGGGTAAAATTGTCTATACCAAGAAAATTCTTGACGATGTAGCCAGCCTCCTGAGAGAGATAAACGGGGCGACCACCCCCGGCGCTCTGAAAAACCTAATTACTGCCTACGCTTCCCAACTGGGCGTAAACCTGGCCGACTTTAACCGGTTGAACGATTACAGCCAGAACGCCGCCTTGAAAAAGGTGCTGGAAGAGAAGGCGAAACTGTCCCAGGGCTTTTCCACCCTGGAACAGGTTAAGAATGCCTTTAACAGCGCCGTAGCGGCGGCAAAATCAGCTTTGGACAGCGCCTTAAATGGAGTCAACAGCGCCGGCAGCGCCAGCGCCATGAAGCAGGCGCTCACCACTCACAGCACGGTCCTGGAGCTGGATTTAAGCAGCTACAACCTGAAGGCGTCGGAGCTGGACAACCTGGCCTCCCGCCTGCTGCAGTTGAAGCCTTTTTCCTCCGCGCTGGAGCTGAAATACCTTCTCCATACCGCCGTCCTCTCCCTGCGCACCGGCTACAGCATCAGCCATACCCGCTACAACTACACCCTTGAATATATGCTGGACAAGCAGATGAATTGCGACGCGCCTCCCCAGACGGACCTCTACGGGGGCGGCTGGAAAAACGCCCGGCGAGAGGACGTGGCCTATTATCTCAATCCGTACAACTTTATCCCCCTCTTCGATTCTATTGTGATCACCGCCGATCCAAATCTCAGGGTGCGGGAGCGGCCCACCACCAAGAGCAATATCATCGGCACCGTCAACAAAAACGAGGTTTATACGCTCCTGGGCGAGGCGGAAGCGGAAGCGGGAACGGATCCCGGTACAGAGGGGACCTGGTACAAGATTAAAGTGGCCGGCAAGGAAGGATGGGTCTGCGGCCGGTACGCCCAAAAGACCAGCAGTCTATCGATCTCCACCTCCATGTTCCAGTTCCTCCTGCTGTCGGGAAGCGCCGGCTCCACCGCCGGGGACCTGAATACTATCCTGCAGGGAAAGGGCATCCTTAGCGGCAGGGGAGCCGTTTTCCTGGAGGCGGCCCGCAATAACAATATAAACGAGATTTTCCTGGTTTCCCTGGCTCTCCATGAAACGGGAAACGGCACCAGCGAACTGGCTACCGGCATTGAATTTGAAGATGTGGACAAGCTTTACCCGGACATTGACCCGGACATTGACGGCGAGTGGACCCGGAAGGTCCAAATCATGGATGGCCCCCTTAATGTCCGGGAGCGGCCCACCACGAAAAGCAGCAGTTTAGGCAGCGCCCAGACAAATGAAACTTATCTCCTCCTGGAGGAAGCGGAAGCGGAGGCGGGAACGGATCCGGGCACGGAAGGGACCTGGTATAAGATCAAGGTCGGCGGCAAAGAGGGCTGGGTCTGCGGGAAATATGTGGCGGTAAAAGTCTTTGTCAAGGTTTACAACATGTTCGGCATCGGAGCTTACGACAGCAACCCCAAGTATTACGGCGCCCAGCGGGCCTACCAGGAGCGCTGGTTCAGCCCCGATGCAGCCATCCGGGGCGGGGCCAAGTTTGCCTCCCAAAGCTACGTGAACCACCCCTCCTACGCCCAGGATACCCTCTACAAAATGCGCTGGAATCCAAAGCAGCCCGCCACCCACCAGTATGCTACCGATATCGGCTGGGCGGTAAAGCAGGCCCCTTATATAAGAGGACTTTACAACCAGGTCGCAAATTATACCCTTGCTTTCGATATCCCGCGGTTCAAGGACAACTAGAGGGGGCAGTTTGGGAAAATAAAAAATTGAATCCAGGAAATACAGGGGGCGGTCCCAAAAGCTCGCCGGGGCGGCCCCTTTTTTGCTGCCTCTTTGGCCGCCGCCCAATGGCGGCCCAATTTTATGACAGCTTACGAGAGCTTCTCCAGGAGCAGGCTCACTTCCTCCCAGCGCCGCAGCAGCCCGGCCAGCTTCTCCTGCTCCTGAAGCAGCTCCAGCCCTTTCTCGGAAAGTTCCTGAGGGCTGCCGTACAGCTCCGGCCGGGAGAGTTGCTGCTCCAGGCGGGCGATCTTCGCTTCGGCGGCGGCAATGCTCTCTTCCAGGGCTTCCTGTTCCCTCCTTAAGCCGGATTCCCGGCGCTGCCGCTCCCTCTCCCGTTGTTGCGCCTCCCGGCGCCGGAGGGCGGCACGTTCAGGGGCCTTCTCCGTTTTCTCCTGCCGGGCCTCTTCCTCCCGCCGCTGCAGGTACTCCTGGAAAGTGCCGGCAAAGGATTGAACCTCCCCGGCATTTACCTCCCAAACCCGGTTCACCAGCTTGCTTAAAAAATAGCGGTCGTGGGAGACGACAATCAGCGTCCCCGGGTAGCGGGAGAGGGCTTCTTCCAGTTCCTCCACAGCGGAGAGATCCAGGTGGCTGGTCGGCTCATCCATGAGCAGGCAATTGGCCCGGCTTAAAGCCAGGCAGGCCAGGGCCAGGCGGCTCTTCTCCCCTCCGCTCAGCTCTTTGACCCGCTGGAAAACCTGATCGCCCCGGAACAGGTAGCGGCCCAGGTGATTCCGGGCTTCCTTCAGGTCCAGGTCGGAAGCCTGCATAACCGCCTCCAGCAAAGTCTGCTCCGGGTCCAGGCTCTCCTGCTCCTGGGCAAAGTAGACCACCCGGACTGAAGGCCCCAGGCGGATTCTCCCTGCGGAAGGCTGCTCTTCGCCGATGATTAGCTTCAGCAGGGTCGTCTTCCCCGCCCCGTTGGGCCCCACTACGGCCACCCGGTCGCCCCAGCGCACCTCCAGGTTGAGCTGGTGAAACAGCTGCCGGTCCCCGTAGCTTTTGCTGACGCCCTCCAAAGCCAGGACCCTATCCCCACCGCGCCCGGCATAGTCCAGGCCCAGCTTGAAGGAGGCGGGCCCCCGGGGCTGCTCCACCCGTTCCACCTTCTCCAGCCGGTGCCGGCGGCTGCGCGCCTGCTTCTTCGAGCGGGCATCGGCCTTCGACTCCCGGATCCGCTTCTCCTCCCGGGCCAGCAGCAGCTGCTGCTCCCGGTAGGCCTTCTCCTGCGCCAGCCGCTCCTGGCGGCGCAAAGCTTCAAAGGTGCTGTAGCCCCCCGGGTAGCTCTTGATCTTCCCCCCTTCCAGGAGAAAGATCCCCTTCACCACCCGGTCCAGGAAAAAGCGGTCGTGGGAGACCACCAGCAGGCTTCCCGGCCAGTCTTGCAAAAAGCGTTCCAGCCATTCCAGCCCCGCCAGGTCCAGAAAATTGGTCGGCTCGTCCAGCAGGAGCAAGTCCGGCTGCTGCAGCAGCAAGGAGGCCAGCTTGGCCCTGGTCTTCTCCCCGCCGCTGAAAGTGGAAAGTTCCTGGTCCAGGTCCGCCTCCTGGAAACCCAGCCCCCGGGCCACAGCGGCAATGCGCGCCTCTACCGTATAGCCGCCTTTCTCCTGAAATTCCCGGGAGAGCTCCCCGTAGCGCTCCAGGAGCCGCTGCAGCCGCCCTTCCGCCTCCGGCGGGCATTGGGAAATCTCCTGCTCCAGGGCCGCCAGCTTTCCTTTCATTTCCAGAAGGCACCCCAGGGACTCTTCCAGGAACCGGCGCAGGGTTCCCGACAAAAAGCCGTCAAAGTCCTGGGGCAGGTAGCCGCAGCTAAGCCCCCGCGCCCGGTGCACGGAACCCTTATCCGGCTCCAGCTCCCCGGCCATAATCTTGACCAGGGTGCTCTTCCCCGACCCGTTGGGGCCGATGAGCCCCACTTTGTCTCCCTTGTGGAGCCGGATAGTGACCCCCTGCAGAACCCCGTGGGCGCCGTACCCTTTTTCGATATTGTTCAGGGAAATAAGCATGGCGGATACCCTTTGCTCTCGTTTTCACCTTCCCATTATATTTGATGTCCCCAGGCCGGTCAACGACGGGGCCCCAGGGGACACCGATGCGCCCGGGCAAGCTTCGCCTCCTTTAATAAATAAACTGCATGCAAAATTATTCCGGGGGGGGGCAGGATCCTGAAAGCGACTGTGCTAACGAGGCCGCATGCTCTATATAATAAAATTGTAAACGGGGACGGTTCTTTTTTAGGCTTTGCAAATCAAGAACCGTCCCCTCTGGCCTATTGGCCTATTGTGCTTCTCTTTTTTGCATTCTTTTTCACCCGTCCCCCCTTTCAATCAGGGGCGCCGGGACCTGAAAGGGTGCGCCCCTCCCTTTTTTATTTTTGGCAAGCCGGAACGGCTCCTTAATAGAAACTGCCCCTTTTCCCCCAAAAGAGAAGGCGCGGGCTTTACAAGATTGGATATAAAATGTTAAAAAGGGGACCTCCCTCCCCTTTTGCATTTCTGCAAATTGGGAGTTGTCCCCTTTTGCATTGTCCCTTTTTGCTTTTTAAAGGCGATAGGCGACGGCGAAGGCTTCGTGGATGGCCTCGGCGGCGTTGCGGGGAGCGTAGCAGTCGCCCACGGCATAGAGTTCCTTGACCTTGCCCCGGAGTTCCCCCTCCAGGGGGTTGTGGGGCACGGCGCCCGCGGCCAGGACCACGGTATCCAGGTTCTCCAGAGTTTCCTCTCCGTCCTTGTGCCGAAGGGTGGCCCGCCCGCGGCCCAGGGCAATCACCTCCGTGCCGGTGCGCAGGGTGATGGCCTGATTGTTCTCCAGCCGCCGGAGCAGCTCGCCCCGCAGGGTGGGGCTCTGGTCCCGGGCCAGCTCCTCCATCATCTCCACCAGGGCAACCTGGCACCCCTTTTCCGCCAGAAACTCCGCCGTCTCGCAGCCTACCAGCCCTCCGCCCACGATTAAAACGTTCTTCCCGGTTTCGGCGGCCCCGGAGAGGACCTCCCAGGCGGTGACCGCCCCGCTCTCCTCCAGGCCGGGCAGGGACGGCACCAGGGGTTTGGCCCCGGTAGCCAGGATAACCGCGTCCGGCTTTTCCTTTAATATCGTTTCCACGGTGGCCCCGGTGCCCAGGCGCAAGTCCACCCCCAGGGCTTTTATGCGCCGGCTCAGGTAGCGCACGATTTCGCCGAAGCGCTCCTTGTGGGGCGGGATCGCGGCCAGCAGGGCCTGCCCGCCCGGGCGCTCCGCCTGCTCAAAGAGGATCACCCGGTGCCCCCGGATCCGCGCGACCCGGGCCGCCTCCATCCCCGCCGGTCCCCCGCCCACAATTACCACTTTTTTGCTCCGGGGAGCCTTGACCAGGGGGAATTCGCCCTCTCGGCCCACCCGGACATTGTAGATGCAGCCCGCGGGCTTCCGGTAAACCAGCAAGAAATCGATGCAGCGCTGGTTGCACTGGATGCACTTACGGATATCCTCGGCCCGGCCCAGTTGGATCTTGCGGGCAAAGTGGGAATCGGTGATGGAGCCCCGGCCAATGGAGACAAAGTCGGCGCTGCCTTCCGCCAGGATCCGCTCCCCGTCTTCCGGGTCGTGGATCTTCCCCACGGCGATGACGGGGACGTTAACCTTCTTCTTTATCGCCGCGGCGTACTTAACCAGAGGCAGCGGCGGGTTGGCCATGGTGGAGATCATGGGCGCCGGAGAGCCGTACACCCCCACGGAGACATGCAGGGCGTCAACCCCGTTTTCCACAAAGATTGGCGCCATGCGGAGAGCGTCCTCCAGGGTAATCCCGCCCTCCACGTGCTCATCGGCATTCATGCGAAAAATAATGGGGTAGTCCTCCCCCACCTCCCGGCGGACAGCCCGGATCACCTCCAGGGGAAAGCGCAGCCGCCGCTCTTCGTCGCCCCCGTACTCGTCCTCCCGGTGATTGCTGTAAGGAGAGAGAAACTGGTTGATCAGGTAGCCATGGGTGCCGTGCAGTTCTACGGCGTCGAAGCCGGCCAGGCGGGCGCGGCGCGCCGCCTCGGCAAAAGCGTAGACCAGGCCGCGGATCTCTTCCGGAGTAAGGACCCGCGGCATTTCGGCGCAAACGGGGCAGGACAGCGCTGAAGGGGCCACGGGAGCCATCCCCGTGATGGCCGAGTTGGTCTGGCGCCCGGCATGGTGGAGCTGCATGGCGATCTTGGCCCCGTGGCGGTGGACGGCGTCCACCAGGTAGCGGAGCCCGGGAATAAACTTGTCCGCCCAGACCCCTATCTGCCCGGAGATGGCCTTCCCTGCGGGATCCACGGCGGATACCTCCACGATGATCAGCCCCATCCCTCCGGCGGACCGCTCCTCGTAGTAGCGGACCAGGCGCTCGGTGACAAAACCGTCGTCGCCCGCGTAATTGGTCCCCATGGGGGGCATAACCATGCGGTTGCGGAGGGCAAGCTTCCCAATCCGTCCCGGTTCCAGCAATCTTTTAAATGCGCTCATAGCAAAACCCCTTTAAGACACATTTTAAGCCCAAAGGCTCCTTAGCTAGCTTGGCCGATCCCGGCTTGGGTTATGTGTTAAAAGGGTTCATTTTCAATTCATCAATAAGTTTACAGAGGAAGTTTATACAGGGCGCTGTTAGAATAGCCCTTGTAGCTGTCTGATGCTTAAATTCCAGAATAGAAGCCCTTTATCTGTTAAATCGAAACTTGAAGGTGGAAATTTGGAGCCCAGGACGATACTGTGTTCCCGGTTAATCTTACTGCATTTGGATTTAAATTGCGATATGGCCAAAAATGACAACCCTCCCAAGCAGCAGGCAGCCGGAGGGTTGTCAACAATCTTTCATCAAGAGCAGATTTTTATTTTTTATCTCGTCCCCAAAGCGCTTAAATACGCCCCCAAAAAGAGCGGCGGTTTTCTTCGCGGGCTTCCCCAGGCCGCCGGCAAAGGCTTATTTTGCGCCCGAGCCCCCGGCTAAGAGGTAGTCCAGGTGCGGGCGGTGGGCTTCCAGCAACTCCCCCACCAGCTCGTTGATCCGGTCCAGGGTCAGCATGGAAGCAGCCAGGGGATCCAGCTGGCAGGCGTAGTAGACATAGTCGCGCCTTTTTTCCAAGACGGCCTGCACCGCCAGCTCCTGGACGGAGATATGGGCCCGGTTGATGGCGGCCAGCTGCGGCGGGAGCTCCCCGGCATAAAGGGGCTGGACGCCGTTTCCGTCCACCAGGCAGGGCACCTCTACGCAGCAGCCGTAGGGCAGGTTGAGATTAAGCCCCGGTTCTCCACGTTCCCGTAGATAAGGGCGGGCTCCCCCGATTCCATGGCCCAAATGATGGGCGCCGCGTACTCCAGGGTGCGGTAATGCTCGGGCAGCTCCGCCTCTCCCCGGGCCACCTTCCGGTTGCGCTCAAATTCCTCGTCCTGCTGGTAGCAGCGGTGGACGTACTCCCGCAGGGGAATATGAAGTTTCTCCACCAGCTCCCGGTGCGGGATAAAGTAGGGGACGTACTCGGCCATGTGCTCGCTGGACTCGGAGACAAAGTAGCCGAAGCGCTTCATGATCTCGAAGCGGACCCGGTCCCAGGAGTAAGTCATAGGATCCTGGGCCGCCCGGTGCAGGTCCGGGTATAGATCCCTCCCCCGGTGCCGGAGCTCCAGGAACCAGCAGAGGTGGTTGGTCCCGGCGGCCCGGTAGCGCAGTTCGGGGAAGGGCAGGTCCAGGTAGTTGGCCAGCATCAGCGCCGTTAGGGGGATGCTGTGGCAGAGCCCCACCACCTTTACGCCGCCGGCCCGGTACACCGCCCAGACCACCATGGCCATGGGGTTGGAGTAGTTGATCAGCAGCGACTCGGGGCAGAGCTCCTCCATCCGGCGGCAGATCTCCAGCACCGCGGGGATGGTGCGCAGGGCCCGGAAGACCCCTCCGATGCCGTGGGTGTCGGCAATGGTCTGCTGCAAACCGTACTTCTCCGGGATATCGAAATCGATGAGGGTGGATTCCAGCCCCCCCACCTGGATCATGTTTACCACGTAATCGGCGCCCCGCAGGCTCTCCTCCAAGTTTAGGGTGGCCTCCACCCTGGCCCCGGCCCCGGCGGCGTCGACGCGCCGGCGGATATAGCCATGGGCTACCTCCAGGCGGTCGGGGTCGATATCCATCAAAGAAAACTCCAGCTCGTCTTTCAGCTGGGGGTAGGTCAGCAGGTCTCCCACCAGATTGTTGGCGAAGACCACGCTCCCCGCCCCGATGAGGGCTACTTTGGGCATCCGCCTTTCTCCTCTCCTAATCTCTTTTATCTCTTCTTAACCTGGAACACCGCTTTTTTCAACCGCTCCAGCTTGCGCCGGGCCTCCTCCCGGCTGGGGGCGTTGACGGCCAGATAGATCTTGAGCTTCGGCTCTGTGCCCGAGGGGCGGACGCAGAACCAGGAGCCGTCTTGATAGCGGTAGTAGATCACCCGGGAGCGGGGCAGGTCTACGGGACCCTCCTCTCCCGTGCGCAGGTCCCAGCGCTTTTGCAGGTAGTAGTCCCTCTTTTCCACCGCCTCCAGGCCCTCCACCGGGGGCGCCTGGTGTTCGTACGCCTGCATGTAGCCCTCGGCCTCCGCCAGGTCGGAGAGTTCCATGGAGACCAGGTCTTCCCGGTAGTAGCCGTGCCGGCGGGAGAGCTCCTCCAGCACCTGGAGCAGGTTCTGGCCCCGCTCCCGGTAGTAGGCGGCCATCTCCGTCAGCAGGTAGGAGGCGATCACCGCATCCTTGTCCCGGACAAAGGTGCCCGTCAGGTAGCCGTAGCTTTCCTCGTAGCCGAAGAGAAAAGCCCGGTCCCCCTTTTCTTCAAACTCCTTGATCTTCTCCCCGATGTACTTGAACCCCGTCAGGGTCTCCATGGTCTCCACGCCGTAGGCCTCGGCTACTTTTTTGCCCAGCTCCCCGGTAACAATGGTCTTCACCATGACCCCCCGCTCCGGCAGTTCTCCCCGCTCCTTCAGCCGACCCAGGAGGTAGTCCAGCAGCAGGGCCCCGATCTCGTTCCCCGAGAGGAGGGTATAGCCGCCTTCGCCGGCGTCGTCCTTGACGGCGCAGCCTACCCGGTCCCCGTCGGGGTCAGTGGCCAGGACCAGGTCGGCATCAACGCGGCGGGCCAGCTCCAAGGCCAGCTCAAAGGACTCCCGCTCTTCGGGGTTGGGGAGCTTGACCGTGGAGAAATTGGGGTCCCCGGCCATCTGCTCCTCCACCAGGAAGAGGCGGACCGCCTCCATCTCTCCCAGAAGCTGCGGAATATGGACCGCCCCCGTCCCGTGCAGGGGGGTGTAGACCACCTTCAGTTCCCCCCGGGGGCGGGTTAGGGAGAGGCCCCGGATCCGGTCCAGATAGAGGGTGTCCATCTCCTGGCCGATCATCTCCAGGAGACCCTTGGCCAGGGCTTCTTCCCGGGAGATGCACTTCACGTCCCGAAAGATATGCACCGCCCTTATGCTCTCGCTGAGCTCGTCCACCAGGGGGGATACGGCCTGGCCGCCGTCGGGCCCGTATACTTTGTAGCCGTTGTACTGCGGGGGATTGTGGCTGGCGGTGACCACGATGCCGGCGGCGCAGCCCAGGGCCCGGATGGTAAAGGAGAGCTGGGGCGTGGGTCGCTCCCCGTCAAAAAGGTAGGCCTTCACGCCGTTGGCAGCCAGGACCAGGGCCGCCTCCAGGGCAAACTCCCGGGAGAAGCGGCGGGTGTCGTAAGCGATGGCCACCTTCCTGGCGGCGGCCTCCTTCACCGTCTTGTTCAGGTAATCGGCCAGCCCCTGGGTCGCCCGGCGGACCACGTAAAGGTTCATCCGGTTCAGGCCGGGGCCGATGATGCCCCGCATCCCCCCGGTCCCGAATTGCAGCTCGGCGCCGAAGCAGGACCGTATGGCCGCCGGATCCCCCTTCATCTTCTCCAGCTCCCGGCGCATATCCGGGTCAAGGCTTTCGCTGTTCAACCATTCCTGATAGCGCTGTTCAAGATCAATCTCCGTCACCGGTCAAACCTCTCTTCCATAATCATCTTCATAGCGCTGGATATCGTCTTCCCCAAAGTAGCTCCCCGTCTGAACCTCGATGAGGACCAGCCGCTCCGTTCCCCGGTTCTCCAAGCGGTGGCGGGCTCCCGCGGGGATGAAGATGCTCTCCCCCGGCTTGAGGGTAACCTGCTTCCGGTCCACGGTAATCAGCCCCTCTCCCCGGACCACCACCCAGTGCTCGCTGCGGTAGCGGTGGCTCTGCAGGCTCAGGCGCTCCCCGGGGTTCACCTCCAGCCGCTTGAGCTTGTAGCCCTCCCCCTCCTCCAGCACGGTAAAGCTGCCCCAGGGACGGTGCTCCGTGGGATGGGCCTGGACTTCCGGCGCGCCGCGCTCCTGCAGCGCTGCCACCACGCGCCTGACCTCCTGGGAACGCTCCCGGGCGCAGACCAGCAGGGCGTCATCGGTGTCTACCACCACCATCTTGCTCACCCCCACGGTGCCTACCAGCCGGGAGCGGGAGATGATCAGGCTGTCCCGGGTCTCCACGGCCAGCGCCCGGCCGGAGATGCTGTTCCCCTGCTCGTCCTTGGGCAGGACGGAGTAGACCGCCTCCCAACTGCCCACGTCGCTCCAGCTTATCCCGGCGGGGATGACCACCACCCGGTCGCTCTTCTCCATGATGCCGTAATCGATGGAGATGGACTCCAGCTGCGCGTAGATCTGCTCCCGGGCCTCTTCGTCGCTTTCCATGAACCGGTCCAAGGCTTGGGCCATCTCCGGAAGATAGCGGCGGTACTGGGCGATTAGCTCCCCCACCCGGAAGACAAACATGCCGCTGTTCCACAAGAATTGACGGTCCTGGAGATACCGGCGCGCCGTCTCCAGGTCCGGCTTCTCCACAAAGCGCTCCACCCGGTAGAGCTCCGGCCCCAGGGGCGTTCCGCAGCGGATGTAGCCGTATCCCGTCTCCGGGTACGTGGGGCGCACGCCGAAAGTTACCAGCCCGTGCTGCTCCGCCGCCTGCCTCCCCTGCTCCAGGAGGGCGGCAAACTGCCGGTAATCGGGAACCAGGTGATCCGCGGGGAGAACAGCCATGACGGCCCCCTCCCCCTCCCGGCGGTACAGCTCCCAGGCAGCCAGGCCGATGGCCGGGGCGGTATTTCGCGAGCAGGGCTCCTTCAAGATGGTCAGCGGGCCCACGTCCATGGATTTTAGCTGGAGGAGAATGCTCCCTTCCTGATCCCGGTGGGTCACCACCAGGAGGCGCTCCCGGGCGATGGAAGCGGCCAGGGTCCGGTATATGGTCTCCTGGAAGAGGCTGCGCCCGGTAAGGCCCAAATCCAGGTACTGCTTGGGATAATGCTCTCGGCTCAGAGGCCACAAGCGCGTTCCGCTGCCTCCGGCCAGGATCACTGCGTACATAGAATCACTCCCTGCGGTAAATTTTATACGGTTGGGAACAATTTAGCAAATCGCTTCTCCCGCCCCTTCCTCCCGGACGGGGCCGTCTTCCTCTGCCGGCGCCGGGCAGGGCCGGGGCAGAAGAAGGGTGGCTCAGGAAGAGGGCGGTTTGCGGGGCGGCCGGCTGCTCCCGGTTGCAGCAACTTGGAGTACTGGGGTGTAAGGGGTGGAGTTGGGAGGGGAAGCCGGCCGCTTCCGGGTTTAGGATGCCCCTTGCCGGGCAAGGATTTTTCGGTAGACTTCCAGGTAGCCGTCCACCATCTTGTCCACGGTAAAATTTTTCTCCACGTGTTCCCGGCAGGCGCGGCGATCCAGCTGCGACAACTCTTTTACCCGGTCGGCGGCCTGGCCGGGATGGTCGATGAGAAAGCCGGTCTTGCCGTCCAGGATCAACTCCGCCATGGAGCCGCGCTTTACGGCAATGACGGGGGTGCCGCAGGCCATGGATTCCACCACGCTCAGGCCGAAAGGCTCGTCAAAATTGATCAGGTGCACCAGAGCCAGAGCCCTGGAAAGGAGGGCGCCCTTGGCCTCCGGCCCCACGGGGCCGATATAGCGGATCTGCTCGCCGTCCAGGTGCGGAGCGACCTGGCTGTCGAAATAATCCTGGTCCTGGATGATCCCGGCAATCAGCAGGGGCAGCCCCGTGGAGCGGGCCAGCTGGATGGCCTCATAGGTCCCCTTGTCCCGGTGGATCCTCCCCAGGAAAAGGAGGTAGTCTCCCGGGGTCTCCTGGAAGGGGTAATTTTCCAGGGGGATCCCGTGATAAACGGTGGCGATGTAATCCAGGCTGGGATGGCGATCCGCCTGGCTAATGGAGACGTAATAGGTGCTGCCGTTGTACTTCTGATAAACGGGCAGGATCTTGGGCGACGAAAAGCCGTGGATAGTGGTCACCACGGGTGTCCGCACCAGGGCGGAGTAGGTCAAGGGCAAAAAATCGAAGTGGTTATGAATCAGGTCAAAGCGCTCCGCCTCTTCAAAGACCCGGGAGATGTGCAGGCACTCCCAGACCTTGGGATCCAGAGTCTTGTCTTCTTCGTAAGGACGGGGAGCGGTCCAGACCAGCTCCGCTGCCGTCTGGGAATCCCCGGTGGCAAAAAGGGTTGCCTCCACCCCCCGTTTTACCAGCCCTTCGGTGAGCAGGCTGGCCACCCACTCCCACGGCCCGTAGTGCCGAGGCGGGGTGCGCCAGGCAATGGGGGCCAGGATGGCAATCTTCATCATCTGCCGGAACGTCCCTCCTCTTTCCCGGTACAGACCAAGAGATCAAGGAGATCCTCCAACTTGGCCGTAGCCACGCAAACACAGGAATCGGCGGCGCCGTAGTACATGAACAGTTCCTTGGTTTCCGGGTTGACTACGGTCCCCGTGGGGAAGGTTACCCCCGGCACATCCCCGAGACGCTCGTACGGCTCTTGAGGGCCAAAGACCCACCCGTCGCTGCGCTTGATAATCCGCCAGGGCTCCTCCAGGTCCAGCAGAGCCAGGCCGACCCGGTAGAGGCTCCCGGAGACGGTCACCCTGACCCCGTGATAAATAATCAGCCAGCCCAGGTCCGTTTCGATGGGCGGCGGGCCCAGCCCCACCCGGGTGCAGTCCCACCAGCCCGGCCGGACGGGAATCAGGATGCGGTGGCCGCCCCAGTGCTTCAGGTCCGGGGAGAAGGAGATCCAGATATGGGCCTCCCCCCTGATGATGGGCCGGTGAATCAAAACGTACCGGTCATTAATCTTTCGCGGGAAGAGGGAAGCGTCCTTGTCCTCGGGAGGAAGCATCGCCCCCCGGCGCTGAAAAGTTTTCAAATCCTTGCTCAAGGCCAGGGAGACCACGGGGCCGCCCTTGGAAAAGGAGACGTAGGTAATGGCGTACTCCTGCTGCTCCTCCAGCCAGACCATGCGGGGGTCCTCGATTCCCCACTGCTCCTCGTCGTAGTCGGGTTCGGGGACCAGGGCCGGCTTCTCATCCACCTGCCAGTTGGTTAAGCCGTCTCGGCTCCGGGCAAAGGTCAGGTGGGAAAAGCCGCGCAAGTCCTCCACCCGGACCAGGAGCACGGTCTCGTCGTCATGTCTTACCGCCGCAGGGTTAAAAGTGGCATTAACCGTGTACGGCCAGTGTTTTGGAGTCAAAATCGGATTTCCTTTAAATCGCTTAAAGACCTCCTTGTGATGATCGCTGAACAACCGGAACACTCCTTTTGCTATGGTAAATAATATTAATTGCACTGTTGCCAATTTTCTGGTCGAGCCTTCCTCAGAAACAATTCGACACCCTTCCCGCTTTTCCTTCGGTGCCTGGCACGTCAACTTTGTCAACTTGATTGAAAATTCTGATTATGGCGCCTGGCCCGGCAACTTTGTCAACTTTTTTTGAATTAAAAGAAGAAAGCTTTGACCAGGCGGAAGTTTTCCTGCACCCGCTCTTTTCCGGCCACCATGCCCATGTGGCCGGGCAGGAGCAGTTCCACGGGGTCTAGCTGTGCCAGCTTGTCAATGCTGGCTTTCAGCTCTTCCAGGCTGCCGCCGGGGAGGTCGTGCCGGCCGATGCTGCTCCTGAAAACGGTATCCCCGGAGAAGAGGACTCCCGGCTCGGGCAGGTAAAAACAGACGGCGCCCGGGGAGTGCCCGGGGGTATGGATCACTTTTAAAGACAGGGCTTTTTCCCGGCCCGCCAGCAGCTCCCCCTCCTGCAGGTAGAAGTCGGGGGCCAGGGAGGCGTCTCCTTCTTCTACCCCCCTGGACTGCAGGTAGTCCGCCGCCGCTTGGAGAAAAGGCTCCTCCAGCTCATGAATGGCCATCAAGGCGTCGCCGGCTTTGCGCACCAGCCCCGCCCCCTGGCTGTGATCGGGATGGCCGTGGGTGCATAGAATAAGGTCGATATCCTCAAAATTAAACCCGTCCCGGTTCAGCTCGCGGGCCAGCATCTGCAGGCAGTTTTCCCCAAATTCGTTGAATACGTGGCCGGGATCGATGAGAATATTCTTCTCTCCGGCAATCAGGTAGCTGTTGCAATTATTCCCCCGTCCCCGCCAGAAGTACCCGTATATCTGATCCGCTATTTTCATCTTACTCCTCCCTTGGCCGTGATTGTCTCCCACCCAGAGATATGATATCATAATTTGCGGGGTGATCCACAGCATGGATAAAATCAAGTCCTCCCTGGAGCTGGCCATGGAGAGGACCGCCAACCTTTCCAAGCCGGATCCGTCGGCAAAGCACGAGCAGTACCTGCAAGCGGCCAGAACGCTGGCCCGGGCGTACCTGGAGGGCCGCGCCAACCTGGAGCGCATCCTGGAAAGCGTGAGCCGCTACCCCCGGGAAGCCCAGTCCGGGGCGGTCCGCTCTTTCCTGGAAGAACTGCTGAAGGGGGCCGCGCCGGACAACTGCTACCGGCTGGCGGAAGCCTTTCGCCGGATGCAGGAGACATACGGTCTGGGACCCGGTCCCGAGTTGCTCCTGGATTTTAACCGCCGCTACCGGGAGCAGCTGAAGGCGGAGCGGGCCAGGCTCCTCCAAGACCGCGCCGCGCTCCTGGCCACCCTGCGGGAAGCCGGAATATCAGGCTCCGCCGTGGCCGGGGTCAACCTGGACCGCCACCCTCTCTGGAAAGAAACCCTTCGCCGGCTGCACGAAAAACTATCCACAGAGCTGGAAGAGCTGAAAGCCAAGCTGCACCAGAGCCTACAGGAGAAATCTCCCTAGCGCCATCAGGGCCATCCCGGATACAACGGTAGCAAAAAGATTGCGCGTTAAAAAAGCCACCAGAAACACCGGCAGGGAGATCCATAGGCCGGGGTTTTCAGCCAGGCCGGTCTCCAGGTGGCCTTCGGGGGCAAACAGAGCCGGCGCCAGGAGGGCGGCCAGCACGGCCACGGGTATGGAGGCCAGCCAGCGCTCCAGGAGGCGCGGCAGCCGGACCCGGGATAGGAAAAGGGCCGGGAGCACCCGGGGCAGGTAGGTAACCAGGGCCATCAGCAGGATGACCGGCAGCAGTCCTTCCATCTTCATTCCTCGCTCCTCTCCGGAAAAAGAAAGAGTCCCGCCGTGGAGGCGGCCACGGTGGCCAGGATAATATGCCAGTGTCCCAGTCCCGCCAAAAAGAAGAACAGCGAAAAACCGGCGGCCAGGAGAGCAATAAGGCCCCGGCGGAGGTCCTGAAGCTGCAGGACCAGCAAAGCAATGAACATGGCCGGCAGGGCGTAGTCCAGGCCCAGGACGGCGGTGTCCAGGGTCAAGCCGTGTCCCACCCAAGCCCCCAAGAAGGAGCTGGCAATCCAGGCCAGGTGCGCGGAAACGTTGACGGCAAACAGGGAGACGGTGGAGGGAACGCCCTGGCTCCGAAATACCGTGCTGTGTACGGCAAAGGTCTCGTCCGTCAGCTGGAAGCAGAAAAGAGCCTGCTGCCAGCTTTTTAAACGGGACAGGAAGGGCGCCAGGGAGGCGCTCATCAGCAGGTGGCGCAGGTTGATGAGAAAAACGGTAATCACCAGGGTAGCCGCTCCGGCGGCACTCCCCAGCAGTTGAACTGCAACCAGCTGCGCCGAGCCGGCGAAGACCAGCACAGACATGGCCGTGGCCTCTCCCGGGCTGATCCCCGCCGACGAAGCCAGGACCCCGAAGGCAAAGCCGATGGGTAGATAGCCCAGCATGATGGGTGCCCCCCGGGCCAGCCCTTGCCAAAAATCCGCTCGTGGTACGCTGATGACGAAAACCCCCTAAACCATAATTGAATTGCAGCCGTTACTGCGGCAAATACTATCTCCTCCGGAAGCCGAAACCCCGGGGAAAACCCGGGAAAAACGGAAAACGCCCCCGCTCCTCCGTCTTCGTCTCTGCGGGCTTGCTCTCTCCCCGGCAACTATTTTCCCCGCCAGGGAGCCAATTTCCTCTCCTCTTCCCCGCCTAGTGACTTTCGGTGCCAGGCACGTCAACTTTGTCAACTTTGAGTGAGCCGGGGGGACGCTGATTTTGGCTCAACCTGGCCCCGCCTGGTCAGCATGTCCCGCTATGGCTTGCATATGGGATGAGTCTAAGGGGACGTCCCCCCAATGATGTCAGCAGAACCGTTCTCCCGATAATGTAATGACATATATCACAAAAACCGTCCCTCCGATATCCGATATAGGTAATGACATATATTCAGAAAAACCGTCCCACCCATATATCTGGAGAAAAAATTGGCGGCAGAAGAATGATCCCCCTTCCGGAGGGGAAGAGTAATAGGTGAGGAAGGGGGTGAACACCTTGGAACATATTCGCCCGCTAATTATCAAGTATATCTACCTGGCTGCCATAACCATTATCTTCTTCACCTACCTGCTGGTACCTTCAGTACCTCTGTCCAGTTCCCTGGTCATCGCTCTGTTTGCCACCCTGGTCCTCTACTTCGTCGGCGACCTCTTTCTGCAGCCCCGCTTCGGATCCGTTGCCGCGGCCATCGGCAACTTTATCCTGGCGGCCATTGTGTACAGCCTTGCCAGCGCCTTCGTCCAGGAGCCCCTTACCGCTGGCGCGGTGCTGGCCGCCGCCGCCGTGGTGGGAGTGGTGGAGTGGGCCTACTACCGCTACGCCCGGGAAATGATGGTCCCCGCCGCCGCAGGAGAAGCAGACCGGGCCGAGCCGGCGGCAGAGATGGCTCTCGAAGAAGAAAGTGGAGAGGAGAATCCCGAGCATCAGCAATAGCCCTTTTGTCTACGCGCTCATGGAGTTATATAGGAAAAGCCAAGCGGCCGCATCGGGAATGCGGCTGCTTTATTCAGGTCAAGAACTGCAGGAGAGTGAAGCCTTTGAAGACAGACCAACAAAATATTCTTCACCTTCCCGGCCTTGAAGAGGCTAACCACGAAGAGGCCCGGCCGGTCCTCCCCTCCACCTCCCTGAGGCGGTTCCTTACCGCCGTGCTGCCCCAGGTTTCCCGAGAGCTGAAGCGCTGGCACAGGCAGCTGGAGGGCTGCAGCGACTGGACGCTGCTGGTGCAGGCCACCTCCAGCCTGCAGCACAAGCGCTTCCACGCCCAGGGGGGAAGCTTCTATGCCCTCTACAACCCCCTTTATGCGAAAACCCTGGTCCCCCTGATCGTGGCGGTGCAAACCATCAGCGACTACCTGGACAATCTCTGCGACCGGGGCGGCATCTACCACGAGGCGGCCTTTCGCTGCCTCCATCGCTCTTTCCTGGATGCCCTCTCCCTGGAGAGCAACGGGAACGGCGACTACTACACCTTCTATACAGCCCGCAACGACGGAGGCTACCTGCAAGCCCTGGTGGAGGAGAGCCGGCGCCGCCTGCAAGAGCTCCCCTCCTACCCCGCCGTCCAGGAGGAGGTTGTCCGGCTGGCCTCCCTTTACTGCGACCTCCAGGTCAACAAGCACCTGGACCCGGCCATACGCCTGGCCAGGCTTAAAAAATGGTTTAAGGAAAAGGCGTCCGTGTTCCACCCCTCCATCTACTGGTGGGAGTTCAGCGCCGCCTGCGGCTCAACCCTGGCCATCTTCGCCCTGATGGCCGCCGCCACCCGCCCCCGCACCGGGAAAAAAGAGGTCAAGGCCATCGTGGAGGCCTACTTCCCCTGGGTTTGCGGCCTCCACATCCTCCTGGACTATTTTATCGACCAGGCGGAAGACGCCCGGGAAGGAGACTTTAATTTTGTCGCCTGCTACCCTTCCCCGGAAGAGACCAGGCGCCGCCTGGCCCTTTTCCTCCAGCAGTCTCTAAAAAAAGTCTCCCGCCTCCCCCACCCCGGCTTTCACCGGGCCATCGTCCACGGCCTGCTGGCCGTCTACCTCTCCGACGGCAAGGTAAAGGCCCAGGGGCTGCAGCAGACCGCCCGCTTCCTGCTGAGCCAGGCGGGAGCGGAAGCCAGGACCATGTTCCGCCTCTGCCAGGTCCTGCGCAAGATCCGGCTTCTTTAGCGCTCCCCGCCTCCTCTCCTTTCCCCTTTGGAGAAAAATAAAACCACTTCGAGCCGGAGCGGCCAAAGTGGATTAGGAAACGGCGGTTATCGGATTGCGGCCGTATGGACGCATGTAGACGTATGTAAGAGATGATTATCTCTCTTAACCTCTTAATTTATCTTTAGAGATGGGGCTGGATCTTGTTGGCAATAACCCCCTTGGGCTGGACGCCCATCATCTTCTCCACTACTTCCCCGTTTTTAAAAAGGAGCAGGGTGGGAATGCTCATAATCCCGAAGCGCTGCGCCAGCTGGGAATTCTCGTCCACGTTAACCTTGGCCACTTTCAATTGATCCCCGTAGTCGGCCGCCAGCTCCTCCAGGACGGGAGCAATAACCTTGCAAGGATTGCACCAGGGAGCCCAAAAATCCACCAGGACCGGCAGGGTCTCCTGGATTACCTCCCGCTCGAACTGATCCTGGCCAATCTCCAAAACTTGGGACATCTCTTTCCTACCCCTTTCCGCAGTAAATAATAGCCCTTTAATCCCTATAATCTTCCAGGATGACTACTATGGGAGACGCCTTTATTGTACCTTAGAGCCGGTGGCCCGTCAACAATACTGCCTGCCTGGTTACGGCGAAGGCCGCTTCCGCCAGAAGGCGGCGCGCCTCCCCCTTTTTAAAAGGCAGCAGCGCCTCCAGGGCCGCCGCCCGAAAGCGGACCGCCCGGCGGTAGCAGTAATCCAGGGCCCCGCTCTCCGCTATGGCCTCCCGGAGTATCCTGGTCAACTTCCGGGGCAGGGGCTTGACCTTGCCGGCCTTATTAAGCAGGAAGCGGTAGCTGGCTTCCTGCTGCAGCAGCCTGATCAGCGGCAGGGTAACCACCCCTTGGGAGAGATCGCTGCCCGCCGGCTTGCCCAGGGCCGCGGAGGAGGCGGCGTAGTCCAGCAGGTCATCCATTAGTTGAAACTCTTGACCCAGGTGGGCCCCGTAGCGGCGCAAAGCCGCCAACTCCTCCGGGGAGGCGTTCATAACGCGCCCGCCGGCCTCGCAGCAGGCAGCCAGCAGCTGCCCGGTTTTCAGGTAATTTAAGCGGAAATATTCCTTCTCCGTCATCTGCCAGTCAAAGGCGTGCTTCATCTGCTCCAGCTCCCCCCGGCACATGGCCCGCACCGTCTCCGCCAGCAGGGGAAGCAGGCCGGGAACCCGCACCTTAACGGACAGCAGTTTAAAGGCCGCCGCCAGAAGGTAGTCCCCCGCCTGCACGGCGTTTCCTTCCCCCCAGCGGCGGTGAAGAGCGACCTGCCCCCGGCGCCGGGCGGCGCCGTCGATGATATCGTCGTGAACCAGGGAGGCGGTATGAATCAGCTCCACGGCAGCGGCGGCGTGCACCAGTTCGGCCCGCTCCCGGGCCGAAAATTTATCCTTGAACAAGCCCGCCGCCAGGATAAGCAGGCGGGGGCGGAGCATCTTGCCGGAACCCTGCGCCAGGTAGTCCAGCATGGCTTTTAACCGGCCGGAAGCCCCCTCCATGGACTTCTTTACGATCCCCTCTACCTGCTTAAGCTCGCGGGCATATTTCCCGCCGGCCAGTGTGGTCGCGGACATAAGCTGCTCCTTATTGAAAAACAGTAAAAAGAAAAAGTAAAAAGAAAAAGCCTGGCAAGACTGAAACTGCTTTTATTGTTTTTCCCCAAGCTCTCTTTTTCATTCCGGGGAAGAGAAGGAAACGGGCAAGTGCTCCCCCCTCCCAGTTTCTTTTTCCTCTCCCTACTTTTTGAGTCGGCGGCTGCCGCCATTCCGATACGGTGCTGATAACCGCAGGGGGATACGAGCTGCTGACCCAGGTTCCCCGTGCAGCCGGTTCTGCTCCCAATTATCCTGCTCCTTGGGCATAATTATGCCCGGGCCGTCGAAAGAACAGAGCGGCCCGGGCGGCGTTCTTCCAGAACCGGCCCCAGAAGCCGGCCATCCCGGCAAAACGGTATATCCCAAAACC
>Ga0209508_1000730_pt1 | contig 30469 bp, 24 predicted proteins | sample AD_UKC129_MetaG_FD_184427 | JGI IMG/M metagenome (GOLD analysis project Ga0209508, IMG submission 184427) | Active sludge microbial communities of municipal wastewater-treating anaerobic digesters from Canada - AD_UKC129_MetaG (SPAdes) (version 2) | ecosystem: Engineered > Bioreactor > Anaerobic... | reverse complement strand
AAAGCAGTTGAGTCTCCTAAAGACCGAGAAACACTTCTCACTTTCTATGACTTTCCAGCTTACATTCCTAGCATCTTAGAACTACTAACCCAGTGGAATCCACTCTATCTACTGTCAGATTGAGAACCGGAAATACCGTAATTGCGGCTCCCGAATAACAGCGTGAGGGCGGTTTTCCGTCTCTTCCTCAGTGCTCAAGATGGATGGAGAAAGTTAGATGGAGTTCCCCGTCCAGGGAGGTAATGCAAGGAGTGAAATTCATCGATGAAATTCGAGAAGAGGAGGACGCTTCTTTCGGATCATACACAAATTTTACAGTAACTCCCTTAAATTCAGCTTATCTCTATTTTTTCTATCCTCCCAGTATTTGAACAAAATACTAAGTTTTTCTTTTAATAAATTTTTGTCAATCCTTCGCCCTGTTCCTTCTTCATAGAATTTATCTACAAAGGGCCTCATCGCAAAAGCTAAAACTGCATAATTAGCCATATTAGAGTATATTCCATAAGGTGGCTCTTGCAAGAATTTAAGCTCGTCTCCCAGATTAAAACTTTTCCCATCATGCTTCTTAATTGTTTCTTCTCATAGATATTGCTTGCATTGGGATAGGCGAAAACGGCCATATAGCCTTCAATGACCCTCCAGTAGCTGATTTTAGCGATCCAGAGGTCGTAAAAATGGTTGAGTTGGATAGGGATATAGAATGCAACAAGTTCATGATAGTTGTTTTAGCTCATTTGCAGAGGTCCCGACTCACGCTATTACAATGACTGTTCCTACCATAATGTCAGCTCGCTGGCTCTATTGTATAGTTCCTGGCCCTACTAAAAGCATGGCTATTAAGAAAATGCTTGAAGGCGAAATAAGTACCACCTGTCCCGCTTCCATTATTAGAACCCACAATAATGCTAAACTTTTTTTAGATATTGATGCTGTGAAGGATTTGGATATGAGAAAGTTTAAATAGAAACAGTATATCCTTAGACTCGCGAAAGTTGAATATACTCTGGGTATGAGCTATATTTTAGGCTAGATTTGGTAATTTACTGGCTTAAAAAGCAGGAGAGGTCATTGGCTGAGAGATAGAAGAAGGTTCTAATCAATTCTATTCCATTTTAAGCGGAATATAAGCTTATGGGGGAATATTATGAACTTCAAGAAGGAAAAGTTCTTAGCCTCTATACTTTTAAAAGTTAAAACAGGTCTTGACTTATGGACTGCGCTACCAATTCTGTCAGATCTTATTTTTGCCATTAGCAAGATTAAGCTGAGTGGAATCTTCTTTACTCTTAGGAAATATTATCGTGTTGAGGCAAAGAATAGCTAAGCTCTTATTCCTCATTGTTCCCCAACTTCTTTTAGCCTTTTTTATGACTGTTGTACCTTCTTTGTCTCCTTTAATAAGTCTTCAGGCAACCTGTAAGCTGGCTATCTTCAGCTCAGATGGTTAACCCGCAGAGAAAAAAACTTTGCCGCTGATTTATCTGGAATAGTAAAGAATAAAAAAAGAAAATTGAGGGTTATAATAGAAATTGTCAATTTAAGCATTTTGCCTGAAATAAGAAAGCTCTGGAAATATTTTCAGCTGGATACTAAATAATAATGCTACAAGGGGGTTGAGTTATGCCTTTCGTCGAAATAAAACCAGGTATTTACTGGATAGGAGTCAATGACCATACTACTGACCTTTTTGAAGGATTATGGCCCATTGATGAAGAAGGAGTTTCTTATAATTCGTATCTGGTGAAAGACGAGAAAATAGCTATTGTCGATTTAGCCAAGTCCTTGAAAGTGGATGAGTTTTTAGGTCATATAAAAGAACTGGTTGATTTTTCTCACATCGATTATATAATTTTGAATCATTTAGAGCCTGACCACACTGGTGTTTTGAACATTTTATGGAAGCTGTCTCCCCAGGCTACTATTGTATGCTCTCCGCTGGCGCGGGAAATGGTTTCTTCGTTCTATGGGATTAAAGAACACATCAAAGTAGTAGAAGATGGAGAAGAAATTTCTCTGGGGGAGAAGACTTTAAAGTTTTTCCTCACCCCTATGGTGCACTGGCCAGAAACTATGATGACCTATGAAGTTAATTCCCGGATTCTTTTCTCCTGTGATGCTTTTGGAGGTTACGGGTCGTTACAGGGAGCAATATTTGATGATGAATGCAGCGATTTTGACTTTTACAGAAAAGAGTCTCTGCGTTATTATGTTAACATTGTAGCTAAGTTCAGCCCCATGGTGCTCAAGGCCATTGATAAACTTTCTTCTTTAGCCATAGAGCTGGTAGCTCCTTCTCACGGTCTTATCTGGAGAAAAAATCCCTCTTTGATTGTAAACCTGTATCGCCAGTGGGCTGGTTATGCAGAGAGTGGCGGAGAAAAGGCTGTAACTCTGGTGTATGGCTCCATGTATGGTAACACAGAAGCCATGATGGATGCTGTGGCTCGAGGAGTAGCAGAAAGCGGAGTAGGAGTGGAAATTTTTGATGTCCGGAGAACTAACCCCAGCTATATTATTCCTTCTCTCTGGATAAATAAGGGGGTGATAGTAGGAGCACCTACTTACGAAACCGGCCTTTTCCCTCTTATGGTTCACCTTTTGGATTTGGCTGTTCGTAAAGGAATAAAAAATAAAAAAACATTGTATTTTGGAAGTTATGGCTGGTCAGGAGGTGGGAAGAGAGAGTGGGAAAAAATGATTTCTCCACTTAACTGGGATATTGTGGATAGTCTGGAGTTTAAAGGTGGTGCTCATTCAGAAGTTTTAACTCAAGGTAGAGATTTAGGTAAGAAATTTGGAGAAGTGATTAAAAATCTATAAATAAGGGGGAATGTCTCATGTTAAGTAAAAAGCTGGAAGATGCCATTAATGAACAAATTAAAAATGAGCTTTACTCTGCTTATCTCTATTTAGCGATGGCTGCCCATTGTGAGCATAAGAATTTTAAGGGGTTTGCTAACTGGCTCAAGATTCAGGCTAAAGAGGAAGTTGCTCATGCTATGCGGCTCTATGACTTCGTGAATGACCGGGGAGGGAAAGTGGTGTTAAGTGCTATCGACCAACCCCCGGCAGAATACCAATCTCTTACTGAGATATTTGAAAAAGTCTTAAATCATGAAAAAGGAGTTACTGCTAAAATTAATCATTTGTATGAACTAGCTAAAGAAGAAAATGACTATCCTCTTCAAGTGCACCTCCAGTGGTTTATCAATGAGCAAGTAGAAGAAGAAAAGAACCCTGCAGAGATATTAGCCATGTTGCAGTTTACCGGAGAAAGTGGAAACGGCATAATGATGTTAGACCACGAGTTAGGAGAAAGAGAGGACTAATCTAGGCTCTCTTCAGTGGTTAGAAATTTTTCCAAAAAATTTGGATTTACCTATTGACAAAATCCAAAAGAGATGGTAAAGTATAATTGCCATTGGTTCTGAGGGACTAGGCCAGAGGATGGAAAAAAGAGCCTTTGTTTGAAAGATTAGAGGCTCGAAGCTTTAAGTGGAAGTCCATCCTGAAAGTTCTCACCGAGAGGTGAGAAGAGAAAAGGCTAATGTTCGTTGGAACCAGTGGCTTTTTTATTTCAGCAAGAAATTTTTGCCCTGACGGGTGAAGCATTGGAGATGTTTTCCTGCTTTTATATTTTTATACGGATTTCCTGTTTTTGGATAGCTATTTATCAGGAGTTTAAGGCACTTTTTCATCTGCTACATAGTATCCGGGAATAGTTTCCCTCCTCTATTGGTATAACAGTTAATACCCAGCGCCCATGCCTACTCTACATTTAGAGTCCCACTACCGCACATAGGGTCAAGAATAATATCTCCAGGTTGAATCTTTAGCATGTTCAATATACCCTTTATCAATTGTGGATGAAATTTCCCTCGATATGGAAAAAGTCCATGTGTAGCATACCCTGTGGAAAAGTTACCTTCTTTGAAGTATGACTTGGTCAGCTCTGACCTTCCTTTCCATATGAGAGGACTGCTGTTTGAACAAATTATATAATGATACGTAGGGATTCCATCAACACTTTTGAAAAATGCCCCTCTGTGAATGATTTCATCTCTGGTAAGGAATTTATATTCATAGAAAGCGAATTCTAATTCAAAGATTTCGGCAATGTTAGGCAGTAGTTCAAATTCTTTCGGTAATATAAATGAGGTTATTTTAGGTAAATACGATATCAAGTCAGTTTCCGGAATTGGTTTAATCTGCATATCCAAAGTAGAAGTTCCCTCCCTATTTATATTTGTCCTGGCCACGTACCAATCTCCTTAATCCTCTGCTAACCCAGGCAACACCAGGCTCTAAATTTTAGTGAATTCTTTCCCATATACTACTCAACCGGAACAAGATGGTCAAGCGATTATCTTTTCCCCTGCTCTTCTATTATTTTTTCAATCTCTCGCAGGCGATGATAAGCTCCAGATTTAGAAAGAGGAGGAGAACAAAGGTTGCCGATTTCCCGAAGAGAAGCATAAGGGTGTTCTAACCGTAAGCGGGCGACTTCCTGAAGACGAGAAGGTAAAGAATCAAAGTCAATCTCCTGAAGTTTCTGGCGCTGACGCAGGGAGGAGTTCACTGTTCTCTCCAGATTAGCGGTTTCCCAGTTTACCCATCGGGTGAGGTTATTGAGAGTAGATTTTTCTATGGCCAGTTTTTCCCACTGCAGATAAGCTTGAGAAGCTCCTAAGTAGTGCAAGAAAGAGCCAATAACAGAAGAATTTTTGGTATAAATATAACTCTCTTTTTTTCGTTCCCGGAGTTGAAAAGGTAAATCTTTTTTCTCCAGATATCCAAGAACCACCGAAGCTAAATCAGGAGAAAGAGGGCCAATTTCTAAATGATGATGACGTAAAGGGTCGGAGATATAACCCCGGACTTCAAATAACCCTCGTAAAAAAGCGCCGGCGACTTTCCCCTTAAGCATATCTTGCACTACAGAAAGGTCAGAAAATCCTCCCTCTTCCCAGAAACTTTCCTCCCACAGGATATCTAAAGAATACCACTTTCCGGCATTAATCCCTCTTTTTTCTTCTTGTAAGAGAAGATGGGGAAGATGAGGATAAAGTTTATTCTTCAGCCACAAGCATTTTTTTATCAAACTCAAATCAGTATGAGAGAAGGAAAGATAACTATTACCTTCTCTCCGTTTAATCGCTCCTCCTCCCCGGAATATCCCCCACCACTCCCCTCGGCACATCCTGGGGGAGGAAGGAATCTGAGCGTAAATTTCATCTTTGAGAAAAGTTCTAAAATCCACGAGACAAGCTTTTCTCCAGCTGTTTTTTAACCTCTTCTATAGTTTTTTCCGGAATACCCAGATTTTTGCTAATTTCCCGAGAGTCAACCTCTAAAATTTCTCTCAAATCATCAAAGGCAGAAAGAAGTTTTTTCCTCCTTCCCGGCCCTATTCCTTTCACCTCTTCTAAAATCGAACCAAAAGATTGTTTATTACGCCGCAAACGGTGAAAAGTGATGGCAAAGCGATGAGCTTCGTTTCTGACTCTCTGCAAAAATTGTAAAGCCTCAGAATGAGGAGGTAAACGCAAAGGGGAAGATTTTCCGGGAAGATATATTTCTTCCCACTCCTTGGCTAAGGATAGAACCGGAAACTTAACTCCCAGTTTCTCTAAAACCTCTAAAGCCACATTAAGCTGCCCTATCCCTCCATCTACAAGAAGCAAATCGGGAAAGGGAGAAGATTTCTCTTGAAGAGAACGGAGATGCCTTTCTAAAACTTCTCTTAAACATTCATAATCGTTGGGATAATCAGTCTCTCGAATGATGAATTTCCGATAGTTATTTTTATCCGGTAGCCCTCCCCTAAAGGAAACTATGGCTCCTACCGTCTCTCCTCCCTGAAAAGTGGAAATATCCACTCCCTCTACCCACTCCGGAGGGGTTGGAATACCCAAAAGAGCTTGCAGCTCTTCCTGGACTTTTTCTGAAATCCTTTCTCTCTTTTTCATTTTCAGCTTTTCTACTTCTAAATTTCTCTGCGCGTTACTTTGAGCAAAAGTCATGATTTCTTTTTCTTCTTCGCTGAGGGGAGGAGTAAAAACTACGTTATACTCTTCTTCTATCTCGGGCAATTTTCCCCCTTCCCAACATACCCGAGAAGGAAGATTAAACCTATTAACATAAAATTCTTCCCCAAATTCTCTCAATATCTCCTCTCTTTCCCCACCTGAGGTAAGGAAACTCTCACTCCCTATCAAGCGCCCTTTCCTCACCCGGAGCACAATCAAAGAAGCTAGATCTTCATCGCTCGCTATATCGATAAAATCTATATCCTCCGGTTGAGAAAGAACCAGCTGATACCGAGCCAGAATTTCATTAACCGCTTTCAATCTATCCCGATGCCGGGCTGCTTCCTCAAAATCCAGCTCTTCTGCCTTCTTCCACATCTCCTCTTCTAACCAGGAGAGCACTCCCTCATAGTCACCATTCAAAAATTCTTGCGCTTTCTTTACTCTCTCTCTATATTCCTCTTTACTCACTGAACCAAGACAAGGAGCACAGCAGAGCCCCAGCTCAAAATCGAGACACGGCCTATCTAAGGGAAAACGGCTCTCCGAAATAGCACAACCCCGCAAGAGAAAAAGAGAACGCAGAAGTTTCAACCCCTCCCTCACTTTCTTTACATTAGTAAAGGGGCCAAAAAACTGGCCAAAAGGAGTAGTTTTTCGCCGGGCCATTTTCACTGCCGGGAAATCTCCTTCAGTAGAAAAAACCAAATAAGGGTAACTTTTATCGTCTTTTAAGCGCAGGTTATAGCGAGGCTGGTGAGTTTTAATTAATTCATCTTCTAAAAGAAAAGCCTGGTGTTCATCGGGAACCAGAAAATAACCAATGGTATCTATCTCCTCCACCATATCCCTTTTTACAGGAGAAGAATAGCGATGGTGAAGGTGAGAGCTCACCCGCTTAAAAATATTCTTAGCTTTACCCACATAGATAATTTCCCCCCCGGAGTTTCTAAAGATATACACCCCGCACTCCGGGGGCAATTTATTCCAGTCTTCTTTCTTAACTTCGAACCGAGTATAGCTTCTCCTGGTCAAGGGAAAGCACTCTCCTCAAAAACTGCCCGGTATAGGAAGCAGGATTTTCTGCTACTTCCTCAGGAGTTCCTTTAGCTATCAGATATCCCCCTCTTTCTCCTCCTTCCGGTCCTAAATCAATCAAGTAGTCGCAGCTTTTTATCACATCTAAATTATGCTCAATGATTAAAATCGTATTTCCTCGACTGCGCAATTCCAGTAACACATCCAGCAGTTTTTCAATATCGGCAAAATGAAGGCCGGTAGTTGGTTCATCTAAAAGATACAGAGTTCTACCAGTGGCTATTTTACTCAATTCTCGAGCTAACTTTATTCTCTGCGCTTCTCCTCCCGAAAGAGTGGTAGCCGATTGCCCCAGCCGGATATAACCTAACCCCACCCGGTCTAAAATTTCTAATTTTCTCCGAATAGCCGGAATGTTTTCAAAGAAAGAAAGAGCTTCATTTACCGTGAGGTCTAAAACTTCAGCAATGTTTTTACCTTTGTATTTAATATCTAAAGTTTCCCGAGCATATCTTTTACCTTTACAGTGTTCACAAGTAACAAACACATCGGGGAGAAAGTGCATCTCTATTTTAATCGTCCCATTACCCTGGCAGGCTTCGCACCTTCCTCCTTTAACATTAAAGCTAAAGCGCCCCGGACGATAACCTCGAGCCCGGGATTCAGGAAGTTTGGCAAAGAGATTCCTGATTTCGGTGAAAACTCCGGTATAGGTAGCAGGGTTGGAACGTGGAGTTCTACCAATGGGGGACTGGTCAATAACCACCACTTTATCCAGGAACTCTACCCCTTCTATAGAATCATGTTCCCCCGCTTCCCAACGAGAACGATAAAAAACCCGGGCTAAAGACCGATACAAAACTTCATCCATCAAGGTGCTTTTTCCCGAACCAGAGACGCCGGTGATTCCCACCAAAAGCCCGAGAGGAACCTCTACAGTGATATTTTTCAAATTATGCTCCCGGGCTCCTTTAACTACCAGCCACTCTTCTCCTGGTTTCTTTCTCTCTCGAGGTAGAGGCACTTCTCTTTTTCCGCTCAAATACAGACCGGTTATACTATGAGGGTCATTCATTATCTCTAAAAGAGAACCTCGGGCTATTATTTCTCCTCCTTTTTCTCCTGCTCCCGGCCCCATATCCACGATAAAATCAGCATTTCTGATAGTATCGGCATCATGTTCCACTACTAAAACTGTGTTACCTAAATCTCGCAGATTTTTTAAAGTAGAAATCAGTTTTTCATTATCCCGGGGATGCAGGCCAATGGTGGGCTCATCTAAAACGTAGAGAACTCCCACTAAACCTGAGCCAATCTGAGTAGCCAAACGGATTCGCTGCGCTTCTCCTCCCGAAAGAGTAGCAGCAGGACGATTAAGATTGAGATAATCGAGACCCACTTCTTCCAAGAATGTTAAACGAGAGAGAATCTCTCGCATTATGGGTTGAGCAATTACCAGCTCACTTCCAGTAAATTCTAAATGAGAAAAAAAGGAGCGCAATTCAGCAATGGTCAGACGAGAGAGGTCTCCGATGGAAAAATTCTGGATTTTTACCGACAAACTCTCTTTCCGCAGGCGGTCTCCCCGGCAGGTAGGACAGGTTCTCGTAGATAAGTAAGGAGAAATTTCTTCTTCCTCCCACCATCCTGCAGCAGAACGCAGCTTTCTCTCTAAATAATTGATGACTCCCTCAAATCCTCCATCACCATAGAAAATTAAGTCTTTCTCTTCTTCCTTCAGTTTTCGGAAGGGCTTATTCAAGCTTATTTCGTGGGACTTCAAAAACTTTATAATTCTCTCTCCACTATAACTATCGGAGTCCAACTCTCCCCAGGGTTCTACCGCTCCTTCCCTCAGGCTTTTCGACTCATCAGGAACTACAAGAGCAGGGTCAACAAAACTCAGAAACCCCAATCCACTACAGTCCGGGCATGCTCCATAAGGATTATTAAAAGAAAACATCCGGGGGGTAATTTCAGGGAAACTAATTCCACAGTCCACACAGGCAAAATGCTCGCTGAAGAAGACATCTCTATCTTCTTCCCCCTCTTGAATTCTCACCTTTACTACACCCCTACCATAGCGGAGAGCTATCTCTACCGAATCACTTATCCTTCTTGCGGCATCTTTTTCCACTACTATCCGGTCTACCACTAAATCAATTTCGTGTTTTTTATTTCTATCTAACTCTACACTTTCCCAGTCTTCTAACTCTATCATCTCTCCATTTACAATCACTCGAGCAAAACCATTTTTCAGCATATCCCCGAGGAGCTTGCGATATTCCCCTTTTCTTCCTCGCACTAAAGGTGCTAAAATCATCACCCGGGTGCCAGAAGGGAGAGATAAGATTTCATCAGTTATCTGCGGGACAGTCTGGCGAGTGATAGGTTTTCCACACTCGGGACAGAAAGCTTTCCCGCAGCGAGCAAATAAAACTCGCATATAATCGTAAATCTCAGTAACTGTCCCCACGGTAGAGCGAGGGTTGTGAGAAGCAGCTTTTTGATTTATGGCAATAGCTGGAGATAAACCTTCGATATAGTCCACATCGGGCTTTTCCATTCTCTCTAAAAACTGCCGGGCATAAGAAGAAAGAGATTCTAAATATCTTCTCTGCCCTTCAGCATAAATGGTGTCAAAAGCCAGAGAAGACTTCCCTGACCCCGATAAACCAGTAATAACTATAAAGCGATTACGGGGGATTTCTAAATCTACATTTTTAAGATTGTGTTCCCGTGCTCCTTTAACTATAATTTTCCCATCCAGGTTCATGTTTTATTCCCAACTTTCAATCCTTTTCTTTTTTCTTTAATTACCCGGTTACCAGATTTTATCTTGAGAATTTCATCTCTCAAGATAGCTGCTTTTTCAAACTCCAAGCGACGTGCTGCTTCTTGCATCTCTTGAGTTAGCTTCTCTATCCACTTTTCTTTAGTTTCTCCTTTTTCTTCCAGTCCTTGCACCAATTCCACCACCTCTTCGGCCTCCTTAGACACAGCTTCTTCTTCAGGAAGAAGAGTGCGCACCTCTTTAACTATACTCTGAGGTATTATTCCGTGTTCCCGGTTATACTCTTCCTGAACTTTCCGCCGACGTCTGGTTTCTTCCACCGCTCTTTCTAAAGAACCAGTCATTTCATCAGCATAAAGAATAACCCTACCTTCTACATTGCGAGCTGCTCGACCCATAGTTTGAACAAGAGATACTTCCGAGCGTAAAAACCCTTCTTTATCGGCATCCAGGATAGCTACCAGTGCCACCTCCGGTAAATCTAATCCCTCTCGCAGCAAGTTAACTCCCACCAGGACATCAAATTCCCCTCTTCTTAAGTCTCTAACGATTTTTGCTCTTTCTAAAGTATCAATTTCAGAATGGAGATAACGTACTTTCACTCCCATCCCGTAAAGAAAATCGCACAGGTCTTCAGCGCTCTTTTTGGTGAGAGTGGTCACGAGAACTCTCTGGTTTTTCTCCACCACTTTTCGGATTTCTCCTAATAAGTCCTCTACTTGCCCTCGCGCTTTCCTTATCTCCACCTGAGGGTCTAAAAGACCGGTGGGTCGAATCAATTGCTCTACTACCTGTTCACTGTGCTGCAGCTCAAAAGCAGAAGGAGTAGCAGAAACAAAAATACACCTTTTCACTTTGTTTTCAAACTCCTCAAAAGTAAGGGGACGGTTATCAAAAGCGGAAGGGAGTCGAAAGCCGAAGTTCACCAGAGACTCCTTCCGGGAACGGTCTCCTTCCTGCATTCCCCGCAGCTGAGGGATGGTAACGTGGGATTCATCAATGATAACCAGATAATCAGAAGGAAAATAATCGAGCAAAGTATAGGGAGGCTCTCCTGGCTTTCTTCCATCTAAATGACGGGAGTAATTTTCTATCCCCGGACAATAACCGGTCTCTCGCAAAAGCTCCAAGTCATATTTAGTTCTTCTTAGCAATCTATCTGCCTCTACTAAGCGCCCCGCAGAGAGGAAAAAGTTTACCCTCTCTTCCATCTCTCTTTCAATATTTTGAAGAGCTCGCTCAAATTCACTTTCATCCACCAGATAATGCTTGGCGGGATAAATGAATACTTCTTCCAGCCGCTCCAGAGTTTTACCACTCACTGGCTCAAACACTTTTATAGACTCTAACTCCGGGCCAAAAAATTCCAGGCGCAGAGCAGTATCGGCATAAGCAGGATATATCTCTACGGTATCCCCTTTCATCCGGAAATGACCAGGGCTAAATTCAATCTCGTTTCTTTCATAGAGCAAGTCTATGAAACGCTTAACCAACTCTTCTCTTTTCCATTCCTGCCCTACCCTCAGGTGAAAAATCCTCTTTTCATATTCCCGGGGAGAACCAATACCATAAATACAGGAGACCGAAGCCACTATCACTACATCTCTTCTTTCCATAAGAGAAGAGGTGGCTTTCAACCGCAGGCGGTCCAACTGCTGATTAATGGAGGCATCCTTTTCAATATAGAGGTCATATTCAGAGACATAAGCCTCGGGTTGATAATAATCGTAATAGCTAACAAAATACTCTACCGCATTATCAGGGAAAAAAGCTCTCATTTCACTGTAGAGTTGAGCAGCTAAAGTTTTATTATGAGAGATGACAATAGTGGGAAGGCCAATTTGGGCAATAACATTAGCCATGGTAAAGGTTTTACCCGAGCCGGTAACCCCCAGCAAAGTCTGGTATCGATACCCCTTCTTTAAGCCATCCACCAATTGTTCAATAGCCTGGGGTTGATCCCCACAGGGCTCATAAAGAGAAGAAAGATGGAAACTACCTCTTTTCATTGGTCTTATTACTCCTTACTATTTTTCCTCCAATTAAAAACCCATCAGAGGATTTTCTATTTCAGCTCCTCCAACCAATCTTCTATTGTTTCCTCTAACTCCTCTAAAGAACCCTCGTTTTTCAGGATAAAATCTGCTCTTCTTTTCAAGCAATTTAAAAATCTCTGCGAACGCAGACGGTCTTTTATTTCTCTCGCTTTCAATCCTGTAGTTTTCAACAGTCTTTTTTCCCTTATAGCCTCATCCGCCTCCACAAATATCAACTTGCTCCAGAGAGGAAGAAAACCAGCCTCAAAAAGGACCGCCCCCTCAACTGCCACTATCTGAGAAGGAGGAAGGGAAGCTAACTTTTTTCGCACTTCCTGAAGAAGAACAGGATGGGTAACGCTATTGAGACTAAAAAGACTTTTCCAGTCCCGGAAAACCAACCTTCCCAGTTTAGTCCGATCCAGCTCTCCTTGTTCAGTCAAAAACTGCGACCCGAAAGTCTTTACTATGTTCTTCCACAGAGGTCCTCCTTTTTTAGAAAGCTCCCGGCTCAACTTATCCAGTTCCACAACCTCTATTCCTTTTTCTCGGAGGATAGAAGCCACTGTGCTTTTACCTGCCGCAGCTCCTCCTCCTATAGCCCACACCCGAGGCATAGGTTTCTCCTACCTTTCTCGGTAAATTTCTAAATAACGAGGAAGAGAATTCTTCCAGGAAAAATCACATTGCATAGCATTCACTACCATAGTATTCCAGAGCTCCTTATTTTCAAAATATGTATTCAGCGCTCGAGTGAGTGCCTTAGATAAATCAGAGAAAGAATAGTTTTCAAACTGAAAACCGGTACTGAGGCAAGGATTAAAAGGATAGTCAATGACAGTGTCAATTAATCCTCCCACCCGACGCACGAGAGGTAACGTTCCATAATTCATGGCAATCATCTGGCTTATCCCACAGGGCTCAAACCGGGAAGGAAGAAGCAACAAATCAGAAGCAGCATATACTAAATGGGACAGCTCATCATCAAACCTTATTGTCGCTTTCACTCTGGGATGTTTCTTTTCTATATCTTTTAAAGCTTTCTCATAAATCTCCTCACCCGTTCCCAGGAAAAACCAGTAAGCTGGTAAATTAAAAAAGAAATTGGGGTCGTGCAAAAGAAGGTCTACTCCTTTTTGCTCTACCAACCGGGAAACAAAAGAAATTACCGGTAGAGAAAGGTCTTTCGCTTTCGGGAAAAACTCCCGAATTAATTTTTCTTTGTTAATGACTTTCTTTTCCCGGGAGGATAAGTCATAGTTTGCCGGAATCAAAGAATCAGTAGCCGGGTTAAAGACCTCCTTATCTATACCGTTTACAATGCCCACTATTTTCTTTTTCTGGGAAATAGCCCGTAATACTCCATCCAATCCTTCTCCAAACTCAGGACAGCATATTTCTCGAGCATAAGTGGGGCTAACTGTGGTTATAACATCAGAAAATATCAGTCCCGCTTTCATCAAATTCAAATTACCATAGAACTCCAGATATTCATAAGTGAAAAACTGACCCGGAAGGTTAATCAACCGGTAGAGGTCTCCCCGGCCAATACCCTGATAAGCTAAATTATGGATGGTAAACACTATCTTTTCTGGTTTAGGACGGTAAGAAGGCCAATATTTTACTATATAGGCACAAAGGAGAGCACTCTGCCAATCATGAGTATGAAGCAAAAAATTTCCTTCTTGCCATCTTACCAAGTATTCAAAAACCGCCCGGGAAAAGAATATGAACCTTTCTAAATCATCGGAATAACCATACATCCTTTCCCGAGAAAAGAAATCCCTTCCCTGTACAGCTATAATTTTTCGTTTTCCCTCTTCCATTTTGAAAAACTGAGCGGTCACCATGGTATCGCCAAAGTAAAAATCCACCTCTCGCTCCGGAGAAAAGGGATAATTATCCACCATCCCCTGATAGGCAGGAAGAAAAAGAGTAACAGGAAAGCCATAATCGGGCAAATATTTAAACAATGCTCCAATAACATCTCCCATTCCTCCACTTTTGGCATAAGGATAGGCTTCAGTGGCAACCAGTACTACTTCTTCCATACTCATCCTCCCTTAAAATTAATGTATTACTCTTTTTCTTCATCCCAGTGAGAAAAAAGAGAACCGCTATTCACTCGGTTATTTTTCACAAGGCGCTCTTTGATTTTCCGGAACTCTAAACTTTCCAGCTTCTGGAACAATTTGTTTTTATCCACTTTTGACCACCCCCAGGCTTGGATCTCCAAATCTAAGGGGAGATCTTTTTCCAGAACAATTAATTTTCTATTTTCCTCCACTTTATCCCGGTTACTTTCAATGGCTTCCCGGAGTTTAGGGGGTAAAAGAGAAAGGTGGTTTAAAATCCCTTCCCAGCTACCGAATTGCAAAATGAGTTTCACTGCCGTTTTTTCTCCTATTCCCGGAACACCAAAAATGTTATCTGAAGGGTCTCCACTCAGAGCTAAAACATCAACCCACTGCGCCGGGGAAATACCCCACTCTTTCTGGAACTCTTCTAAGTCAATTTTCTTTAAACTGGTAACCCCCCGGTGGGGCTGCAGAAGAACAGTTCTCTCGTCTAAAAGTTGCAGCATGTCTAAATCAGAAGTAACCAGCAAAACCTGAAAGTCAGATTTTACTTTTTCTTTTACGCTCCCCATTAAGTCATCGCCTTCCCAGCCAGGCATCTCCAAAATGACAAATCCCATGAGCTCTAAGAGTTCTTTCACTATTCCTATCTGGGGTTTTAGTTCATCAGGCATGGGTTTGCGCTGCGCTTTATAACTTTCCTGGAGTTCATGGCGGAAAGTCTTTTGAGGATGGTCGAAAGCCACCACCACATTGAAAGGACGATAATCATCAAGGAGCTTCAAAACCATATTCAAAAAACCCAGAGTAGCTCCAGTGGGCAAACCAGAAGAAGTAGTTAAACGGGGCAGAGCATAAAAAGCCCGATAAATTAAAGAACTTCCATCTATAACCACTAATTTTTTATCTTCCATTTCCGGACCTCAACTGATTGACAAAGGGGGAATTTTCCTTATAATTTTTTAGTGAAGCCGAAGTGGCGGAATTGGCAGACGCACTAGACTCAAAATCTAGCGAGCTCTGCGCTCGTGCGGGTTCGACTCCCGCCTTCGGCACCACTTCACTCTCCGAGGTAAAACCCGGTGTCCGGATGAAGCAGCGCATCTTCTTCTCCTTGCGGGGCGCTAACTTTCACTTCCCTTCCCTCCACCTGTAATTCAATTTTCCTCATCCCTTCTACTTCCTCAGGAGGCAAATCTAACTGTTGAGCAAAAACTTTCTCATACAGAAGAGAAAGTTTCTCCTGAAAAACCTGATCTTCTCCAAACCGCTCTTCACATTCTCTAACAAACTGATAAACCAGCTCCTGGTCTTCATCCAGATTAAGAAGCAAGTTATCTAAAGCACGCTCGTATCCTCTCCGTTCATAAGAGTAAAAGAGAGAGCTCAAATTCCTTCCTCCCCATCTCATTATTTTAGCTCCTAAATAAGGAGAAAGGAAATCTTTCCTCTCCAGGAGAAGAAAAGCTTGAGGCATTACCTCCTGCCAGGCTTCTTCTTCACTGAAGGAAGGACTGCCTCCTTCTAAAAATATACTTTTTAGTCTCTGGATATCACTTTCCCCTAAGGAAACGTAAGAGGGAGCATAGTAACGCCATTTTTGAAACACATCCCGGTTATCAGGTTGAGCCATTAAAACCACAGTCCATTCTTTTAGCGCTTCTTCTATTTTGCCTAATTGCTCTTCAGCTTTTCCCAGCCAATAGCGAGCTTCCCAGAAATTGGGATCTATTTCCAGGGCTTTCCTGTACCACTTTTCTGCCTCCTCATAGTTACCCTGAGAAAAATAAATATAGCCATTCTGGTAACATTCTTCTTTGGTCTGAGCAAAAATCCCCGGCACCACTCCCAGAATTAGCCACCCTATGATAACCAATTGCCCGATTTTGTTTTTCATCCTGCTAACCAGATTTCTCCCTTCTCTAAAGAGTCTTTAATCATTCTCTCTACTTCCCGGTTCCAATCAATACAGAATGATTCTCCCAGCTCCACCGCCCAGCTTTCTTTCTCTCCCCGGATATGGAGTACCACGGGAAAAGAACCCGGAAAACGACGAAGATAATCCTTTAAAAAGTAAACCGTCTTAAGGGTGTCTCCTTCCTCAGGAATTGCAATGTGTACGATAGAGGCATTTTTCTTTTCCTCTATATCTATCAGTTCTTCAGCAATTATCTTGTGCTCCCCATTATCCAGTAAATCCACTTTTCCGGTCACCCAGACCACCTGTTTTCGGGAAAGATAATCTTCTAACTGGAGAGCTAACTGGGGAAAAAAGACCACTTCAATGCTACCCGTTTCATCCTCTAAAGTAACAAAATACATATTACCCCCATTCCTGGTGGTGATTTTTTTACTCTTGTTCACTATCCCTCTTATTCTCACTTTTACTTCCTGTTTTAAGTGGGGAATCTGCCCCAGAGGAACAGCACTCCAGGAAGAAGAGAAAGATTCCACCTTCAGAGGGTGATCGCTGATGTAGAGACCGAGCATTTCTTTTTCCATTCTCAACAGTTCTTCCCGGGGTAGCTCTTCTACTTCCCGGAGAGAAAAGCTCTCTCCATTGTTATTTTCTTCCCCAAAGAGAGATTTTTGTTTTTTTTTGCTTTTATTTTTACGGGAAAGAAGAGCAATATCTTCTAAGGAAGCTAAAAGTTGAGCCCGATGGGGGTGAAGCTCATCAAATGCCCCTGCCTGCACCAGGCTTTCTAAAACTCTTTTATTTATGACCCGAGAACCTACTCGTTCTACAAAATCGAAAATGCTCAAAAATTTCCCCTCTTTGCGTCGGGTCAAAATTTCCTCCACTGCGGCACCACCCACATTTTTAATGGCTGCCAGACCAAACCTGATTTTATTTTCTCCCACTACGGTAAAATTAGCTAAACTTTCATTTATATCAGGCAACAAAACTTGAATTCCCAATCTTTTGCATTCCCCGATAAATTTAGCCACTTTTTCATTATCATTGGCCACACTGGTAAGACAGGCCGCTAAATATTCCGCAGGATAGTGAGCTTTCAAATAAGCGGTTTGATAAGAGATTAATGCATAAGCAGCACTATGGGATTTGTTGAATCCATAACCGGCAAAATATTCGATGAGGTCAAATATCTCCTCTGCTTTTTCCTTGCTACATCCTCGCTTTAGCGCTCCCTCTATAAATTTAGCTCTTTGCTCCTTCATAACCTCGGGTTGCTTCTTTCCCATTGCCCGGCGCAAAATATCTGCTTCTCCTAAAGTAAAGCCAGCTAATTCAGCAGCAATTTTCATAACCTGCTCTTGATACACTATTACCCCGTAAGTTTCCCGTAAAATAGCCTCCAGTGCCGGATGAGGATATTCTATTTTCACCTTACCGTGTTTGCGATTAATGAAATCTTCAATCATGCCGCTACCTAAAGGGCCGGGACGGTAAAGAGCTAAAATAGCTATCAGATCTTCGATGTTGGAAGGGTTCAGCCTCTTCAGTAGTTCCTTCATCCCGCTACTTTCCAGCTGAAAAACCCCGGTGGTCTCTCCCTTAGAGAGGAGAGAAAAGGTTTCCTCATCATGCAGAGGAATTTTCTCCAAGTCTATCTCCTGGTGTCGGGTATTTCTAATGATCTGCAAAGCTTTTTCTATCACCGTCAAAGTCCGCAACCCCAGAAAGTCCATCTTCAGAAGCCCCAGCTCCTGCAGGGCATCCATCTCAAACTGAGTAACTATTTCCCCCTCCCCCATCTTCTGCAGAGGAACATAATCGGTAAGTGGCTGGTTGGATATCACCACCCCGGCAGCATGGATTGAGGCATGACGGCACATTCCTTCTATTCGAGAAGCCACCTCCAGAAGATGCTGCAGTTCTTTGTTCTGTCTGGATAGCTCCCGCAGCTGAGAGTTAGATTCCAGCGCCTTTTTGAGGGTAACTCCCGGACCTCCGGGAATAAGTTTAGCAATCTTATCCACTTCTCCATAGCTCCAGCCCAGAGCTCTTCCTACATCTCTCACTGCCTGGCGAGCCATCATTCTCCCAAAAGTGATAATCTGCGCTACGTTGGTTTTCCCGTACTTCTCGGCTACATATTCGATAACTTCTCCCCGTCGCTCAAAACAAAAATCGATATCGATATCAGGCATACTCACCCGCTCGGGGTTCAAAAAACGCTCAAAGAGCAAACCATACTGCAAAGGGTCAATGCTTGTAATTCCCAGAGTATAAGATACGATGCTACCAGCAGCTGAACCTCTCCCCGGCCCTACCATTATGCCTTTTTGCCGGGCAAAATTCACAAAGTCCCAGACAATCAGGAAATAGGTAGAATAACCCATATCTTCAATCACTTTTAACTCATATTCTAACTGCTCTCGGGCACGCTCCGGGGGAGGGTCTCCATATTTGTTCACTAAACCCTGAAGACACAAACTGCGAAGGTATCCTGGAGCATCAAGCCCCGGAGGAACAGGAAATTCGGGAAGATTGATTTTCCCCAATTCTAAATCTACTTGACACCGCTCAGCGATTAAAGAGGTGTTTTCTAAAGCCTGAGGACAATAAGAAAAATCTCTTTCCATCTCCTGCGGGGACTTAAAATAAAATTCTGCAGTGGGAAAGCGAAGCCTCTTGGGGTCATCCAGAGTGGTAGCAGTCTGGATAGCTAAAAGTACATCATGCACTGAAGCATCTTCCGCTTCTAAATAATGGCAGTCATTGGTGGCCACTATTTTGATATCATATTTATTACCTATCTCTAAAAGTGCCTGGTTAACTATTCTCTGCTCCGGGATTTTATTTTCCTGGATTTCCAGGAAAAAATTATCCTTTCCCAGGATTTCTGCATACTCCAGCGCAACTTTCTCTGCCTTTTCTCTTTCTCCGCTCAAAATTAAGCTGGGAATTTCTCCCGCAAGACACGCCGAAAGGCCGATTAAACCCCGAGAATGCTCCCGAAGGAGAGCTTTATCGATACGAGGTTTATAGTAAAAACCTTCCAGGAAAGCTTTACTCACCAGCTGCACTAAATTCTTATACCCTTCCTGATTTTCAGCCAAAAGAACCAGGTGATAAGCAGATTCAGCCCCCCGCACTACAGTTTTTTCAAACCGGCTCCCCGGCGCTACATAAACCTCGCAACCAATGATGGGTTTAATTCCTGCTTTTTTAGCCTGAGCATAAAAATCCACCACTCCATACATTACTCCATGGTCGGTTATGGCTACTGCTTCCATCCCCTGGGATTTTACTTTATTCAGTAAATCATCAATCCGGATAGCCCCATCTAAAAGACTGTATTCACTGTGGAGATGTAAGTGGGAAAAACTCATTTTCACTCCTCACTAGAAAGTACTTTAATCAAAACATTCCTGGTCAATTCCGGGTCGGCCTGCCCCCGGGTCTCTTTCATTACCTGACCGATTAAGAACTGAAGGGCCTTTTCTTTGCCACTCAAGTAGTCAGCTACGCTCTGAGGATTTCTCTCGATGACGTCTCTGGCTATATTCTCCAGTTCTTTCTCATCGGTTATAAACGAAATTCCCCGTCGAGCGATGACTTCCCGAGCTCGAGCACCGGTAGCAAACATTTCCTCTAAAACACTTTTCGCTATAGTTCCACTGATTTCTTTTTTAGCCACCATCTTCAGTAGCTCAGCTAAATGTGCAGGGGTAATTTTCGCCTGAGAAATGGTGGCTCCTAACTCTCTCAAATTCTTAAAAACTTCCGTGGTTATCCAGTTACAAACCATCCGCGGTTCGTCAAAATCCCGCAGGGTATCTTCAAAAAAATCAGCTATTTCCTTATCCTGCACCAGGATTTCTGCTTCTCCCTGAGATAGTTCATATTCGGTCATAAATCTTTCTTCTCTTTCTAATGGTAACTCCAGAAGCTCTGATTTTATTTCCTCAATCATCTCTTCTTTAATAGAAAAAGGTAACAAATCCGGGTCGGGGAAATAACGATAATCTTCTGCTTCTTCTTTCCCTCGAGCAGAAACTGTTATTTCTTTTGCCTCATCCCAGTGGCGAGTCTCCTGAAAAATAGGTTTCCCTTCTTCTAACAATTTCTTTTGCCTTTCCACTTCGTAGCTCAGTGCCCGGTAAACAGCACGAAAAGAATTCATATTTTTAACTTCTACTTTAACTCCTAAAAGCGAAGAAGAAGAGAGAGAAATATTGGCATCACAGCGCAACGACCCCTCTTCCATATTACCATCGCTCACTCCCAGATAGCAAACTATATTGCGTAACATCATCAAGCAATCCCGAGCCTCTTCAGGTGAAGAAAGGTCGGGTTCGGTAACCATCTCCGCAAGAGGAATTCCACAGCGGTTACAATCCACCCCTGAAGTTCCGGGAGGAAGAGATACTCCTTCGTGAATCAATTTACCGGCATCTTCTTCTATGTGTACTCTTCTGATTCTCACTCTCTTTTTTACTCCCTGGCTGTAAAATTCCAAAAAGCCACCCACTCCGATAGGTAAATCATACTGGGAGATTTGATATCCCTTGGGTAAATCAGGATAAAAATAATTTTTACGGTGAAACACGCACTGAGGGAGAATCTGGGAATGGAGAGCCAAGGCTGCCCGGAGTGCTAATTCCACCACTTTCTGGTTGAGAACAGGAAGCGACCCCGGTAACCCCAGGCACACCGGGCAAACCAGGGTGTTAGGTTCTTTTCCAATGTAATCAGTACTACAGTGACAAAACATCTTTGCTTGAGTGAGCAACTGACAGTGGACTTCTAAACCAATGGTCGTAGTAAAATCACTCATTGTTATCCTCCTTAAACCCTGGAAAAGGAGAAGGGAGAGCCAGAAGTTTTTCTAAGAAAAGAGCCAATCCCAGTAGTTTCCCTTCCTCAAAAGGTCCTCCTATAATCTGTAACCCCACGGGAAGCCCTTCCTTATATCCACAATTCAAGGACACAGAGGGAAGTCCAGCCATAGCTGAGGGTATGGTAAACACATCATTCAAATACATCTCGTAGGGGTCTTTAACTTCCTTTCCTAAAAAGAAAGGAAAAGAGGGAGTAGTAGGGGTAATTAAAAGATCACAGTTTTTTAAAACTTCCTCAAAATCCTGTTTTATTAAAGTCCTCACCTTCATACCTTTTAAATAGTATTCATCATAGTATCCAGAACTTAAACAGTAAGTCCCCAGAATGATTCTTCTTTTCACCTCTTTACCAAAACCAAGAGTACGAGTTTTGAAATACATATCCTGTAGATTATCTCCCTCTACTCGCAGGCCATACATCACCCCATCATAACGAGCTAAATTAGAGCTTGCCTCCGCCGGTGCTACTATATAGTAAGATTCCAAGGCATAATCGGTATGAGGAAGAGAAACTTCTACTATCTCGATTCCTTCTCCCCTTAGCTTCTCTAAAGCCTCTTGAATTTTTTCTCCAATTGCTTTTTCTAATCCGGAAGGAAAATACTCCCGGGGAACTCCCACTTTAATTTTACGAATCTCTTCTGGAGCGGGGATTTCGCTCTTCCCAAAAGGAGGGTAAGGAGCACAGGTAGAATCTCTATTGTCTTTCCCGCTCACCACTTCTAAAAGAGTGATAATGTCTTCTACGTTTCGAGCGATTGGCCCAATCTGGTCTAGAGACGAGGCAAAGCTCACCACTCCGTAGCGAGAAATCCGACCATAGGTGGGACGCAAACCTACCACTCCACAGAAAGCCGCTGGTTGCCTCACCGAGCCTCCGGTATCTGACCCTAAAGCCAAAGGAGCCTCCAAAGAACAAACACTGGCTGCTGAACCACCACTCGAGCCTCCCGGAACTCTTCTTCGGTCAAAAGGATTATAAGTAGGGCCAAAAGCACTGTTTTCAGTAGAAGAACCCATGGCAAATTCATCCATATTGGTTTTACCCAGTATTATAGCCCCGGCTTTTTTAAGCCTCTCTATTACTGTAGCATCATAGGGAGGAGTGAAGTTTTCCAGTATTTTAGAACCACAGGTAGTGGGTATACCTCGAGTGCAAATATTATCTTTAATAGCTATCGGAATCCCCCACAGAGGGGGAAACTCATCAGGGGGGTTTTCAGCTTTTTTCTGTGCCTCGCTCTTCGCTTCCTCTTCATTTACGAATAAAAAGGCATGAATTCTATCTTCCTCTCTTTTTATTCTTTCTAAAAAGAGATTGACCAGCTCTAAAGGAGAAATCTTTTTCTCCTTAAAAAGATGGTGATAATCTGCAATGGTAAAATCTCTAAACTCTTCTATCTTCATTTCTTTTCTCCTCTTTATCTACTATCCGGGGCACCACGAAATAACCACCTGCCACCCATGGAGCTACTTTCAGCACTTCTTCTCTACCTTCTCCAGGCCGAGGCTCATCAGAAAAGAAAGGAGGCTCACTCCAGGAAAGATGGGAAGTAGGAGAAACATCCTGCAGGTCAAGTTCGTTTAACTTTTCAAAATGGGCAGCGATATTATTAATATCTTTAAAAAAACCTTGAAACTCTTCTTCGGAAAATTCCAGTTTAGAAAGCTGCGCTATCCTTTTCAATTCTTGAAGGGAAATCACTTCCTTCATTTTACCACCTCCCTCTTTAAATTCCCAGTAGCTGATAAAATTCTTCCTCGGTGAGAATTTTTATCCCTTTTTCTCGAGCCACAGCTAGCTTACTCCCCGGATTTTCTCCCACCACTACATAATCCACTCGAGAAGAAACCGTATCGGCAGCTCTTCCTCCTCTCTCTTCCACAAGAGCCCGAGCTTCGTCTCGAGAAAAGTTAGATAGAGTACCGGTGAAAACAAAAGTTTTTCCTGCCAGAGGCCCTTCTTCTTTCTTTTTTAACTCTTCCGGCCCTACTCCTAAACTCTTTAGTTCCTCTAACATGTGGCGATTTTGAGGGTTAGAAAAAAATTGCCTTACTGATTCTGCAACTGTAGGGCCAATACCTTCTATAGCCAGAAGCTCCTCTTCTTTTGCCTCTTTTAGCTTATCCAAAGAACCAAATTGCTCGACTAAAAGCCGGGCAATGAATTGCCCCACATGGGGAATCCCTAAAGCATAGATGAAACGAGGTAACTCTCTTCTTTTAGACCTCTCTATAGCTCGCAGCAAGTTATCAGCTGATTTATTTCCCATCCTCTCCAGTTGTAAAAGAGTTTCTTTATTTAAACGGTAAAGGTCAGGTATGGTTTTAACCCATCCTCCCTCTACTAACTGGTCAATCAATTTCTCTCCCAGACCCTCGATATCCATAGCATCCCGGGAAGCCCAATGACGAATTCTTTCTTTGATTTGAGCCGGACAGCTGGCATTGATGCACCGCCAGGCTACTTCTCCTTCCTCTCTCATCGCCCGGGAATGACAGACCGGACACTCTCGAGGCATAACAAAAACTTTTTCTTCCCCCATCCTTCTCTCCTTTAATACTCCAGCGATTTCGGGGATTACTTCTCCTGCTCTAGCTACCATCACCCAGTCACCAATCCTCACATCTTTTCTTTTGATTTCATCTTCATTGTGTAAAGTAGCTCTCTTTACTATCGCTCCTCCCACATTTACGGGCTCCAGTACCGCTACAGGGGTGAGAATCCCTGTCCGGCCCACATTTACTTCAATATCCAGAACTTGAGTTATTGCATAAGTAGACTCAAATTTATAAGCTATAGCCCATCGAGGACTTCTGCTGGTTGCTCCTAACATCTCGTGGTAAGATAGAGAATTTACTTTTATCACCAGACCATCAATATCATAATCTAAGTTTTTTCTCTCCTTTTCCCATTTTTCATGAATACGGATGGCTTCCTCGATATCAGAAATCAGCTGGATATGAGGATTAATTTTGAATCCCAGCTCTTTGAGATAGTTCAACAGTTCCCAGTGAGTGGAAGGCTCATAGTCGCTATCAATCACAAAAGCACCATAATTAAAAATATCCAGCTTCCTCTGTGCCGTTATCCGGGGGTCTAATTGTCGTAAAGACCCGGCTGCTGCATTACGGGTGTTAGCAAAAAGAGGCTCTCCCTCTTTTTTCCTTTCTTCATTTAATCTTTCTAAATCTTTTTTTCTCATGTATGCTTCCCCTTGCACTTCTATCACCCGGGGAATTCTATCCCCTCGCAAGCGAAGGGGGATACTGTGAATGGTTTTAAGATTGAGAGTAACATCTTCTCCCACCACTCCATCTCCCCGGGTAGCTCCCCGAACGAATATCCCGTTTTCATAGCGCAGATTAACGGCCAGGCCATCAATTTTAAGCTCTACCACATAATCCAGACTCTCCAGTTTGAGCATCCTTTTTACCCGTTTATCGAAATCTCGCACTTCTTCGGGGGTGAAAGCATTACTCAAACTGAGAAGAGGTCGATAATGCAGGAAAGTAGCAAAACCTTCCTGAGGCTGGCCGGCCACTCTCTGAGTGGGAGAATCGGGAGTGATGAGCTCGGGATACTTTGCTTCGAGTTCCTGGAGTTTCTTGAATAGAGCATCATATTCCTCATCACTTATTTCTGGACTATTCAAAACATAATAACAATAATCATGGTGACGAATGATAGCACGGAGATTCTCAATCTCTTGCTTTACTTTTTCTATATCTTCCATAAATGGTGGTTAAAAAATCTCCTTTCTCACCAGAGTGTTCTCTCGCCCACTTCCCAGTGAAACTATAGCGATGGGAATTTGAACAAAGTCTTCAACGAACTCCACGAAGTGCCGGGCTGCAGAGGGAAGGTCAGAATAAGAAGAAACCGAAGAAATATCCTCTTCCCATCCTTCCATCTCTTCATAAATCGGCTCACATCTTTCCCACAAGTGAGGACTTACGGGAAAATCATCCACTTCTTCTCCTTCTATTGAATAAGCCCGACATATTTTGAGAGAACTCAGCCCTCCCAAAACATCCAGTTTAGTCAAAGCTAAAGAGGTTATGCCATTTATCCTCGCGGCATAACGCAAAACCACCCCATCCAGCCACCCACAACGACGAGGACGACCAGTGGTAGCGCCGTATTCTCCTCCTTTTTTTCGCAGATAATCTCCAGTTTCTCCCCGGAGCTCCGTAGGGAATGGTCCTTCTCCCACGCGAGAAGTGTAAGCCTTACATACTCCCAGCACTTCTAGATTGGAAACCGGCCCCAGCCCTACCCCCAGTAGCGACCCTGCCGCCACAGGGTAAGAAGAGGTAACAAAGGGATAAGTACCATGGTCTAAATCCAGCATGGTGCCCTGCGCCCCTTCGATGAGGATGGTTTTCCCTTCTCGGTAAAACTGGTAAACCATCTTGGAAGTATCAGCGATATAAGGCTTTAAAAGAGAAGCATAACCTAAATAATCTTCTAAAATTTTATCATAAGGAAGAGGAGATTGGCTAAAAGCTCGCTCTAACAAAAGATTTTTGTAATCCAGAACCACTCTCAGTTTTCGGGCAAAAAGTTTCTCGTCTTCTAAATCTCCTACTCTTATTCCCCACCGAGCCACTTTGTCTTCATAAGCCGGACCAATACCTCTTCCCGTGGTTCCCAGTTTTCCCCCACCTCGAATATTTTCGTAAATTCCGTCTAAAATTCGATGATAAGGTAAAACCAGATGAGCTTTAGGGCTCAAAAATAGTCTCCCCGAAACATCCTTCCCTTTCTGACGCAAAAAGTCAATTTCTCCTAAAAAAGAAGAAGGGTCAACAACCATCCCGTCTCCTAATATCCCTACTTTATCAGGATGAAGAACACCAGAAGGGAGAAGATGAAAAACATATTTTTCTCCTCCTACTACCACTGTGTGTCCAGCATTATTGCCTCCTTGAGCTCTTACTACCACCTGGGCATTTTCTCCCAGGTAATCAACTATTTTACCTTTCCCTTCATCACCCCAGTGAGTTCCTACAACTATAATAACTGCCATTTTCTTCTCCTCTTATTCCCATTCAATGGTAGCAGGAGGCTTGGAAGTAATATCGTACACCATTCTTCCAATCCCCGCCACTTCGTTCACTACCCGCCGAGCGATGGCATCCATAGTATCATAGGAAATCCTCGCCCAATCAGCAGTCATTCCATCTTCACTCATCACCGCTCGCAGCACTCCCACATATTTATAGGTTCTTTCATCTCCCATCACTCCCACACTCCTCACCGGCACCAATACTCCAAAAGATTGCCACAACTTTTTGTAAATAGGAGATTTTCGGAGTTCCTGGTCGATGATGAAATCCATATCCCGCAAAATTTGCAGTCGGTCTTCGGTAACCTCACCAATGATTCTCACCGCTAACCCCGGACCGGGAAAAGGCTGTCTCCAGACTATTTCCTCAGGAATATCCAGCTCCAGAGCTAATTTTCTCACTTCATCTTTAAAAAGAAAACGAAGAGGCTCTATCACCTTGAGTTGCATATGCTCAGGTAGTCCTCCTACGTTGTGATGAGTTTTTATCCTGACCGATGGACCATAAACGGAGATGCTTTCTATAACATCAGGATAAGTAGTTCCCTGCAAAAGATAAGACACATCCCCTAATTTTTTTGCTTCCTCTTCAAATACTTCCACAAAGGTTCTACCGATGATCTTCCTTTTTTCTTCCGGATCTAAAACACCCTGGAGAGCAGAAAGGAAACGCTCTGCAGCATCTCGATAAATTACTCGCCCTTTCCCTAAAATTTCCTTCATCTTGGAAAAAACCTGTTCTGCTTCACCTTTGCGAAGCAGCCCATTATTCACAAAAATGCAGGTCAGCTGCTCCCCGATGGCTCGATAAGTCAAAACTGCGGCAGTAACCGAATCTACTCCTCCACTTAAAGCACACACCACTTTTTTATCTTTTACTTCGTTGCGGATCCACTGAATTTGCTGTTTGGCAATGGATTCAGGAGTCCATTCCGGTCGACAGCCACAAACTCGAAAGAGAAAGTTAGACAATATCTCCCGGCCTAAAGGGGTATGAGAGACTTCAGGGTGAAATTGAATACCCCATATCTTCCCTGCCTCATCTCTTATCGCCGCATATTCACAATTTTCCGTTCGGGCTACACCCCGGAACCCGGGAGGAAGTTCTTTAACGCTATCCCCATGGCTCATCCAGCAAACTATGTCCCCAGCCAGATTTTCGAAAATCCCCCGGTTTTCGGAAACCTCAAGCAGAGCCTTACCATACTCCCGACCGTGAGCATGCACCACTTTCCCCCCTTGAGTGCTGACTAAAAGTTGCATCCCGTAACAAATACCTAAAATGGGTTTGCCACTTTCTAAAATCTGGGGAGGAAGCGACGGAGCATTGGCATCTCCTACGCTGTAGGGACTACCTGAGAGAATAATCCCTTTAATCTCCGGACTGTCTAAATCATATCCTTTAAGATGGTAAGGCCATATCTCACAGTAAACCTGACATTCTCTAACTCTTCGGGCAATCAACTGAGTGTATTGAGAACCAAAATCCAGAATAACTATTTTATCCATTATCTATTTTCCCATTCCTACTCCCTGGGTTCTCTGCAAAGATTTTCCTTCCGTCCAGATGCTGGGAGCAACTACAATTTCCACTTCCTGCATCTCCGGGATAGTTTTTGCTCCTAAAGAACCCATCGAAGACCGTAAAGCTCCTATCAAATTCATAGTACCATCGGTAAGGTGGCTAGGACCTAAGAGAATTTCTTTCAAACTTCCTTTTATTCCTACCTTAACCAGAGTTCCTCGAGGAAGATTAGGGTCAGGAGTGGCCATGCCCCAGTGATGTCCTTTCCCCGGTGCCTCCTGAGCAGAAGCTAAAGGAGACCCTAACATCACAGCATCTGCACCACTCGCGATAGCTTTAGCCACATCTCCTCCCACTCTCATTCCTCCATCGGTAATCACCGCCACATATTTACCTGTAGCCTTTAAATAAGTATCCCTCGCCCGAGCAGCATCCCAGGTAGCAGTAACCTGCGGCACACCTATACCTAAAACTGCCCGGGTGGTGCAAGCCGCCCCGGGACCTATGCCCACCAATATTCCCGCTGCTCCCGCTTTCATTAACTCTAACGCCACTTCATAAGTAGCACAGTTCCCCACAATTACAGGAATAGGAGTTTCCCGACAAAACTTTTCTAAATCTAAAACCCGGGAAGTAGAAGAGCAATGTCGGAGGGTAGTCACCGTAGACTGGATTACTAAAACATCTAAGCCTGCTTCTTGTGCTACTTTACCTAAAGCTTCCACCCGAGGAGGAGTAAGAGAAGCTACCGCTTTAACTCCTCCCTTTTTTATTTCCTGTATTCTCTCTCCCACCAAGCGTTCTTTTATAGGAGACCGATAAACTTCCTGGATAAAATCGGTAACTTTTTCCCGGGGCTTTTGTATCATCTCTTCAATAATGGAATAAGGATCATCATAGCGGGTGAATAACCCTTCCAGGTTCAAAACTCCCCATCCTCCTAAATGCCCCAGTTCTATTGCCATTCGAGGGTCTATCACTCCATCCATAGCGGCACCTAAAACAGGGATGTTCAACTTCTCATCAGCAATAGTGGTAGTTACATCCACTTCTTGAGGGTCTATAGTAATTTCTCCCGGAACCAGAGAAACATCATCAAATCCGTAAGTAGTACGCAAAAGACCTTTATCACTTCTAAACCAGTTTTTCATTCTACTCACCTTTCTCCCGTTTTGTCCAAAATTATACTATTACCCTTGCTCAATCTCAAATTTTCTCTTCCGGTGCTTCAAATATCAGAGCCTCAGAAACTAAAATTAGAGAAACAATACTCTCAGCGTTGGACAATGCCACTCGCAGCACTTTAGTCGGGTCTATTACTCCTTCTTCCACTAAATCAACAAACTCTCCCTTTTGAGCTTCAAATCCCACTCTCCAGCTACTCTTTTTTATTTCTTCTACTACCAGAGAACCATCGTAACCTGCATTTTCAGCAATCCAGTAAGCTGGCGCTTCCAGAGCTTTCCTTAAAGCTTCGGCTCCCTGCCTTTCTTCTTCTCTTAAGTCGCTAAAATCTAACTCCTGGGCTACATGCACAAAAAGTGCTCCACCTCCCGGGACTACACCTTCCTCTATCGCCGCTTTAGCAGCACTTATGGCATCTTCCACCCGATACTTTTTCTCCTTTAACTCTACTTCGCTTGAGGCACCCACCCAGATGATAGCCACTCCTCCCTGGAGTTTTGCCAGCCTTTCCTGCAACTTTTCCCGGTCATAAGTAGAAGTAGTTTTTTCTATCTGGGCTCTAATTTGTCTTTCCCGGGCTTCGATATCTTTTTTATTTCCTCGCCCTCCAATAATAGTGGTGCTATCTTTAGTTATACGCACTTTATCCGCTTCTCCCAGTAGATCCGGGGTTACCTTTTCTAACTTCATACCTATATCTTGAGAGATTACCTGCCCTCCAGTTAAAACGGCTAGATCTCCTAAAATCTCTTTTCTTCTATCTCCAAAAGCAGGGGCTTTAACTACTGCCACTTTTAGCACCCCCTGCAATTTATTTACCGCCAGGGTAGCTAATACTTCCTGCTCTATATCCTCAGCAATTATAAGGAGAGGCCTATCCATCTCAAACACTTTCTGTAAAAGAGGAAGAAGAGAGACAACATTAGCGATTTTGAAATCACAAATGAGCAGGAGAGGTTCTTCTAAAATCACTTCCATCCGCTCGCTATTGGTAACAAAGTATGAAGAAAGATAACCCTGATCAAACTGCATACCTTCTGTTACCTCAATAGTGGTCTCGGATGATTTAGATTCTTCCACAGTTACCACTCCGTCTTTTCCCACTTTCTCTAAAGCCTGAGCCACTATTTCTCCCACTACCGGGTCATTAGCTGAGATAGAAGCTACCTGAGAAATAGCTTTTTTATCCTCCACCGCTAAGCTATAACTTTTAATTTTCTCTAGGGTTCTTCTCAGTGCTTCTTCCATTCCCCGGCGGAAAAAAACCGGATTATGGCCAAAAGCTACACTTTTTAACCCTTCCCGGAGCATTGCCTGCGCTAAAACTAAAGCAGTAGTAGTTCCATCTCCCACTAAATCATTGGTCTTGGTAGCTATTTCTTTAGCCACCTGCACCCCCACATTTTCCTCTGGTTCTTCCACCTCTATTTCTCGGGCAATGGTCACTCCATCATTTGTAACAACAGGCGAGCCATATTTCTTCTCCAGAAGAACATTCCGGCCTTTAGGACCCAGAGTAATCCTGACAACACCGGCTAAAATATCTACTCCTTTCCCCAGAGCTTCTCTTGCCTTTATATCTTTTATTATCTCTTTAGCCAATTACTTCACCTTCCTTACTTAATATAAAAGATTATAACAGACTATAGGGGGAAAAAGACTCCCCCTATCACCCCCAAAAAGCTAAAGAATAAAAGGAGGAAGCAAAAAATTAAAGACTGAAAACTAACTGAGGAAGAAAAAACCTTCCTCAGTATAAGGGGGTAAACCCCCCTTATAACCCCGAACAATAAAGGGGAGAACTCATTTATAATCCCCCAGAAAAGACAAAACAAAGAGAGCAAAAATAACCCGGAGGGAAAAACCTCCGTGTTGTCATCCCTGAATGGTTTTATC
>Ga0209508_1000728_pt1 | contig 30517 bp, 31 predicted proteins | sample AD_UKC129_MetaG_FD_184427 | JGI IMG/M metagenome (GOLD analysis project Ga0209508, IMG submission 184427) | Active sludge microbial communities of municipal wastewater-treating anaerobic digesters from Canada - AD_UKC129_MetaG (SPAdes) (version 2) | ecosystem: Engineered > Bioreactor > Anaerobic... | reverse complement strand
CGATATTTGATAATTTGCATTCCTGCAAAACATTATGGCCTCATCCCTTTCCCTAGGATTTGATACCATTATTATATCATATTTTGCTATATTTGTTTATATTTTCTAGCTTTTTGTGGGACAATCATTTATAACTTTCGTATTCTTCTTCCATTTCTTTAAGAAAAGAAATAATATAACTCCATACAGCACCATCTATCTCATTTCCAGACTCGTGGTCCCAATAAGTAAAACTTAGACCTTCTTCATCTTCAGTGAAAGAGCAAAGCCAGAATGAAAAATACCTATCTTTTCCAAAAAACAAACCAGTTAGGATTAAACGGTTTCATTTGTGATTGTTTTATTCCCTCTTCTATTGTAAATATTTGACCGAATGGCAACTTCACTTTAGAAGCAAATTTGTAAAGTGTTGTAATGCCACTGGAATCTTATTCAATTCTTCATCATTTATTTTTGGGGCAACTATCTCAACTTGATCTCCGTATTTTTTTATTAATGATTCAAAATATAATTTTATTGTTTTATCCATTAGAATTCCTCCTCAAAAAATGGGTTTAATGGTTGACCTGAAGTATCATTCTGCCAATTTCCTCCACACCATCTATTTAAATGCTCATTATACATTACAGGATATATAATATCAGGGTTATCTGCCAATTGAGGATAATTTAAAGCATTATATATGTGATGTCCTTCCATTGGCAGACCGTTATATGTAGGTGTCTTACCTTCTAAAATATCTGCTATTTACTCTGTTGAGCAGTTTCTTGTTCCTTCTTGTTCTGCTTTAATTCTTTTTCTCTCCCCACTCCAAAATTTATCTACACCTCGATTTCTTTTTTCATTAAATCTTCTATCCATTGTAGGTATTGATATTCTTCTTGAGTAATTATTTTTGAGGTTTTTCTCGTTATAGTCGTATATGCTTGTTACCGTTTACTCGCATTGTATTACAGTTTTAGTTCTCCTGTTGCCCGCTGCGTCATAAGTATACTTGGTTACTTTTCCGTTGGGCTCTGTTACTGTATCCAACCTGTCCAAGGAGTCATAGGTATATTGGGTTATTCCGCCACAAAAAGCCCAGTTTCTTGACTAGAATTATTTTTTCTCCGAATTAACTTTAAATAACCATATATTCGCTTTATTGCATCATATTACACCTTTTACTTGAGCTAAATATTAATTTTCAAGACCAATAACTATTTTTAACTCACTGTATAAATCTAATAATAATTAATGTACATTGAACCATGTTTTTATTAAAATGGAAACCTCAATTCTATTTTATCCAATTCGTTCTCTATCTCGTCTAATTCATTTTCAGGCACATTTCCATTATATAAACACTCCGAATAATCTCGGCTTTTAGTCCTTCCTGTTGTATAGTCTATATAATAATTATAAAATGTTTTAAAACTTGCACTTTCTTTTCCAAATTTCTTTTCAATAAATTTTAAAATCTCCATTATAAATTTTACAAATGGATCTATTTCTTGTTCCTGCCACCAAATATCATCAGAATAAGTTCCTTCAAAACTGCAAGCTTCCACTTTTGGATTTTCAAACTTACAATTTTTAAACTCAACACCTTCAAAAAAGCAATTAAAAAATTTTGGACTTATAAAGATACAATCTAAAAATAATAATGTACCCTTTGCTGATTCTAACTCTAAAAGTCTTTTGGACTTATTTACTATAGTTCTTGCTTTCATACCTTCAATACAAAAATTTCTAAATCTGCATTTTTTAAACAGAGTTTGATACGGATGATATTTTGTTAGGCTACAATCTTCAAAACTACAATTTTCAAAGTAATTAAGAGGTGAAATAACATTACATAGTTCAACTTTTTTAAATTCACAAAATTCCCATCTATTACTTGAAGCCCAAAAATGTCCATCGGATTTTAATTCAACAAATTTAGAATCATAAAATGAACACCTAATAAAATTAGGACTAATTATTTGATTTTTAATTTTAATTTTATTAAATGTTATACTTTCTATCACATCTATTGACTTCTCCCAATCATCATCACTAATATCAATAAAACCTTCGTCATCAGGATTAATCTTAATAATATTTCTTACATCTCCTTTATTTTCTATTAGCTTCTTAATTATCATATAATCCCTCCTTAGTAGGCTATCCTTGCCAAAAGGTATAATATAATGGGATTGGCATATTACCGGATTGATTATAAATATCTTGAAACTGTGGTGTTTTGTCATATGCGAATGGGCTATTTCTCCATGGTTTCAAATCAAATATATCTCCATTAGCAAAGTTATAATCTGGTCTTCTAAAAGATTTAATTCCTGCAGGTGTCAGTATTTTTTGTTAATATTAAGATTTTGTAGAAATCCTCTACTTTGTGCATCGCGAACAAGTTTAAAGTTAAGCGAATGGAACTTTGCACCAGCTTTTCCATATTCGTTATTATTTATTGCCCTTTGGATTGCACGAACCTTTCTGTTAATTACTGGATCTGTTGATGTTACTTTTCCTTGAACTAATTTCTCACTATGTCGTCTGATCGATTTTAAAATTGCCATATCATCAGTACCAGCTTTACTAACTGCTGTATCAACTCTAGCATTAATATTATTTAAAGCCTTTCCAATTTTTATTTCTTCAAATTTTGATGTGAGGTTACTACTATATTTTGATGCAAAATTATTGTCAACGTCTTGCATTACCTTCATGTAGTTTATTTGTGTCGGTGTTTTGGCTTGAGCTACATCTATATTCTTCAGTGCATTATCAAAGCTGTTTATATCAACCTCTATTCCGCCAACTATTGCTAATTTCGGACTGAAGGCGTTGTCAATTTGTTTCACCATGTTGTCTACTTGACTTTTTACGTTATCTATTTGTTTCTTTATGCTGTCTCCTACCGATGAAACAAACTTTCCTATTTTCGCTTTCGTTTTTTCTCCGGCTTCCATTAGCTTTTTACCGACTTTTGTATTCGGTAATGCTGAGCCTACTCCTCCCGATATCGCATCGGATACCCCCGATATCGCCACCTCTGTCCAATCTACATCGTCATTTACTAGCTTCTGAGCTCCCGCATTTATTGCTGCTCCTGTTACTCCCTCTATTACCGCTGTCTTCGCTGCCTGCTTTATTATCTGCTTTCCGGTTGCCTTTGCTCCTCCTTTTCCTGCTGTCGCTGCAAGAGATGCTCCTCCTTCAACACGTCAAAAGCTTCTTATATTCATCAGTTATTGTTATCAAAAGTATATTTAATATCAGACTTCACTTCCTAATAAATTATCCTTATCATCAGCTTATATACTTCCATCTACCAGTACGTTTTATGACATTCATAGATTATAACCTATTCATATTTTGCATATGTCTACACACAAAAGCCAGGATTATGATATATTCCTGGCTTTCTATTTCAAAAATTGTGTCTGAATAAGTACAAATAAAATCATATTAAAAGTTAATATTATTTTTTAAATTCTTGTCGTTTTTTATTTCTAAACATATCCACTCATTACAACGTCTATACCAACATTATTCAACAGTAAATCTGCTAAAGATGGAGCAATCATTTTTGCTTCATCTATATCAAGATCTGAGAAACGACAAAGATAAAGTCCAAACCCCTCTTTACCATGCAAATGAATCAATGCTCCTCCTTCATCATCACCAATAGCAAGTGATTTTGGCAGATATTTTTGAACAAAATATACTTCATTCATCTCAATACAACTGGTAGGTGACCAAATTCTAATATACATCTCATTTTTTACCTTTATTTCAACTTCTGTAGCTTCACGTACAATTTCTAGATATTCCAAAGGAACATCTATTGGTGAAAAATTAATCAACTGTATTATTTCTTCTTCAGTTGCTGGTGGTTTTTTCACATCAACAGAATATAGATTACTTACATTATCCAATATGCTCATTTTATATCAATCCTTTCATATGGAATACCAAGTTTATCTAACATTTTCTGTAGGTGTAGGAGTTCCAATAGTCATTTCAGTAGGTACTGGTGTAGGAGTTTCAATTAAATTTTGTTTTGGAAACTCTTTTATCCTACCAAGTAGAAACAATTTCATAAAAGCATAGTCAATACTGTTGAAAACACCATCACCGTTAACATCTGATGCCCAAAGATCATCTTCCACATTAAAATCATTTATTATTCCCAATAAATACATCTTCATAAACGCATAATCAATGCTGTTCACATCACCATTTCCATCAACGTCACCAATAAGCGGTTTATCTTCTGGAAATTCAGAAAACATTTTTATATAAGATGGAATTATCGGTTCAACAGGTAATTCGTCTATAAATTCATTCTGAATTTCTTTCGGAGTATAAACTGAATCCTGAACACTTGTATCAGTGATTTCCTCACTATTATCCTTTTCATTGCCAGTTAATTCTTCAGATATTGAAGTTGTATTTTCATCTTCAATTGTTAAGACCTGACCGTCCATTGGCAATTCTTCAAATGATTCGTAAATAACGTCAGCCATAACATTTGAGATTAAAATTTGAAGTAAAAATGTTCATGAAACAATAAAAACAATCAATCTTTTACTTCTATACATTTTGTTCTCCCCCATTAGTTTTAAATATAATAAATATTTTGGTTTAAAATTTTAGCAAATTAATGTCATAAAGTAAATACAAGACAATCTAAATCTGAATATTGAACCGATTAAAATTTGTCTATTTTATAATAATTCTCTATAAATTCCTCAAATGTTTTAGATCGTTTAGTGTATTTTCGCAAATTGCATCTGTATTTTAATCCTGGCTGAAACATACATATGAGACTTAAAACTCAAATCCTATGAGTGCCTTACATTTGATAATGCTTTCTTATTTGCTCAATAAACTTTTACTCTATAAACATTCACAAAACAAAAAGAATGCCCAATACTTTTTGTATAAGGCATTCTCTATAATTGATCTATAACCCAAACTATTCCTCATCTGCCTTCTGTTCTTGCTCAATTTTCTCCTCTTTTTGCGCCTTCTTTTCCTTTATATCCTTTATTAACTTGTTAGTCTTTTTCAAAGCAGTTTTTATGTTATTTTGAACTTCAACAGCCTTTTCTTTCACATTAGCAGCAGAATTTCTTACATTTTCCGATGCAGCTTTAACATTTTTTGCTATATCCTGTCTTGTTTCTTTTCCTGTTTTCGGTGCCAAAAGCAATCCTGCTATAGCCCCTGCAGCTGAACCAACTGTTGCAGCTGTTGCCAGCTTTTTAGCTGTCTTAATCTTCTTTGCTCTTTCCTTCTTTCTTTTAGCTTCCTTAATAGTATCTAACAACTTCATGCCCAAATCCTCCTTATTTTTTAATATAATTAATTTATTTTTATTCCTAAAATTACCATTTTATTCTGGACAAATTATAAATTTTGGTTTAATCACACCACAAGCAAGCCTTTTCCCTGAATTTCCCGAAGGCTGAGTTCTAAAATCATCGGGATTATTGTGTATTATCACCGACTTGCCCAATACATCTTTCACTTTAAATCTGTCGGTAAAAAAACACATTCTTGATAAGCCGTGATTGGAAAATAGAGGCGGAAAATCTCCGGCGTGGTTCCCATGGGGCTGACCATCGGGATTCCAGTGACCACCTGCACCTAGGAAAGGATCTTCTGCATCCCCCACTTCACAGCAATTACCTTCATGAATGTGAAAGCCATGGGGGCCAACAGGAGCCTCTCCATTCTTACCCGGTTTGTAATCCGGAAGTCCTGTCACTTCAACATATACTTCCGTTCCTCCAGGAACATCCTTAAATAAGACATATCCTCTAATCTGCGGAGCTAATGGACCACCATGTATAAAGGCAATTGCTTCGTCACTGATTATAGGCCATGGATGCATTGCATTCATCATTGTCATACCGATTGTATTCACACATAAGCCTCCCTGACAAAAAATTATCCACAATATGCCTGAGATATTTTCACAAATGAATTGCCAACAAATTTTCAAAGACAATATATTATATTACAGATAAACTAATTTGTTACTTTTCCAAAATAAAAATGCCATTATTTCCAATACGCAATATAGGGGCCTTCAAAAAATTTACAATTTCTACAAATAAAAAAAGGCATTGCCGGTTTAAAACTCAAGCAATACCTTTCCCTACTTTATCTCTTAAATGCAATCAAATATCAAGTTTAATTTGATTGTCCTCTCTATCCTCTTCCTTTAAGTAACAACCTATGGCAGGTATGTTCTTTGTCCTGTAATATTCAAAATCCTTAAACGCAACTTCATTCAGCCTTTTTATACAGGTCATAACACTTCCCTTTTTCGATTTCATTACCTGTACCCCTTGAGAATCTCTAGTAGATTTCGGGTTTATACTTGAAGTATTAAATATCAGTACTTTATTTAGGCTGCTGAAAGCAACAAGTTCCTCATCTTCCAAAATATGCTGTATATATACAACCTTGGACAAAGTACTGTATGCATTTGCCAGCTTTTTGCGGTTTGTCTTTGTTGCATAGCTGCTCAATTCAATCTTTGCAACTTTTCCATTCTCAAAGGCAAAAATCATGTATCCTTTATAATCATCAGTAGCTACTATATGAATAATCCTTTCATCTTCCTCAATGCCCAACAGGTTTGCCAGGTATTCTCCAAGGCTGCTGGCTTTACAGTCCTCAATTTCATAAATTTTCAGTTTGTATACTACCTGCTTATTGGAGAACAAAAGCAAATCGGCCTTGTTGTGAGTTTCTATTTCCTGTATTATATAGTCATCGTCCTTAAGTTTATGCTCCGGATTTGCTCTTAATGATATAAGAGGTATCTTTTTCAGATAGTTGTGATCAGTTAAAAACAGCTTTAAGTTGTAGTCTTCAATAAAATGTTCCATAGTAACTTTTTCAATATTCTCTTCATGCAATATCTCAGTACGTCTGGGCTGCCCATATTTTTTCGCTACTTCCTCAAGCTGCTTTATAATTACCTTCTTTATCTTTTTTTCGTTGCCGTATAAATCCTTTAATTCTTCAATCTCCTTTTGAAGCTTCTCTATCTCACTGACTCTGTTTAAAATGTACTCCTTGTTTAAGTTTCTAAGCTTTATTTCAGCTATAAACTCAGCCTGTACCTGGTCCACCTGAAAAGCTTTCATGAGGTTGGGTACAACCATAGCCTCCTCTTCAGTCTCCCTGATCAGTTTTATAGCCTTATCTATATCCAGGAGGATCTTTTGCAAACCCAGCAGCAAATGAAGCTTTTCCGATTTTTTGTTTATGTCGAACATAGTCTGTCTTTTAATACAGTTGATTCTAAACTCGGTCCAATGGGTTAATATACCTTTTATTCCAAGTACCTTCGGACGCCCGTTTATCAATATATTGAAATTGCAACTGAAGCTGTCTTCCAATGGAGTCAGCTTATACAATTTGTTCATCAACGCATCGGGATCGGTATTTTTTCTCAAATCAAAAGTAATCTTAAGACCGTCAAGATCAGTTTCATCCCTTACGTCTACAATATCCCTAATCTTATTGTTTTTAACCAGGTCAATTACCGAATCGATAATGGCTTCTGAAGTTGTAGTATAAGGGATCTCATATACTTCAATACAGTTGTTTTCCTTGTCAAATCGGTATTTTGCCCTTACTTTAAAGCTGCCTCTTCCGCTGTTATAAATATCTTTAATTTCCTTCTCATTGTATATTATCTGACCGCCTGTTGAGAAGTCAGGTGCTTTAAGATACTCAGAAATATCTACATTTTCATCTTTAATAAATTGAATAGCTGCTTCGCAAACTTCTCTTAAGTTAAAACTGCAAATATTGCTGGCCATACCAACAGCTATTCCCTGATTGGCATTCACCAGGATATTGGGAAAAGTTATAGGAAGGAGTGTAGGCTCTTTCATGGTACCGTCATAGTTGTCCACAAAGTCAACGGCATCCTTGTCAAGATCCTTAAACAGCTCCTCGCATATCTTATCAAGCTTGACCTCAGTATAACGGGGAGCAGCAAATTGCATATCCCTGGAATAATGTTTCCCGAAGTTACCCTTTGAATCGACATAAGGATGCAGTAATGCTTCGTTCCCCTTTGTCATTCTGACCATTGTCTCATAAATAGCCGAGTCTCCGTGGGGATTAAGCTTCATTGTCTGTCCCACAACATTGGCCGACTTGGTTTTCTGCCCGGTCAAAAGTCCCATTTTATACATAGTATACAACAGTTTTCTGTGGGATGGTTTCAAACCGTCAATTTCCGGTATTGCCCTTGAAATTATTACACTCATGGCATAAGGCATATAATTCTTTTCAAGTGTATCAACTATTTTCTGCTCTATTACATTTTTTGCGGACATATATTTCACCTTTCCAAAATATTCATCATTTCAATACAATTCGCATCATTTTTATCAATTTTCTATTAATATACATCTACCATGTCTAAATACCTGTAACCGTTTTCTTCAATAAAACTTTTTCTGCCGGGCAGATTGTCCCCAAGCAGTATATCAAACATCTTCTCTGTATTTTCAATATCATCGGGCATTACTTTAATAAGCTTCCTTGTTTCGGGATTCATAGTGGTCTGCCACATCATTTCGGGGTCGTTTTCCCCAAGTCCCTTTGACCTTTGTATGGTGTATTTGCCTTTTATTTTTGCTATTATTTCATTCTTTTCCCTATCGGAATAGGCAAAATAGGTTTTATCCTTTGTAGTTATTTCAAAAAGCGGCGACTCGGCAATAAAAACCTTACCCTCATAAATGAGAGTAGGCACCAGTCGATACAACATGGCAAGTATCAGGGTCCTTATCTGAAAGCCGTCCACATCAGCGTCGGTACAGATAATTATCTTACTCCAACGCAGGTTGTTTATATCAAAGGTATTGAATTCCTTGTTATGCTTTGTCTTTATCTCCACGCCGCATCCTAAAACTTTTAGAAGGTCTACAATTATTTCACTCTTGAAAATACTTTCATAGTCTGCTTTCAAACAGTTTAAAATCTTTCCTCTTACCGGTATTATAGCCTGGAATTCAGCATCTCTGGCCAATTTACACGAACCTAAGGCCGAATCTCCCTCCACTATATAAATCTCTCGACGGTTTACGTCCTTTGTCCTGCAGTCTACAAATTTCTTCACTCTGTTGGACATATCAATATTTCCGCTGAGCTTCTTTTTTATATTGATCCTTGTCCTCTCAGCAGTTTCACGGCTCCTTTTATTCACCAGAATCTGTTCAATTATCCTGTCACTTTCTATCTTGTTTTCAATAAAATATACTTCCAGTTGCTGCTTCAAAAATTCAGTCATAGCTTCCTGGATAAACTTGTTGGTTATTGACTTTTTGGTCTGGTTTTCGTAACTGGTAATTGTTGAAAACGAATTGCTGACAAGTATTAAACTATCCTGAATATCCTGGAAGGTAATCTTAGCTTCATCCTTGTTGTATTTTCCTCGTGCTCTTATACACTTGTCTATTTCGTATACAAAAGCATTTTTCACCGCTTTATCCGGTGCTCCTCCATATTCAAGAAAACTCGAATTGTGGTAATACTCTATCAAATTAATCTCATTGCAAAAGCAAAATGCTATTTGCATTTTTACTTTGTATTCAGGCTTATCTTCCCTGTCCCTTCCCTTTGTACTTGTCTCATAAAACTGTATGCCTGTAAAAGCTTTATCCTGTGAAACTTCTTTTACATAGTCCACTATACCATTCTCATAACAGTATTCAAAAGTTTGCCCCGATTCCTCATCATAAAGTATAAACTTAAGACCGGCATTGACAACTGCCTGCTTTTTCAAAGTATTGGTATAATACTCAAGGGGTATGTTTATATCGGTAAACACCTCAAGATCAGGCTTCCATTTTATAATGGTTCCTGTACTCTCATAATCTTCTTTTTGCTTTATCAGTCCACCGATATTTTCACCTTTTTCAAAATGCAGTTCATATTTATATCCGTCTCTGAAGACAGTAACATCCATATACTCCGAACTATACTGGGTGGCACAGCTTCCGAGCCCGTTTAATCCAAGGCTGAACTCATAGTTTTCACCGGAATTGTTTTTATATTTCCCTCCGGCATAAAGCTCACAAAAAACCAGCTCCCAGTTATATCGTCCTTCTTTTTCATTATAATCGAGAGGAATCCCTCTCCCATAATCCTTTACCATTACAGAGTTATCCTTAAACCTGCTAACTTCAATTACATTTCCAAAACCTTCCCTTGCTTCATCTATAGAATTTGAAAGTATCTCAAAAACGGAATGCTGGCATCCCTCAATACCATCCGAGCCAAATATAACCGAAGGTCTTAACCTTACCCTGTCAGCCCCCTTCAAAGAGGTAATACTGTCATTACCGTAATACTTATTCTTACCTTGTTTTGACATATTGTTGCGCACACTCCTATTAGAAATTTCTGTACAAGTCCATTTCAAAAACAACCTTTTTAATATTTATCTCTTTCTTTTTGTTCAAAGGCAATGACGACAAATATCCAGAAAAGGCAGTTACAAAAAGTTTATAGAAATAAAACACTTTAATAATATTTTAGATTTTTCCCGAGCAACAGGCAATGAAAAAACACGCAAAATGAAAAAACTGTGTTTTACAAAGTACTTCCTCCAGATTTCAGATTACACCAAACTAATGTTCGTGTCAAGTCGTGAACACTGCAAAAACTTTGGTATTGCCATATTCGTTCCATAAAAATGAAATATTTCCCAAAATATATCTATGAAAATTTTTCTAAATACCAGTTGATTATTTGGAAATATTATAATATAATTTTATTGGCAATTAAATGTTAATCTTCAGATTACTTAAGTCACATTTTTTACACAAAGTCTCAGTTATGTCTTACATCAATTTTCATTCAAATAAACTAAAAAAGGACTGATTCATATGAAGGATTTAAGCGTTACCAAAGCTAAATGGGAAAGCTCTAGATTCAATTCCATTTCCTTTGTCGAAGAATTAGAACCCGAAGAAATGGAATACTATGTCAGAGACTTTCTCCTTCCCAATCTACAACAGAGTTACAACCAAGTGAAAGACTACATATCCAACAACACCAGAAGAAACATTTACACAGTAAAAAAACACCTGGCCGACTTAATTAAGAATCAGGACGTTGTAAGAATTTCCACAAATGAAGACCGTGATTCAAGTAATCTCTCGAGGTTTGGTGCATCGTATCTGATTAATGAAAGCCTGAACGATATTTACCTTTTTTCTTCAGTTATGAAGTCTAAGATAACACCTTCAGATTCCAATTCACAAATGCTTTTTACACTAAATAGGCTATCGAAGGATGTTTGCAATTTGCAAAAGGAAATTAAAGAATCGATAGAACAACAAGCAAGAAGCTGCTGCCTGAAATTTTAGGCAGCAGCTTTTAATCTATACTTTTCTATATAATTTCAATTTTTTTCTCTTCTTCACAATACGAAAAACTGCAGAAGTCATCAATATCCCACAAGCAATGGCGCCAGCGCATGATATAGCTTCTATTCCGGTGTTTGCGGCTTTGGACAGATTATTTTCAGCTATATACTGTGTAGAGTTGTAAATTGCAATCCCCGGAACCAAAGGAAAAATGCCGGGAATCGAAAAAACCATTGCCGGTGCTTTTCTAAGTCTTGCAACGCTTTCACTGTACAACCCCACTACAACTGCCCCTAAAAAACTCGAAAACACCACATTTCCGCTGTATTCAAGCATAGAGGCATAGGTAATCCACCCAAACATACCGGCCAGGCCAACCCATAGTAAATTTTTTCTTGCCACATTATACATTATTCCAGGACATAAACTTGCTATAAACGCCAGAAAAATCTCTTCCATTACTAAATCCACCCTAATCCTAAAGATAATACAATAGCTACTCCCGCAGTTACCGAAACAACTGTAAATATTGCTTCTGCCATTCCAAACTGGCTCGATACAATGTCTCCATGCAGTGCATCTTTAAGAGCGTTTGTGGTTGACACCCCAGGAAGTAAAATCATAATAGAAGAAATAATTATCCTATATATATTTAAGAAAGGGAAAATCTTTACCGCTATAACACTCATGCCTGCAGCTATCAAACCGGACACAAAATATTCAAAAAATTTGAATACTCCTATCCTCGACACCTTTTCTTTGGAAATATATATAAGCATCCCAATAATAAACGCTACTACGGCATCCTGAACAGTACCTTTAAACAAAAGAGTATATACAAAAGCAGTAACTCCCGCAACAAAAAGCCTTAATCCAAATTTATAGCCCTTTTCTCTTTCTATTTTTTCCAAAGTCTCCATGGCTTCTTCATAGGGTATTGGACTTTCCTGGATTCTTCTAGAAAAAGAATTTACTTTTTCAACACAGCTTAAATCCACTGTTCTTTCGCTAATACGCTTTACAACAGAAAGAGGCTCTCCATCCTTACCTGTAACAGTTATAAATATACTGGTCGGAAGCACAAAACACTCCGCTTCGACTCCATAACTTCTGCATATTCTTCCAATGGTATCCTCAACCCTGTAAATTTCCGAACCGTTTGCCAAAAGGATTTTACCTGCTTTGATAGCGATATCCATTACCTGATTTATTTTCATATTGCTAAAAACCCTTTTCCATATCATTAGTATTTTCAAAAAATATATAAATAGAGTTTAAAATAATATTATTTTCGTGTCAAATTATATTAATCCATAGTATTCAAAAACGAGCATACAGGAAAATCCAAACAGTTTAAAACCCTAAAAAAACGTGCCTACAATAAAAATTTCCTATAATAACATAATATATACAACATAAAATAATGACTTATTTATAAAAATATTCATGAGGTGATTAAGATATGAAAAAAAGATTAAGTTTAATATTTTTGTTTATTTTTATTTTTTCAGTAAATGCCTTCGCGCAATCGCAAACCTACATTGTAAAACCGGGCGACACTATGTGGAAAATTGCCAGTAAATTCCAGGTAGGTACAAGTGAAATTATAGCTGCAAATCCGCAGATTAAAAACCCTGATCTCATTTACCCGGGGCAAAAAATTACAATCCCCAACCTGGATGATGTAAAAGCCTTGGAAAACGAAGTAATAAGACTTGTAAACGTTGAAAGGGCAAAAGCCGGGCTCCCTCAGCTAACCCAAAACTGGCAATTGTCGAGAGTTGCAAGGTATAAGTCACAGGATATGATTGACAAGGGATATTTTGCTCACAACTCTCCGACTTACGGTTCTCCTTTCAAGATGATGGAATCCTTTGGCATCAGATACTCTGCAGCCGGTGAAAATATTGCTATGGGTCAGCAAAGCCCTTCTCAGGTAATGAATGCGTGGATGAACTCTCCCGGGCATAGAAACAACATCTTGAGCCCATCCTTTACACAAATAGGTGTAGGTCTCGCAAAGGATAAAAACGGAAGGATGTATTGGACCCAAATGTTCATTAAGCCTCTATAATACTTAAATACTTAGAGATTTTAATGGCAAAGGGAGTAACTTTTAACGGGTTACTCTTTTTGTTGTTGATATATAAATATCAAATGGGTAAATACTTATTCTATTACTATAACCATGCTCTTTCCTATATCAACCCAGTCATACAAAAACTTCGCATGGCTGGTGTAATTCCTTACACATTTATGGGATTTGGGTACAGTGCCTATTGTAGATGAATACTCCTGCATACCCGGATCAATACGTTTTCCGTCTTTAAACACATAATCGACAGGCACTCCATGAATGTATGCCCCACCGTTAAATCTTATTCCGTAAGGTGCATACCCGGCAATTTGCTTTGTTGTATCACTTAAGTATAAAAATCTTGATACTTTTTCAATTGCCATGAAATAGCCCAAATCAGTGGGAAGTTTATATCTTGCGTTTTCACCGGTTGTGGCATAGGTATAGGATATCAGATTCCACTTTCCGTCAATCAGTTCAAATACACCTTCGTTTTGATTCTTCCTGTCAACCACAATTGCCTTGGTCAATTTTTCAATAGATTTATTAAAGGAAACGTACTTTTTAGGAACATAGTATTCACCTTCAAAGCTCAAAGTCCGTATTTTATAGAAACTTTCCGTTTCTTCCAGAACAGACACTACAGTACCGTCAGAAATATATCGAAATTCAGAATTCAAATTGGGCTGGTAATATGCCGGTGCCGCCTGATATCTTTGAATTCCGAACTTATCCTTTGTATTTCCGTTATATAAAGGAGCTGTACCAGTACTGTTCTTATAATTTGAAATATAAGCAATGGTATTTGTCTCTATTTCCCTTTCGGCTCTCTTAACCGCCTCATACATCTTGTCAAACTGGAAACTCCTTGGCTGGGCAAGGTTCGAAAATATGTACCCTTCCAAAGTTTTATTATCTGCATTGAAAACCACCTTATACCATTTATCCGTTTTATATTTCTCAAGGAATTCTCCCTGAACTTTTGAGATAAGCCTTATCTTATCAAAATATCGAACCTTTCCAATCACTTTTGCCGACGTAGATGGTTTCTCCCTTATATTGGCTCCGTCACTCATTATCAGCAGGTAATCGGTCAGAATTTGATATTTATCGTACTTGATATTCAAAACAACTTCTTCCGGTACTTTCGATTCAAAATTTCTAAGTATAACTTCGGTATAATCCTTTTCTGGCTTTTTATCTTCAGTCTCCTCTTTGATTTCTGTTTCTTTTGCAACTTCAGTTTCTTTCTTGTCTTCATTTTTCTTTTCGGATTCTGTTCCTTCACTGACTTCAACTTTTTCTTTAACTTCAATTTCGCCGGATTCAACAACTGCCCCCAATTCGATAAGCTGTCGGATTATTTCTTCCTCGGTAAGTTTTTTGTCTTCAGATAGCTTACCGTCATTTAAATTGGTCTCAATATCCTCTCCACTGTTTAACGTATTATCATTTTCTGAATAATCGGGTATTTCAACAGTTCCAGATTCCATTTCCGGATTATAGACATTTTCGGACACCTCGTCATAAATCCGTGTCTGTACAGAGGCGTGATTTCCTCCTTCATCACAGCCTGCAAGCAATAGCAAAACAATACACCCTAAGGCAATAATTCTTATCATGGCAGCACCCCCATATAACGTACCTTCATATATTACTTAGACGACTACTGCGACTCATGAGTTCGTTCGGTACTGGATAAAACCCTTAAAAAATTGTGAAAGCTCTACAATTGCCGTATCAAAAATAGGGTTTATATTTTTGAGATTGGCGCAATATCTGTGATTGGAAAATGTGTCATAAAGCGGACTATTAAAATAAGATACTGTACAAAAAGATAAATTTAATCTTTTAACGTTACAACTGTCAAAAATAAGTTATATTATTATTTTATAACAATTAAACCTCAAAGTCAAAATTCCTCTTCCGCCATATTTGATTCTATCGAGTTAAATCAATGTATTAACGGTTTCATATCAAATATCTTATAACTTTTACTTATATATCGATCATACATGCTTATATATTTAACTTTTGCTATTGTTTACACCAAATAAAATATACATTTTAAAAGGGAGGATGAGCCTCCCTTTTAGTTTTTAAGTATTAATCTCTCAAAACTGCTGTTAGGCAAAGGATTTTAAAAAATTCCTGTTTCTCTTAAACCTTAACAGCCATAATGCCATATGTATTCAGCACTTGCCTCCGTATCCGAAGCCACCGAAAAATCCCGGACAGAAAATAATCAGTATTATAAGTATTATCAGTATCCAACACAGCCAGTCATTTCCAAATCCAAAGCCAACATATCCTCTTTCATCTGTCATATCATGATCGCTCCTTTCAAGTTTATTGATATAGGTCATATTTAACTTCACTAGTATAGTATTCCTTACCCTTATATTGTGTTACAATTTTTGCAGTTTCAATTAAATTTCATATTTTATCCGAAAAATAAAACGAACAATAACAAAATGGAGGTGTACACAACACTTCCATTTTGATTTTCCTTTCTTTCAACGGAATAAAAATCCAAAACAATATTTTAAATTTGGAACAACTATTCGACATATCTCTTAAACTTGTTGTATGCTTTGTATACTTCCGGGGTTTTTCCTATATTAATAGCTTTATTATATATAACAGGTTCATTCATCTTAAGGGCAGCCAGTTTTTCCTCAATGGTCTTATATTCTTCAGTAGCCTTGTTATATTGGTCACACATGAACTTATTTTTTCTCTGAATTATCCAATCAGTCAGTCTTGTTCTGGTAAAAGGCTGCTTAGTACGAGGCTTTCCAAAGGTAAAATATACTCTGTTTCCAATCTTTACTATCTCATCTTCCGAATATCCTACACTAAGCATTGCATTAATAAAAGCGTAACACATATTTAAGTCATTAAATTGAATGGCTATATCCATAGTCAATTCTGAAGGATTTGAAAATTCCCCCATTTTAAAGCCTGTTAACCACCAATGCCTACCTTCCCTATAGAATAACTCCTTACCTTTCTTTTTCAAGGAAAAGGCCATGTGCATCATTTCTTCATCCTTTACGCTCATAAAGAAAGAGCCTTTCATACCAACTATCCCCAAATCGATAACCTCTTTGTAAATTCCAATTTCACATCCGGTATTCAAACAATATTGTCCCTTCCAAAATTCAATCATCCACTTTTGACCATAACATTCGAAAATGATGGGTTCACAGTCAACTATCATGCTCAAGGGTGCCAATGCTTCATCATAAAGCTTGCAATACCCGAATTTTCTCTGCCATGGGTTTAAAATAGAATAAAAAATATCCTGTTTTGGGTCATACTCATATCCGGCAATACCAAATACACCTTCCAACTCCTCGTTGCTTTGGGCGAGATTCAATCCCAAACTCGCTGCCTTGCTTGCTTTCGAAAGTACCGAAAATACTATACCGCCCAAAGTAAGAATTACAGCAAGCGGAAGCAAAATGTAAAATAAGCTTATAAAAATTAAAGACCCAATATCCAGAACTATAAAACTCATAGAGCCTGCTGCAGGGGATATAAAATATTTTAATCCAACAGTCGCGGGGACAATACTTACCATATAACCTCACTCCCTAAAGTTCTCTATATAATAATAGTATTCTCCCGCTTCAAATTATGTTAACGGTTTAAGGGAACTTCCGAAAAAATAATAAAAAAAGAATTAATTAATTTTATTAAATTCACGCGCAATTTGTACTGCTCAATATGGACTTTTTCCTGATTTCTGCAACGATCCACAATATTACAGGAATCACTATCTGAACAGGAATTACATAATAGGAGTAAATCTCAGCCCATTCCTTCATCTCCATAATATTACCATAGACTATAATTGAGAAATATACCATTAACAATCCTACCTGGATGGCAACCGATCTATAGTCATCCAATTTGAACAGCCTCTGAAAACCTCTGCATGCCGAAAACAGACACATACTGGACTTTGCAAAAGCACCAATTGCAAATACGAATACAACTGTAACTTCAAGTCTTTGAAGAAAATTTCCGACAGAAATATTTCCAACAGCAATATAGGAAGGAAAATAATACATATCAATGGAGTTTCCCAGTATCAACACGTTCCTTAAAGTTAATACGACAATAGATATACCTGCCAAAAATAATCCCCATAAATAGACTTTCCTTGCCGACTTTTTACTTTTCAAAGTAAAAAAAGCACTCATTAGAATTACCGTTTCAGCAAAGGGAAATGAAAATGCATAATATCCCGCTTGTAAAACGGGCATAAATCCCTTGTACATTATAGGCTTTATATAATCGAAATGAAGTTCGGGTATTGCCAATATCTGAACATTAATTAAAATAAAAAATACTAAGGGGATAAAATATGCACATGCTCTTCCGATGGTCTCAATTCCCAATCTTACAGCAATTACGCAAACCAACCCTAAGGTAAAATTTATTACAAACATAGGTGTTTCCGGCATTCCCAATGTATCTACAAACTCTCCGAAATTCCGTACAACCAACGAGCCCAGTAAAAAAGAATAACCTATATACAATACTACTATAAATTTACCGATAAATTTTCCAAATACCAATTCCAATATTTCAAACAAATCCTTGCCCTTAAATATAGATATTATTCTTGAATATATCAAAACCATAGGCAATGCAAAAAGCATTCCCAATATAGCTGATATCCAGGAATTATTTTCTGCTCTACCGCCTATACCCATTATGAGAGTACTGCCCATAATAAACAATGTAGTTATGCAAATTGCTTCCTTGTCATTTAACTTTTCTATCATCATAAACAACCTACTCTCCCCAAAGTGTTTTCAGTAAATTCTTTATTGGAAGTATCGGGCTTATAAAATCTACATCCAAACTTAAGAGCAATCCAATGCAAAGAGAAATAATCCCAAGCGCCAAATTCACAAAAAAATCCTTCCACTGTTTTTGCTTATAAAGCGGGACAAATTCATAAATTCCCAACAAGACATAAGCTGCCAGTACCAAGACAAACATGCTTACTCCTCCACTTCAAAAGGTTTTGCCAGCTGAGCACTGTTTATTATTTTAACCTTTGTGTTTGTTTTAACTTTCAAGTTGCGAAACTCTTCTTTCCAGCTCCCCCGAATCTCTTTCCACAAACGGGGTTCATTCCTATACAGCTTTGTTGCAAATCCAAATATATCTGTGTTATATTGTGTTTGAACTTTCTCAACTAATTCTGTAACTCTTTTATTAATCAAATTCTCATAATGATGTTTAAGCTGTGTCCGTCCATCTTCTCCAATCACATCCCCTATATCGTTAATTTCATTTATTGCCGCTTCTATTTCAATATCTATTTCCATCGCCAGACTATTTTCGTCTATGATGGGTTTCAGTTTTGTTTTGCTTTTAAATATTTCCAGTGTAACATAACTGCCCGCTACTTTTTCTTCACTGTAAATTACGCCTCCTTTTACTTCATTTTGTATAAAGAGCATTGTCTGTGTATCGAGCTCATCTAAAAATCCCACAAGCCTGTCTGACCTAAAAACAGCAGTTCCAATAATTTCAACCCTCTTTTGGCCATTTATATCTTTAATACTTATTACAGGTGCTACAGGATTACTTCCTTCTGTCGAAAGTACATTTATAAATTGTCTGATATCTTCAGAAGGAGCTTTCCCTAAATTTCTCTGGTTATGAAACATTTTTTCCAATTGAAAGGATAATACTTCACTTGTTACCGGCTTTCCCTCAAATATTTCTTTTGCTGTCTCATGCTTAGATACCAGCAAGTAAATATTTTCTCTGGCTTCAGTATCGCGGCTAAACCAGTCTATAATCTTCACCAAACCTTCTTTTGCAATGTCCTGACTGACAATAACAACTTTTGCATGACTCCAGTAAGCTTTTTTCCTATGTACGAGATTATACTCCTTATAGCCTCAAACATCGAATTTCCTTCTAATGAAATAATCTTGGTCAGCAGTTGGGTTTCAGTGCCTCCTCTCAATTCGACAATTTCCATAGTAACTAAGTAATTTTTATTTATTCCTTTATCAACAGCAACTCCTACAACTATGGCCATTTCATCAATTTCACGATAGTTCCAGCAGCCCGATAGAAATAACATGGATAAAGAAATAAGTAAAAGAAGCATTACCGTTCTTATTTTTTTACCATACTATCTTCTCCTGTTCTTTCCTACTGTTTGCCTAACCAGATTTCTTGCGGCAATAATTTTAGGCCGCAAAGTCATAGTCCACCATGGTGCTCGAATCCAGGAATCCTGCCCGTCATGGTCGGTTATTCTGGTTATGCTCAGCAAATACGGAACCCCAAAGGACCGCATACTTGAAAGGTGAAGAACTATAATCAAAAATCCGAATATAACTCCATAGATCCCCAATATCGAAGCCATAAACAGCAGAAAAAACGTGTAAATATTATGGCAGTCAACATTCTTGCATTCAACAGGGTTAATATGCCTGACACAGCTGTAATAACTATTACGGGCGCACTTACAAGTTTTGCATTTATCGCTGCCTCACCCAATACCAAGGCACCGACAATATTAATTGCCTGTCCGATGGACAAAGGCATTCTTGCTCCAGCCTCCCTGAGAATGTCAAATATCAAAAGCATAACGAAAAAGGACAATGCCGTAGGAAAAGGAACCCCCTGCCTTGACGCCGACAAACTCAACAATACCGGAGTGGGCAGCATTTCCTGATGATATGTAACTATAGCCATATAAACAGCCGGTATAGTCACTGCCGAAATGGTTGCAGTTGTACGAATAAATCTGTTAAAGGAAGCCAGAATATAGTTATTGTAATAGTCTTCGTTTGCCTGAGCATTTTCAACTATAATATAAGGAACGGTTAAAACGGCCGGACTTCCGTCAACAATAATTGCTATCCTTCCTTCTAACAGTTTTGCAGCAACAACATCCGGCCTTTCACTGTAGCCTACCGTACAAAAAGGTGAAAAGGGTTCATCCCGTATTAATTCCTGGATATACCCGGAATCTATTATGCCGTCTATATTTATATCATCCAAACGTCTCCTGAGTTCATTTAAAATATTTAATGACACAATGTCACTTATATAACATACGCAGACTTTAGTACGAGTCCTCTGGCCGATTACTCTAAATTCTGTCTTAAATAGAGGACATTTTATCCTTCTTCTAAGCAAAACCAGATTAGTCTCGAGAGACTCTGTGAAACCTTCTCTCGGTCCACGCATCAATCTTTCCGATTCGGGTTCTGTTATAGCTCTTTTTTCCCAATCGTTTGCCCTTATAACCAACGCTTCATCATATCCATCGAGAAAAAATACCACATCGCCGCAAATAATAGCATCTACAATGCTGTCAACATTCCTGCTGGAAACAAGATAATTGTTAACCAAAACCTTGAACTGCAATTCTTCCAGTAAATTATTGGCAGATATATCCTGAGTCAAATTGCTGTCAAGTACAGGCTTGATAATACTTTCATTTATGATTAACTGATTAACCATACCATCAAAATAAATAATGCAGCACTTTGCAGCTTTCAGAAACTTGTTCTGAAAACGCCTGACAACCAATGTTTCATCGTCTGAAAGAATACTTTTAACAAGATTTATATTATCATCCAGTGATTTTTCCCAATTCTTTATCTTGCTTTGATTTATTACTTTCTGAATCAATGTTATTGTTACCCGACTTTTTTTCTTATCTTTTCCAAACATAGAATCACCCGAATTGATTATTGACATTAAACCTTAAGTTTAAACATTATACTTGAAATATAAGAATACTCTTGAAATATATCGCAGAATATAATAAAATATACTAAAATATTATTTAATAATAAGGTTAAGTCAATGATGGGGAAAACAGTGGACACTTCCGTATAAGAGAGTTGATGGATGGTGCAAATCAACCGAAGTACACTTGATATTCCACCCTTGAGACGTTGGCGATGAGCCAAACCGCCGCAACGGTTATTGCAATGAGTGAGTTAGGTTTTCTAACTAATCTAGGTGGCACCACGGGTATAATCTCTCGTCCTTAATGTTTTAGGGTCGAGGGTTTTTTATTTATACATAAGTTAAAAATCAACTTAAAAATAATATATAAGGAGTGAACAATATGAAACCTGCAAACAAACCTTCAAATCCATGCTTCTCATCCGGTCCATGTGCAAAACATCCCGGATACACCATCGATGAACTGAAGGATGCACCTTTAGGAAGGTCCCACAGAAGCAGCCTTGGAAAAGAAAAGCTGGCATTGTCCATAGCAAAAACAAAAGAAATACTTAATATTCCTGAAGATTATAAAGTCGGTATAGTACCTGCTTCCGATACCGGTGCTTTCGAAATGCTTATGTGGAATGTTTTGGGTCCGAGACCGGTGGATGTTTTAGTCTTTGAATCCTTCGGAAAAGGCTGGGCAAACGACATCAAAAATGAACTCAAACTGGAAAATGTCAATATATTATCTGCCGATTACGGTGAATTGCCAGACTTAAGTCAGGTAAACTTTGACCACGATGTGGTATTTACCTGGAACGGTACTACCAGCGGTGTAAAAATCCCTAACGGTGATTGGATTCCAAGCGACAGAAAGGGATTAACCCTATGTGACGCAACTTCAGCTGTATTTGCCATGGATATTCCCTGGGATAAAATTGATGCCCTGACTTTCTCCTGGCAGAAAGTTCTAGGCGGTGAAGCTGCCCACGGAATGCTTGTAATATCACCGAGGGTTGTTGAAAGATTAGAGTCATATAATCCGCCATGGCCATTGCCAAAAATATTCAGAATAAAGAAGAAAGGCAAACTCGATGAATCAATATTCGAAGGTTCCACTATCAATACTCCGTCCATGCTTTGTAATGAAGACTATCTCCAGGCTCTAAAATGGGCAGAGTCCATAGGCGGAGTTAAGGCCATGATTGCAAGAAGCGAAGAAAACTTAAGCGTACTCGAAGACTTTGTTGCAAAACACAATTGGATACATTTCCTGGCCAAAGAAAAACAATACCGTTCAAATACAAGTGTATGTTTTACCGTTGATTTACCCGAAGACAAGCTTAAGAGCATGATAAAACTGCTTGCAGAAGAAAAAGTCGCGTATGATATAGGCTCTTACAAAGAAGCGCCAACTGGTTTAAGAATTTGGTGCGGTGCAACAGTAGAAAAATCCGATCTCGAATTGTTGTGCCAGTGGTTGGAATGGGCATATGAGAGTGTTTCAAAATAATTTTAATTCTTAAAGACTCCAACAGCATTATGCCTATGGAGTCTTTTATTTTGCCTTTTCAACTATAAATAAAAAATCAAAGGGGCATGATGCCCCTATCTTTTTTTGTAAAAAACAAAATAGACTAATACTTTAAGCCATATACAAATTGGCCTTGATTAAACTTTTGCGAATTTGAGGACCTACTATAGCTGCACTTGCGATTTTAGCCAAATCTCCCGGTATAAACGGAATTACGCCTAAAGATAGTGCTTTACTGATTGATATATTAGCTTGATAGGCCAGCCAAACAGTCCCAAACATATAACATACCACAGTGCCTAATACCATTCCTGCAAAGCATAAATATCTTTTTTCGAAAAAAGTATCGATAAAAAATCCGGAAATCAGAGCCATAAATATAAATCCCACAAGATATCCACCGGTCGGACCGACGAGCTTTGCAGGGCCACCGGTAAAGCTTGAAAATACCGGCGCTCCCATAGAACCGATAAGCATATATATTATGTAGCTAATAGTTCCCTTTTTCATACCGATTGTATAAAGTGCAAAATAGATAGCCAGATTTGTAAAGGAAATAGGCACTACACCAATAGGAATAGATAAAGGCCCCAGAATACAAATAACTGCAGCCATTATTCCAACACTTGCCAAGTAATAAGTTTTTGATTTGCTTTCCATGTTTTCTCCCCCTTCGTTTTTTATCCAAAATAGGCTCTATTCCGAAGTATATAAAAACAAGACACTATTGTCAACTAATTTCAAATATTTTAGTTAACAATAGTGCACAAGATAAAATCTACATATATTTATCGTACGGTATAACATTCAGAATATATTTAGATATGAAAAGCTGTGACTTACAGTAAAATTTCTTTTTTACAAACTTTCATAGGATACAAGCTCGCTCAAAGGACGGCGGAGTTTTTCATGCCTGTCGGGTGATGCTGCCTCACCATCGGCATAGCCTATTGCCAAAATATTTATAGGCTCTATATGATCCGACAAATTAAACTCAGCTTTAATAACATCGGGCTTGAAATAGCATATCCAAACGCTGCCCAACCCCAATTCCGTTGCCTGCAGCATCATATGATCAGTAACAATGCTGACATCTATATCTAGAATATTTTTGCCGTCAAAAGGCCTCTTCCAGACTGCATTATGATCTCCGCAAACAATAATAGCCAAAGGTGCTCCAAAAATATTCGCCGCTTTTTTGATTTTTTCAAGCCCTTCTTCCTCCTGTACGACTATTAGCTTGAAAGGCTGGTTATTACAGCCGGTAGGTGCAACTCTGCCCGCTTCTAAAATTTTCAATAACTTGTCTTTTTCCACCTTTTTAGACTGATACTTCCTAACAGAATATCTCTTCTTTGCCAACTCCAAAAAATCCATATTTATCATCCCTTCTATATTTAACATATTCTCCCTCGGATATATTTTCCCAAATTATTATATAATATCAAATACCCTTTTTCTATACGTTTTACTGTATCTACCCCCTGTCAATTTTCATCACTCATAAATTTAACCGTCTCATAATTCGGCAAAACTGTAAGATAAACGCATAAACAGCAATAATTTAAGCAAAAATAAAGCTGATACTGTTACAGCGTCTCAAAATAATACCTCCCATTGGATAAAATAGCTAGAAATTTTGTTATTATAAAGCATTTGATGGGTATTAATAATATGACACAATAAATAAGGAGAGGATGCAATATGTCAGATTTGTTTGATCTGAAAGGAAAAGTAGCAATTGTAACCGGCGCATCTTCAGGATTAGGTGTCCAATTTGCAAAAGCACTGGCAAGACAGGGCGCTAATGTAGCAATTGTTGCAAGGCGAATTGAAAAGTTAGAAGCGGTAAAAGCAGATATAGAGAAGTTGGGTGTAAAATGTTTGGCTTTAAAATGTGATGTGTCAAAATCGGAAGAAATAAAAAACACTGTAAGCAAAGTTAAGGAATATTTCGGCACCATAGATATCCTGGTAAACAATGCAGGCATTGGCATGGCCGGACCGGCCGAAGAACAGTCGGATGAGTTGTGGGAAACCATGATGAGTGTCAACCTAAACGGTGCTTATTACTTTGCCCGGGAAGTAGGAAAAATTATGATTGAAAAAAGATACGGTAAAATAATCAATATCGGTTCCATACACAGCACCGTTGCAATGAAGGATCTGCCCATAACTGCATATTGTACCACAAAAGGCGGGCTTGAGATGCTTACAAAGGCACTTGCCAATGAATGGGCCAAATACAATATCACCGTCAATGCAATTGGTCCGGCATACTTCCCAAGCGAAATGACTGAAGATGTCTTGTCAAATAAGGATTTTCTGGAATATATAAATTCAAGATGCCCTATGGGAAGGCCAGGTAGGGACGGCGAACTTGACGGAGCTCTCATATACTTTGCTTCAGATGCTTCAAGCTACACTACAGGACAGTTGTTAACAGTAGACGGCGGTTGGACAACCATCTAAAATCAATTTGCACAGAACCAATAAGTATCAAAGTTTGCAAAAAACACTCTCAAGTTTTAAGAGTGTTTTTTGCTTTTCTTCATATTAAATTTTTTCTTTATGAGTTTTTACGCACATGCCCTCACTTTAATCAAATTTTCTAAACTTCTTTAAAATCATTAGACCATCCAAAGTGAAAAGCGCATCCCATTTAGGCAGTTGAGGATAAGGGTTAACAATGCTTCCGCATTCTTTAATACTATCAACAAATACTTTTGCACATTTGTCAACTATATCCTCGGAAATAAAAGGAATTGCATGATACCAATATCTGCTAAACAGCGGATAATGATTTGCATTCTGTTCCAAAAACAATTCAAAGTCTTGCAAATACTGCTCAATAACAGTTTGTCCCTTTGGAAAACTCTTATTATATAATGCATAAATAAAAAACGGATAACTGTAAAACTCAATTTTTGAAGGAATTTCGATTTGCATGGCATAATCAAGTATTTTATCCTCACCATATCCACTATTGACACCGAGTTTCTCCAATAACCCTGCAATGGATAAAACTCTATCCTTATCAGGGTTTTCCCACCATGGTTGGTACGGATAATCTTTTAAATCTGCCGGCGGATGATGAATATAGCCCTGGTCATTTATGTTATTAATCAGCCAATTGGATATACCGGATAAAATTTCTTTGTCAGGGTAATCCAGGATATCCATTATGTATAAAGCTGTTTCTATGCCAATCCCACTACTGCTTGGAGTCAATAAATCCGGTTCAATGCCATTGCCGAATCTCCCATCATCATTTTGATATGCTATTAATGATTTGACACAAGCTTCCTTTGAACCATTCTCAAAAAAGTACTGAAACAATTTTCTTTCTAAAAGCCTTCCTTCTGAATATATAAAGTTTTTAACAGCATAAAACTTTGAATGTTCAATAAGCATTGTTAACACCCTTTACCATGTAAAATAAATATATTTAACAGTTTATCCTTTTAACATTATACCATTCTTTTTAGAAAGTATCTTACCAAAGCAATAATAACAGAAGGTCGGGCTCAAACCTGCGCTAAGCTTATCTTGATTCCTTTCAGTTTATAATGTATAATATAAATATGAAACATTGTTCATATATTCATATATGCCGGAGGGATTAACATGGATATATCCGACATTATTTCATTGGTATTACTGATTGCTTTTGCTGCAGCCTACATTCTCAAACTGGTATTTTTGAAGCGAAGGGAAAAAGTAAATGCTAATGTATTGGCAAAAGGAAAAAAAGATTTTTCGATTTATTGTACAGAAATGTCTGTTGGCATATCAAGTTCACTGTGGCTGCTGACTTGGATATTCGAGATCATATTTCATAATAAATTGTCCTCATTTCTTGATTACTTATTTATCAACACCTATACAACATATACAGGCATATTTTTAACAGCTGTAGGAGTCTGTACATTTACTTCGGCAGCAATTTTTATGAAAAATTCATGGAGAGTGGGTATAGATAAAAACACAAAAACAACGCTGGTAACCGACGGTATCTACAAATATAGTAGAAATCCTGCATTTATCGGCTTCTACTTGATGTTTATCGGTCTATTTTTTACCTACTCTAACCTTCTCACCTTATTTGTATTAGTCATAAACTTAATAACCTTTCACCGACTGATACTTCAAGAGGAAAAGCATTTATTATCTATGTTCGGTGCTGAGTATGAGAACTATAAGAGAAAAGTTCCGAGGTATTTTTTGATATTCTAGAGTTTGATCCGTTACGTTCTTTTATTTTGCTTGGAATACATAGGAAATGATGATATAATGATTTGGCACAGTATAAACCAAATACGTTCAAATTATGTATAAATTAAAAAAGTTTCATGCTTTTTACAGGAGGTTGTATGGAAAAGAAAAAGACAGTTCTCATGAATCCCTAATCCATGTTTGAGCCTTTGGATTTGCTTTTTTCAACCTTTCGGTACTTACTGCCGGCACACTGGCATCTCCAGTGCAAGCAACCAGCAAAACAGGACGTTCTCCGGCATTTTTAATTTGTTTTACCGGCTTTAACTCATTTACTTTATTACTACCAAACAACATTTTTAGTGAAAGTTTCACAAAAGGCTTTTCTATGGCTCCGATAAAACGAGGTATATGGTTTTGCTCCATCACATCTATTACCACATCCTCAAAAGATGAATATGCAGACATTGCAATTAAGGCATCTTTTAGCCCATCTTGTGTTGCAAGATACATCTGCTTCTCTTCAAGGGAATAATCTGAAGCAAAGTATATGTCCTGTAAAGGATAATTTTCTGTGGCATAGCCCTTGTAGTCAACATGCCGGTTAAGGAAAACAGGCATCGCAACAAAAGGTGTAACAACCAAAAATAGACAACATATAATCAAAATTATTGAAACTAGTTTTACAATACGCTTCAAAAAATTTTTTCATTTTTAGGGCTTAACGCGATATTTTCCTGTCCGGTTCGACTGTTTAGTTCAGAAATACTCTCCCATTCAAAACAGTAGTAAACTAATAGCCGTAAAACAAAGGAACACAAATACATATTCATGTAATCATTATACTATTTATTACAACATTTAGAAAGAATGTATCTGATAAAGACTCCACAACTCTCTATATTGCTTCTTTCGGTATACACAATAATCCAAGGCTTTCTCGGTCTTTGAAAGCCCCTAAACAATAGGCTTTCTATGATTGAATTAATTTTCATAGAAAGCCTATCGGTACTGTCTAATTTACAGGCTTTATTTCATAGTCTTGCCGTTTTCAAACTTTCCCCCGGAAATCTCATAAAAATTATAGCCATTATTTTCTCACTCCATTTCAAATCCATATATAAAAATTATACCAAAGCAGCATAAAAGAAATGAAATATTTACAATTGGGATTTTGCGTCTTTCACAATGTTCTAAAGTCAAAAAAGACCTTGCATTTATATCATTGCAAGGTCTTTCATTATTTTAATCAATTGTCCTTCTATGATACTCAGACTAAATTTTCATATACAGGTTTTACTTTCTTGTGGCTACAAGTCTAACAAATCCTACATATTCACCTGCATCCTTTTTAAGAATGGCAGTATCCTGCGGCCAAGGATTTTTTCCAACCTCATCCTGGGCTTCCTTCCATTTAACATACATCATACAGCCTTCCGGCATTATGTCGGCAACTTTAATGTCGACCAAGCCTGTTCTTTCCCATAATTTTTTCCACCAGTCAACTGTATGCCAACTCCAGCAGTCCTGACCCCAGAAGTCCTTTAAATGCTCAGGAACACCATTCTCAAAATCTTTCATAAGCCCAGGCAAGGCAATGCCCAATGTTCCTCCGGGAACTAAAAAACTCTGCAGGTAATTTAAATACAAATCATCTGTGCCAAAATAAATATATGAGTCAACACTAATAATTGCATCAAAGAACCCTTAGGCAAAAGGCATGTTTCTCGCATCACCGTGTATGGGATAAATTTTACTTTCAAGTCCCTGTTGTTTTATTCTGTTCCAATTATCTGTAGCGTTTATCCATAAATCATATGCCCATACCTGAACCCCAAATTCCTTTGCGAGAAAAACACTGCTTATGGCTCTTCCGCAACCTAAGTCAAGGACTCTCATGCCAGGTTTTAATTCGATAACTTCACATAGCCATTCTGTAAGCCATAAAGCGTTTATTCCCATAGAGTTGTCTAATATCCAATCTGGATCATATTTATTTGAAAGAGGGAATCTTTCGTTGTACAAAATATTATTTTCTTTAATTATACTCATCGTCTATTCCTCCATTATTATCGTTACTAACAATAGAGGAATAAAACCCATTCAATTAAGTTTTGCTTCCTCTATTGTTCACTATCCTCTCTTTGATTTTGCACAATACTTAATTTAAAAGAAATTACTACTTTCAAACAAAACACTCCTTTTAAGATTATTTTACATAATTTTACCATATATTTATTTGGTGTTCAATAAAATTATTTATTATTAGAATTTAGTATTACCCGAATAGACTGATACAGGAAGTAGAATTCAACAATATATATGCTTCAGGAGTCATATCAAACTCTTTTAAATACACCCTTGTAAATACTTCTTGCAAATTAAATCCATAATCTAAAGCTAAGTTAAAAATATACAAGATTTTATTAATTACTTCTGTGAGATTCGACTAAATTAAGAAAAAGCCCATATATATCCGAAATACGCACTGAAGGTTTATAGGTATGGGTTTAGAAAAACTCTTATGCCCTGTTAGAACAGAACATTTAATTGTATATCCTTGGAAATGATGATAGAATTAAATAAAAAGTTTTTTATAAAGGTGATATAAATGGCTTTAGTCCATGAGTTTGTTCTCTTAACTCAAGAAGAATGCAAAGAAAAAATTAATCTTAATGATATAAGAGTAAATAAAGATGTTCTTGAAATACATGATGATATAATTCTATACATATATGATTCTTTAAAATGGGTTCCACAGGCTCAAACAGCAAATTCAACTGAAAGAGAGTATGGATTGAATTATTACGGCATTACTATGATTGATAAAGAAGGAGCAATAGTACTTTATAATATACTTAACGCTTGGTCAGACCTATTTAAAAACAGTCCACCTGTGTTGATTCTTACCGGAAGCTATTCCTGGACAGAAGGTGAAGATATCAGCTCAGGAGGATATGAAGTCATTGAATTGGATAGGGATGAAGTAATAGGACAGTTTAATAAATTAATGTCTTTTGCAAAGAAGGTTATAAATGAGAATTACCAAATACTTCATTTTGGAATTTGAATTTTTATGTGAAAGGGGTATTTCTAAGTGGGCCCAAGTGTAAACATCATGTTAAAAGGTAAACTGGATGATGCACAAAAAGAAGAAATTATTGCCTTCTTGAGAAAAATAAGCAGTAATATTGAAAAGAGCAATTATGAAACATGTAGCTATAACTTTTGGATTGAAAACGTAAGCTTTTTAGGTTACACATATAATGGAATTGGGCTGCCATTTGGAATGAATTTTAGTATCCCTGAATATGAAAAAACTGAAGAACATCAGATAAATAAATCAACTTTCGCAGGAAACAACTGATAGCTTTGCCTTGATATGAACAGGCAAACAAGTGACAAAGTAGTTGAGAAACTCGTTGACTGTTTCCTTTGTCAAAAGCAGTTTTTCCTGTAAAGTAGTTTTTAAAGCCTCTATTATAAGCTGCAGTGCCTCATGGAATTTAATGTCCTCAAGTTCATCGCAGCAATAGTAGAACAAAGTACCAATAGTGCGTA
>Ga0209508_1000727_pt1 | contig 30518 bp, 26 predicted proteins | sample AD_UKC129_MetaG_FD_184427 | JGI IMG/M metagenome (GOLD analysis project Ga0209508, IMG submission 184427) | Active sludge microbial communities of municipal wastewater-treating anaerobic digesters from Canada - AD_UKC129_MetaG (SPAdes) (version 2) | ecosystem: Engineered > Bioreactor > Anaerobic... | reverse complement strand
TTTTAAAGCGCAATTCATATCAGGTTTGATTCATCCTGTGATCAACTTTGTTAATAACCTGAACTACGTAGCTATTGCAGTCTTGGGCGGAGTTAACGTCGCAAACGGAGTAATCTCTTTGGGTGATGTACAAGCATTCATACAGTACTCCAGACAGTTTACTCAGCCCATAGTGCAAGTTGCCAGTATTATGAATGTGCTTCAATCCACAGTAGCTTCAGCAGAAAGGGTTTTTGAACTGCTTGATGAGGAGGAAGAAGTGCCTGATGTGGACAATCCAGTGGTTTTACAGGACGTAAAGGGTAATGTACGTTTCGAGCACGTCTATTTTAGCTATGATCCAGATGTTCCGTTGATTGAGGACTTCAATTTGGATGTTCCAGCAGGAGATATGATAGCCATTGTGGGGCCTACTGGGGCTGGAAAAACCACATTGGTGAACCTTCTTATGAGATTCTACGACGTTAATAGTGGCAGGATCACCATTGATGGGGTGGATATAAGGCAAATGCGTCGAAGGGACTTACGTAAGATATTTGGTATGGTGCTCCAGGACACGTGGCTGTTCAGTGGCAGCATAAGGGATAACACTGCCTATGGCAAGGAGAATGCGACTGAAGAAGAGATAATTGCTGCAGCAAAAGCGGCGTACGTGGACCATTTTGTTAGGACATTGCCTGATGGCTATGATACGGTACTAACGGGTGATGCTACAAATATTTCTCAGGGACAGAGGCAGCTCATAACCATTGCGAGAGCCTTCTTAGCTGATCCTAAAATTCTAATTTTGGATGAAGCTACAAGCTCTGTGGACACCAGAACTGAAATGCTCATTCAGAAAGCGATGCAGAACCTGATGAAAGGACGTACCAGCTTTGTCATTGCACATAGACTCTCGACTATTAGAGAGGCTGATAACATTGTGGTGATGGATCATGGCAGGATTGTGGAGCAAGGTAACCACAAACAGCTCATGGAAAAGAAGGAGTTCTATTACAACCTTTATATGAGCCAATTCATGGGTGCCTTAGTGGACGAAGCCATGTAGACAGTGATAAAGTTTGTAAAAGGAGCCGGCGTACTTTGGTGGCTCCTTTTTTGTTGGTCGATTTGTTAGAGTAAGAAACTTCTATTATTACAAACTGCTCAGCCACTCCATTAGTGTATTCCATTTACGGGCGTTTTCCATCATTACCATGAGATCTGTCATAGCGTTCGCATAACCTGTGCTCGATGTAATTGTGTCTATGTCATTCATGTATCTTAAAGACAGGTCATGTGAGATAGAAGAAACAGGTGTATCTTTTGACACGTTTGCTAAAGACTCTATATCGGAGCGAACCTTTTCAACAAAGTTAGCTAAGTCTTGTTCGTTCAGTGAGACTAAAGCTGTTGCACTATTCTGGTCAGTGTAAGAAAGGTCAGCAAAGATTTTCATATCTTCAAGTTCTTTGGATAGTTCAGCATCCGCATCGAACTTTGCGGCTACTAATATCTTTTGAAGAGTGGAAATATTGCCGCCGCTGTGCAAGTTTGTGGAAACAAACTGCCGCTCAGCCTTAAAAAGCCAAGGAATGTTTATAGTTTTTGAAGGGTCGCTAATGATCTCACTTTGCATGGAAGTCTGCAGCTCTGTGGTGTTGGCTGAAGGTGGGTAAGTATTAGTAAGTGACGCAATGGTTTCACTTGCAGTTTGGGCCATCTTTTCTAGTGCTTCACCTGGCTTTGCCAAATCTTGTAAGACTTCCTCATAAATGTCAACCACTTGGTTATATGCTTTTATGACTGCCACAGCGCTTGCTGCGGTCTGAATATCGGTGGAAGCCGTTGCTGTGCTTAGGAACTGCAACACGTCTGAAGGGTAGGGTATTTGCATCGCGTAATAAAGGTTGCTAAGGCGTTCTTGTGCCACTAAGTAAGCCATCAAGGTGTTTTTGTCAGCTGAGGTAGGTTCTTTAAGTGTTTTCAGAGTCATGCTAGCTAGTTCTTTCTGCAGGCTGGTTTTGTCAGCTGAAGGAGTGGTCATAGCGCTGTAGAAATACAGGTGACCATTCAATATGTCATCCACAGTCAAACTACCGGTGAGTTCTTCCAGAGAGGATGTTGAAGTTCCTTCGGAGAGGACATCTCTTACCTGTAGGACCACCGATTTGTCTGGGTCGGTAACAGCATTGATGGGCACCGTTGCTGTTAGATTCTCTTTCAAAGAGCTAAGGATTTTCTCTTGGTCTTGAGCAGTGACAACGTTCTTACTCTGGTGCAAAATGATGCCTATAGTTAAGGTTACGGCAATTGCAACCAGCAAAATCACGACAATGATTGTTCTTCTAGACTTCATAATAACCTCCCTCTACAAACCCAGGTCTTCATATATTTCTTGCATTGCTTGTAGTACCAGACTCACGAATTCCTCCAAACTAAGGCCAAACTCCTCGCATGTGGCAATTTGTTGTCGATTTGCCCCAGCTGCGAAACGTTTCTCCTTAAATCTTTTAAGCACTCTTTCGGGTGTAACGTTAGATAGCTTCTTGTCAGGCATTACCAAGGCTACCGCTGTGATTAGACCTGTCAATGGGTCTACGGCTTTTAACACCTTGCCCATCAAACTATCGGGCTCAATACCATGTGCCTCGTTGTGAGTTAAAATGGCTCTTGCGGCTTCTTCTGGTAAGCCTAGATTTCTTACCATGTCGTATCCCACTTTACTGTGTTCAACGGGATCTTCGTTGGTGATTTCAGTATCGATGTCGTGAAGCAAGCCTGTCAATCCCCACAAGTCTACATCCTCATTGAAGTACTGGGCAAGCTTTTTCATGGCAGCTTCCGTAGCTAGCATGTGTCTGATCATGTTCTCGTTCTTGATATGTTTTTTTACCTCTTGAAGTGCTTCTTCCCTTGTTATCAAAGCCAAACCGCCCTCCCATCTGTTAATATTTCCTTTTTCCAAATAGGCACCTCTTTTTTTATACGGTCGATGATCTCCATGGTTGCCAAGAAGCCCTCTTGTCTGTGGGGCGAAAGTGTTGCAACAACCAAAGCTGTTTCTCCAACAACCAATCTACCGATTCTGTGTGCCGCGTACACTGTAACGTTGTATTTTTCTTCAGTCTCCTGCACAATTTTTCCCAGTTGCGAAAGTGCTAACTCTTCGTATGCTGAGTACTCTATGGCTTGAACTTCACCATTCTCAGAATGGTTTCTTACCTTTCCTTGAAAAACTATGAAAGAGCCTATGTTGGGATCTTCCATAGTTGGTACTGCTAATGGTTCCTTGGTTATAATCGCTTTTCCCAATCTATCCACCTCCCACAGGTGGCATAATCGCTAATTCATCGCCGTCTTCAAGTGTAACATTTGAGGAGACCAGTGCTCCATTTACGGCTAGCATATAAGCACCTTCCACATTTAATTCTATAAGTAATTCCTGAATCGTTTTCCCCTTAGCGTTTTCCAACATTAGCTCTGTTCCATGTAAGTCAGCAAGTTTCCCAAAGAATTTCACCTTTACCATCTCATCATTCACCATCTTTTTTCTTTCTGGTTGGGAATTCAATTACCACTTCTCCGTCCTTTAGCACAACAAAAGCTCTATAAGCTTTACCAGCTTTTGACCTGAATCGTTTTAGTCTCGTCCTACCTTCTGCGACTAAGCGTCTAACATCGTCAGCAGTAATGACTCCTCCGTTCATGTTCTTCCACACTCTGAATTTGCAGCCTTCTTTCCAGTTACTGCAGTAATACGATTTTTGGCCTTCCAAGATATAGCCATCACAGAAGGGACATTTAGCAATGGGCATGTTCTGTTTGCTTTTCAAGGTTTTTGAGCTTTCTTCCTTAGACAACGTTTGCACAATGTCCTTGACATATTCTTCAATGGACCACATGAAGCTTTCAGGTGTTTCTTTTCCTTTTTCGATGAGACCCAGTCGCCGTTCCCACTCGCCAGTTAACTCAGGTTCAGTTAAGCTTTGAAGTTTTACTTCGCGCAGGGCATCTATTAGCATAATCCCCTTCGAGGTGGGAATTAGTTGAGGTCCATTTCTTTGCACGTAACCCATTTCTATGAGCCGTTCTATGATTTCTGCGCGTGTGGCTGGTGTTCCGATGCCTTTTTCCTTTAGTATTTCAGCCAATTCTTCCGATTCCACTAGTTTTCCGGCTGTTTCCATGGCTGCTATGAGGGTACCGTCTGTAAACCTGGGCGCTGGTCTTGTTTGTCTTTCTTCTGCTGATGTTTCCAAAACCATAACTTCGGTAATTTGCGGTAGCAGTTCTTGACTTTCTTTACCACCCAGTATTGTGTACCAAGAAGGATCATCTACCCTGACGGCTGCATATTCAAAGAGGTGGTCTCCATAGCTAAATACGGTTTTTTGGTGGGTTTCTTGAGCTGGTGGGTAAAAAGCAGCTAGGAAACGATCTACTACGTAGTTAAACATTTTTTCATCGTCACCTTTTAGCTCTTTGGTTTTTCCTGTGGGTATGATAGCGAAGTGGTCTGTGACTCGGGCGTTGTTAAATATGCGTCCGCGGTTGTTTAGTTTTTTAACGTATTCCCAGTTGCCTTTTGTGAATAACGGTTCCAGCTGATTCGCTGTGCCTACAACTTGTTTTTTCATGTCCGTAGGCAGGTAGCGTGAGTCAGTTCTGGGGTAGGTGATGAGAGCATTTTCGTATAGCTTCTGCAATATCTTAAGCGTTTTCTGAGCCGACCATTTGAACGATCTGGAAGTGAATTTTTGCAGATCGCCTAAATCAGGCAGTAAAGGTGGATTAATCCTTGCTTGTTCTTCAGTTTGTTCGGTAACAATGAGGGTTTTTCCTACTAGCTCTTCAGCAAGCCTTTTAGCTTCCTCTTGATCGTACTCCTTTACACTCTCTGCCCAGAAGCTTTTTCCTTCTACTTCAAAGCGAACTTTTACCTTGTAATAAATACGGGGTACAAAGCTTTGTATTTCTTTTTCCCTGTCTACCAGAATAGCCAAAGTAGGCGTTTGCACCCTACCTATGGAAAACACTTCCTTTTTGGAGACCACCGTGAAAGCTCTTGAAGCATTTATACCTACCAGCCAGTCGGCTTTTGCTCTGGCCAAAGCAGAAGCGTAAAGATTATCAAGTTCAGATAAATCCAGAAGTTGCTTTATCTGTTCTCTGATGGTTTCTTTGGTTAACGACTGAAGCCACAACCTCTTTATTGGTTTTTCTAGCCCCACGTACTGCTGGATCAGGCGAAATATGAGTTCTCCTTCCCGTCCGGCGTCAGTTGCACTTATAACCATATCGGTTTCCGCCCACAGGGACTTTATTTCTTCGAGTTGTTTAATAGCCGTTTTGCTGATGGGCACTAGTTGCCATTCATCTTCCTTTGGCATTATGGGCAAATCTTCCAAGCGCCACTTTTTATATCGCTCACCATAATGTTCCGGGTACGCGAACTGGAGCAAATGTCCCATGGCATGAGCTATGACATACTCACCCACTACCAAATGATTTCCTTCTTTTTTAGGTTTTCCCAGTGCAGCCGCGATTTGACGCGCCACAGAAGGCTTTTCAGTAACAATCAGTATGGACATGCCACCACCTTTTTTGTAATTTCAGGCATTATTGTTTCTCTCTTCTTCGTATTGCTGTTTACCAAAGGTATGCCTCTCAGTTTTTATGGCGCTTACCCGCCAGAGGCTTTGCAGCATAGGTAATACCTTCTTGTCACACGTTCTATTCCTTATTCTCGCATCTCCGAGTGCAGCAAAGGTTGACAACATCAACATTCGTTCCACTGTTCTTTTAACATTAACACCTATTATAACCTTCTCAGGCCAGTTATGAAGAAACGAAAAAGAGCTTTAAGTTCATCTTCAAAGCTACTCAGCTGTATTCGATATAGCCTCTTCTAACAAGTGCAATAGTATGAAGTCTAGTTCACTTGGCCAATTCTCCGGGGCGACCAATGCTATCTTGGCACTATCCAAACGCATTAAGCGTCCCTTAAAGTTGCTCACATTTGTAGCTGGTGAATCTTCAATTATGGTGAATCCAGCGTGATTAAGCGCAGCTATGAAATCTTCACGTGTCCTTGCTCCCTGAAGTTTCTCTAACTGCGATAGTGCTTGTTCCATGTTGGAAGCTCTGGAATTGCTCCTATGAAGGGCTATAACTAAGTACAATGTGTTACATAGCGCTGAAAGTAGCTGATTTGGATTAGGAATAGCTGGATCCTTTACTATGACAAAACCATTCTCGGTTTCGAAACTTCCCAAGGTACCTACGAATACTTTCCCTCCTGCAACGTTTTTCTCAACCACATTGCCTGGCTGGGAGGAAACATAGACCATGGGATCATTCATGGCTAAAACTGGCTCTATGCCCTCTATGTGTCCGCCTGCGAGATTGTACTTGTATTCCTTTGGGTTGTAGAGATAGAGAGCTACTTCTTTCGCTGAAAAGGAAGTTTTCATTCTGTTACACATCTGATCAATGAATTCAGGAGATAAGGAAGTCGTTTTCCCAATGGTTCCTAAAACTTCCAACTGTTTAAGCAGTTCTTTGAACGCACTTAGGTAAATCTCCAAGCCTTTTTGTGCCTGTACCCACCTTTCTTTCTGTTCCGTGAGTAAAGTATTATCATCAATCAGTTTTCTTATTTGGTGTTGTAAATCAAGTAGTCGTGATTCCACGTCTGACAGTTTTTCAAGTTGCAAATGGTTTTCCTCTTTGTAACGTCGGTTTTCTTTGTTTAACTTAAAAAGCAAGGCTCCCAGTATGAACAAAAGAAGCACTGATACAAATAAAAGAAACCATGACCACGGACTGCTCCAGAACAGGTTTGCCAGATTAGGTTTTAAAGGAGTAAACCCCACTGATTCCGCAATTAATGAAACAGCATTGTAATTGCGAACAAGGAACTCTTCAAATTTGTTTTGGAACACAGTCCCTTGCTGAGTTTTTGCATAAACTGGTACCAGCGTCAATTCCACATTCATTGATTCTGTGCACGTAGAGGTAGCTGAAAGCCCCAGCTGTAAGCTTTTGACTATTCTTAAGTTTTCTGAAGTTGCCGGCAAGCAAATAAAGCCACTGTGAGCAGGTAAGGCTCTGGAGACTGTAGCCAAGGGGGAACCTTCAGCATATGCAAAGGATTCTGTAATGCCTGTTCGGGGCCTGCTTAATACTGCATCAATATCACCGCGTATGAGCTGTTGCATTAACTGATCTAATGGCTCTTCAACTATGTTTGGTTCAACTCCCGTATACCCAGCAAACAACTTTAGAACGCCTTTCCCGAAAGTGCGCAGCTCAGCCAACGGTAAACCTGTCAAAAGTTCGTCAGGAACGCCTATGGTTATACCAAAAGTGGGTTTAACCACGATAAACAAGACAAATACTAGCAAAGCAGCAAAAGAAATCATAAAGCGCGAAGCGAACGCCTTTTTCAGTTTCCTCACCCCTGCACCGGCATTGTGATTACATTTTACTATTGCTGGACATAGGTAGAAGTGTTTTTAACCAAAGAAGAATCCAAATGGCAAAGCCTGAAACCATGGCTGGTAAAAACGTATCAAAGAAATGTTCAATAAGATAGGAATCGCTGGGAAGAATCCAGAGCTGATTTCTGAATAGGAGATGATGTATATAGTTCCAGACGGTGTCAAAACTCAGCAGGGTAATAGTGACAAAGCCCAGCGTAAGCAATAAAATCATCACGCTAATTCTTCGTCCAGGGTAGACATTTTGTGGTATTACCCACACAAACGATGCTAGCTCGAGCACCAAAAACCAGGTTCTTACATCTTGCATGTGAAGAATTTCCATTTCTGTGAGCTTTAGCTGAGTACTACCTGTAAGCAAGTAAGTAAGTAAATTCTTGTTTTGTGCACCTGGTTCTGCTAAGAGAAAACTGACCAATGTTGCAAACCAGATTGCTAAAGTTAGTGCCTTTACTATGAAGATTAGCAGTTGTACCTTAGGGCTGGGTTTGTTTTTCCCATCCATAAAAATCGAAGTTATCAGATGAATAGAGTTCCAACACAAAACCCCTATCCAAGTGGTGAGGGCCTTGAAGCTCGTCTACCACTTTAGCAGCTTCGAAAGGGCTCACGTCGTCCACAGGAGCGTCACTACCCACTAGTAGTTTTACGCCATAATCTTTCATAAGTCCCCACGCATAGCTTGTTTCAATCCGATTGCCCACACGTTCAGTAGCCCATGGGAGTTCCTTTGAGAAAATGGGTTGTATGCATGCTGCTATCCCGAGCTTAGCCAATTCTTCTATCTGGTCTAAACGCGTTATTTGGAGGTGTTCTATTCTATCTAATGGGTGTCTTGATTTTTTTAGTACACTTAAGGCCTGATCTATGGCTCTATCTCCGATGGCATGTAGTGCTACGGGTTTGTCCTTCTTGTGGGCTTGCTCCACCAAGGAAAAAAGCTCTTCATCACTGTGGTTTAGCTTGCCATAATTTCCTGGATCATCACTGTATTCCTTTGTCAAAGCAGCTGTACGGGCTCCTAGTGAACCGTCTAGGAATACCTTTAGTCCCAAAGCATCGCTTAACAGGTCAGGATCTGAGGTGTAGAAGGGGAATCCAGCTAAAAGATTCACGTTTTCTTTGGTTACATGCATGTCAACGAACTTTGTCATGCCAAACTCTCTAAGCCTATTGACACCTTTTTCCAGTACTTCCTGTTTTGGAATAGCATTTACTTCAATAAACTTTTCCAGAAGATCAAAGACATCTTCTTCTAAAAGCACGCCTGAAGGCGCATTAAAGCCAAGCTGTTCCATGGCTTTGGTGTTCAGTACTGCTAAATGAAGGCATGTCCTCACCAAAAGTGCAGGGTGGTCTGGAAACCATGAATCGAGCATGGCTTTTGACGGGATTTGTTTCTCTTTTAAGAACTCCTGATTAAACCTAACTCCAACATACCAATTGTTCAAAGGATGTGTTCTTAGCGTTTCTTCTATTTCTTCGAAGCTAGTACACTTGGAAAGGTCTGGAAACAGATTAAGTGCGCTGTAAGTCCACGCATGAAGGTGAAGATCTGCAAACTTCATTTGATTGTTTTCCATAAAACAATTGTAGCAGGCTCTTTAGGGTTTATAATACTTAAGCCTATTTCTTTTAAACAAAAGGAGGCTACTGCTGTGAAGCATGTGGTTTCAGTTAGTTTGGGTTCTTCCAAAAGAGATAGCACAGCGCAAGCCGTGTTCTTGGGAGAAGAGTTTATATTGGAGCGTGTGGGAACCGATGGTGACATGGAAAAAGCTGCTCAGATTATAGGAGAGCTCGACGGGAAGGTCGACGCCATTGGTTTAGGGGGTATAGATCTTTACGTGTGGTTGGGTGAGAAGCGCTACGTTATCAGGGATGCAAAGAAGTTAAAAGAAGCGGCTAAGATAACGCCCGTGGTAGACGGTTCAGGACTAAAACATACCTTGGAAAGGAAAGTAGTGGATGATCTTTTTTCCAGAGGAGTTTTACGTCCTGGAATGACTTTTTTCATAACCAGTGGTGTGGACCGCTGGGGTATGGTGGAAGCCATTAGTAAGAATGGCGGAAAGCTAATCATCGGTGATCTCATGTTTGCCCTAAACATAGCCATACCACTTCATTCCATTGGCAGCCTGCGCACTCTTGGATCTGTCATACTCCCCATAGCTGCTAATCTACCTTTTACGGTGTTATATCCTACCGGATCGAAACAACTGGAGCGCACCCCGAAATTTGTGCAATACTTTAAACAAGCTGATGTCATAGCAGGTGACTATCTTTACATTGACAAGTACATGCCGGAGGATTTGCAGGGCAAGATCATTTTGACAAATACGACCACTTCTGAGAACGTAGAGGAACTTAAAAGGCGTGGGGTTTCGCTTCTTATAACTACCACGCCTGTTATCGAGGGAAGAAGTTTTGGAACGAATGTTTTGGAGGGTGTTTTCGCTGCACTGCTGGGCAAACCTGGTACCCCTCCTCATTATCCAGAATATGAAAAGCTGATAGCCCAACTTAACTTAGGTCCCAATATTCGAGTTCTTAACAAAGATTAAAGTATTAAAATATCGCAGATATGGTAAAAGAATTAACAACGGAAAAGATGAAGAATGAATCGCGGCAAAGTTATTTTTGCTGTGGCCATTGCGCCGGAGGTGGAATAGTTGCATGGCTAAATTTGGTTTTGTATTGCATCCATTGTCCATCGAGGACATAAAGAGCCATATAGGGTTTACTAGACACCTGCCTGACGCCCTCGTGGAATGGGCAGGCAAGTATGCCAGTCCGTATATAGCTTCCCATGTTACTGGAGTAAGGTCTGTTACTGGTAAAGAAGTAGATGGTTGGTTTGCAGTAGTTCCCATGACACCAAAAATGATGATGCAGGAACAAGACTATGCAGTAAAACAGATAATAAAAGCTGGCAAGCTGCTTGAAAAGCAAGGTGCTCAGATCATGGGCTTGGGTGCCTATACCTCAGTAGTAAAAGATGCCGGCATATCCATTGCAAAAGCACTGGATATAGGTGTGACTACCGGTAACAGTTATACGGCTTACACTGCTGGTGAAGCATTACTTCTGGCAGCTAAAGAAGTAGGCATTGATCCCAAGAGTTGTACGTTGACAGTGGTGGGAGCCACAGGATCCATTGGGAGCGTACTCACTAAGGTATTAGCTCCACAGGTAGGCAGAGTCATTCTGGTTGCACGAAATATGGACCGTTTGCAGTCATTGGCTGAGGTTTTGAAAAACCATGATGTGGACTACACCAGCAATATCAGTGAAGGTGTTAAAAAGGCTGATCTTTTGATAACTGTCTCTTCGGCTCCAGAAGCCATAATCGATGCTGAAGATTTGCAGCCAGGTGCCATTGTTGTGGATGTATCTAGGCCTCGGAATGTTGCGGAGTCTGTTGCGAAGAAGCGATCTGACGTACTGGTATTGGACGGCGGCGTAGTTCGTGTGCCCGGTGATGTACAATTTAACTTTAATTTCGGGTTTGAGCCGAAAACAGCTTATGCCTGCATGAGCGAAACCATGATGCTTGCTTTGGAGGATTGGACAACGGATTTCAGTTTGGGTAGAGACCTAAAGGAAGAGCAGGTAATGTTGACTGGTCAGTGGGCAAAAAAACACGGATTTGAAGTAGTTTGGATGCGTTCATTTGACCGTCCAGTGACAGAAGCACAATTAGATAGAATGAGGGCTATTAGGAGGGTTTCTTGACATGAAAAGAGTAGAAGAAGAACCAATTCTTACAGAGGAAGGATACAAGAAGATTTTAGAGGAACTAAAATACCTCAAGGAAGTAAAGAGACAAGAAGTCGCTGAAAAGATTCAGGAAGCCAGGGCTTTGGGCGACCTCTCTGAGAACTCCGAGTTTGAAGCGGCTAAGGAAGAGCAGGCCTTGTTAGAAGAGCGCATAGCTCGCCTAGAAACACTCCTTTACAATGCCAAAGTAGTGAAGGCGGAAGATTTAGTGCTGGACCAGGTTTCCGTTGGTACTAAAGTGTTGGTGCTTGATGAAAGTACTGGTGGAGAAGAATCGTTTATCATCGTGGGCAATTCTGAAGAAGTTGATCCCTTCTCAGGGAAGATTTCCTCAAAGTCCCCTTTGGGTAGCAGACTTCTTGGCCGCAAAAGAGGCGATCGCGTTGAAATTAAGCTTCGTAATGGAAGCAAGGCAGTTTATGAAATCCTGGATATAGTGGTGCCGTAGCCATGGAAGAACGTGAGGTCAGACTTAGTAAGCTTGAGCAACTAAGGCAGTTAGGTATTGATCCGTTTGGCGCCGTGATCAGAGATGTTGTGCCTATTTCCCGGGTGCGACAGGCGTCAGATGGTGATGATTTCAGCGTTATGGCGCGTGTTACCAGTATACGACAACATGGCAAACTCACCTTTGCTGACCTCAAGGACTTCACTGGAAGGTTGCAGATTAGCTTCCGAAAAGACGTGTTGGGTGACAAATACGACTTTTTCAAGAAGTTCATTGATGTGGGAGACGTCATTTACGTGAGAGGTAGTGTTTATCATACGGGCCGTGGAGAGCTTACTTTGGATGTAGAAGACTTCAGGTTGCAGAGCAAATGTCTGAGGCCTTTACCAGAAAAGTGGCATGGTGTAAAGGATCCAGAAGTGCGTTACCGTCAGAGGTATTTGGATCTTATTATAGACGACGACTCTCGTGAACGTTTTCGTAAGAGAGCTGATATCATAAAAGCCATTCGTGAGCTGCTGTGGTCCAAAGGTTTTGTAGAAGTGGAGACACCCATTCTTCAGCCCATACCCAGCGGTGCCAGTGCTAAGCCTTTCGTCACGCATCACAATGCTTTGGACATAGACCTCTACTTGCGCATTGCGCCGGAACTTTATTTGAAACGTCTGGTTGTGGGTGGTGTTCATAAGGTCTTCGAGTTGGGCAAGAACTTCCGAAATGAGGGCATTGACCAGAATCACAATCCTGAATTCACCATGCTGGAGCTTTACCAAACCCCAGGTGACTACGAAGACATGATACAAATAACTGAGGACATATTCTCAGCTGCAGCTCAGGTTACTGGCGCGGCCGAGTGCGTGAGTTTCAAGGGGACGACAGTAAATTTAAGCCGTCCTTTTAAGCGTCTTACGTTTAAAGAAGCTTTTAAACAAATTGCTAATTTAGATTGGAGTGATTTGGATACACTAGAAAAAGCCAAGGCCGTTATGAAGGCGAGTGGCATAGAAATGACGAAAACGCCAACATGGGAGAATATCATACAAAAGCTGTTTGATGAACTTGTTCAGTCTCATTTGGTTGATCCCACATTTGTTCTTGATTATCCTGTGGAGATAAGTCCTCTTGCTAAGAGAAAGCCAGACGATCCCGGATTTGTGTATCGTTTTGAGCTTTTTGTGGCTGGCATGGAAATGGCAAACGCTTTTTCAGAGCTTCAAGACCCATTTGACCAAAAGGCACGTTTTGAGGAGCAGATGAAACTGAAGGAACAAGGTGAAGAAGAAGTCATTCTCATGGATGAGGACTTCGTGGTAGCACTGGAATATGGTTTGCCGCCCACAGGGGGACTTGGCGTGGGCATAGATAGGTTGGTCATGCTACTCACAGAAGCAGAAAACATAAAGGACGTTATTTGGTTTCCCACGTTAAGGCCAAAGTCCACGGAAGCTGTGGAAAGCACCAAATAGATCTAATAGCGTCAGTTCGTGAAACTATTCAGTCCGGCTCCGTGTTAATGAAATGATGTTAAATGCTTCTCAATGCCCCTATTTACTGTAGTAAAATGCTTGAAGTAGGGGGTGATAAGAGTGGCAACCAAAAAACAACGAGAAGCTGCTAAAGAGAACATTAAGAAAGCCCAACAAGCATGGAAAGACATGTCTAGCAAAGAACGAGCAAAAGCACAACCAGAGGGAAAAGAACGAGCTGAGGTGGGGGAGAAGGGAACGGGTGATTACTATCGAATCGTGGTGCGAGATGAAGACCAATTTGTGGACTTTCGTTATCATGATGTAGGTGACAAGGGCCACATTATTCGTCTTGCTGGAAAGAGGAAAAGTGGTTCCTGGACTACCCAAGCATGGTTAATTAGCAAGAAAGATGCACACATGGAAGGGGAGGAACTGGTGCCTGACACTAAAGATGCAAAAGAACTAATTGAATCCCTCGGTTCAAAGCCTGAGCATATTGAGGGAGATGTTTTTAAGGCAAAAGACAGGAAGAATGTGCCAGAAAAAGACAAACCAACAGAAAAACAACAAAAAGCAAGGAAAGAAAACATAAAGAAGGCTCAAGAAGCCAGGGCAAAAAAGAATAAGACAGAGAGATAGGCATAAAACATAGTGTTCGGGCAGAAAATATTGAAAAAGTGTGAATCACAGAGTAGAGAAGGCTTTGTCTACACAGTTAATCCCTATTGACTAGCTTTAGTGCTGAAATTGCGCAACTAGAAGAATGGATCTGATGATGTGAATTTATGTAATTGGTAAGTGGGACAATTTTGGGAGTGCCTGTCGCAGTTCGCTGTAAACTAAGAATACTTTTTGATCCGAGAGCAGCTGACTGCGTTATACTAAATTAGCTGCGCCCGTAGCTCAACGGATAGAGCGTCGGCCTCCGGAGCCGAAGGTTGGAGGTTCGAGTCCTCTCGGGCGCGCCATTAAAGAAAGTGGTGTATTTGCGTGGTCTTGAAAGTCGATCCTTTGAAACCAGATCAAAGCTTGATTAAAAAGGCATGTCAAGTTCTGCTTGATGGCTTTGTGGTGGCATTTCCCACCGAAACCGTTTATGGCTTAGGTGCTATTGCTACCTATGAGGAGGCCGTAAGAAAAATTTTCTACTTGAAAGGGCGCCCTTCAGATAATCCCCTAATTGTGCACGTTTCTGACTTAAACCAGGTTTACGACCTAGTGACGGAGGTCCCCGAAAAGGCAAGGAAAGTCATGGAAGTTTTTTGGCCGGGCCCTCTTAGTGTCATTCTGCAAGCAAATGAGACCGTGCCTTTAGTTACGCGTGGAGGATTGGAAAGCGTGGCAATCAGAATGCCTGCTCATCCTGTGGCTTTATCACTCATAAGATGTGCTGGTCCAATTGCGGCACCCAGCGCAAACAAGAGTGGTAGGCCTTCACCTACGACCGCTGAGCATGTTTACCAAGATTTTGGTGACGATGTGCTCATCCTGGATGCTGGTCCAACCTTAGTTGGTCTTGAATCTACGGTGGTTGATGTTAGGGAGGAACCTTGGAAAATATACCGCCCCGGTGCAGTAACTCGCGAATTACTTGAAGCGCATGGTCATGTTTCAGTTGAATACGTTGGAAAAATTGAGGAAAATGGCTCAGCACCCTCCCCTGGTATGAAATACAGGCACTATGCCCCAAATGTAGCAGTTTCTCTTTTTCGTGATGTTGGCGAACTACCGTCAAACCAAGACATAACAGTGATTGCTTTAGATGATTTGGTTTCCATTTTATCTGGAAAACCCAACATCATATTCATCAGTTTGGGAGCTGATCAGCATTCTGCAGCCGCCCGGATTTACATGGCCCTACGGCAAGCTGAACAATTTGGCCGACCTACTTATGTACAGCTCATGGGTGAGGAGGGTATTGGTATTGCCTACAATGAACGAGTCCGAAAAGCCGCTGGTGCGTCAAGAAAGTTGGCTTATTAAAGTAGCTAGAACAGGGCTTGTGGCCGCACTTTATGTTGTTTTTACTTATCTTTCCAGTGTTTTCAATTTAGCTTTTGGTCCATTGCAATTCAGAGTCTCGGAAAGTTTAACGTTACTGCCCCTCATTTGGGGTGAAACGGTTTTTGGATTGACGGTGGGCACATTACTCAGTAATCTTGGTAGCCCCTACGGCGTCATTGACTGGGTGTTTGGCACTTTAGCCAGCTTTGTTGCCTTAAGCTTGGTTAGGTGGATAGGTAGGAAAGGCTACTCTGAGTGGATAGCTGCTTTAGCAGTGTCGGTGGTAAATGCACTTGCTGTTCCGTTTGTCATTCTGATTGGAGCTATGGGATTAGGCTCTTCAACCATGGGCGGAATATTTCTAAGCAGTATTTACTGGTCCTACGCTGCGACCATTTTCACAGAGGAGTTTTGCGTTGTAGCTTTTTTGGGTATACCAGTTATTAGGACCATAAAAGGGAGGGTACTAAAGTGATTCAACCTTTGAAATACGATAGAGAAACTGGAACGCTTTTCCTGCTGGATCAGACACTACTACCCGATGAGGAGCGCTATGTCCAGGTAAAAACACTGGACGAACTTATCGAAGCTATAAAGGCTTTGAGGGTCAGAGGTGCTCCACTATTGGGTTTAGCAGGTGCATATGGTTTGCTCTTTGCAGTTCTTGAAAGTGAAAAGTCTGCACTCTTTTGGGAAGAACTGCGAAGAAGAGTAGACCTACTGGTGAACGCAAGGCCTACTGCTGTGAATTTAAAAAAGGAAGTGGAATCCATTTTGGCAGATATCCCCATGACGGCCGAGCCTTATGAAGTGGCTGCCATAGTTTACGAGAAGATACTCTCTTTGGAGAGCAGGTTAATAAACGATGATTTAAGCCTAGCCATGCATGGGGCGGACCTACTTAAGGGTAAGCGCCGCATACTGACCATATGTAATACTGGAACACTAGCAACTGGGGGCATAGGCACTGCCTTGGGTATCATAAAAGTGAAACATTCTAAAGGTGATTTGGACGTAGCTTACCTGTGCGAAACCAGACCTGTTCTTCAGGGGGCAAGGTTATCTGCGTGGGAACTTCTTAAGGAGAACGTACCCCACTACATAATCACGGACAATGCAGCACCCTATTTAATGTCTTTGGGTAAGGTGGACGCTGTGGTGGTTGGTGCAGATCGCGTAGCTAGGAATGGAGACACCGCTAATAAGGTAGGAACGCTTATGCTCGCTATTGCTGCAAAACATTGTGGCATAGACTTTTACGTTGCCGCCCCTACTAGCAGTTTTGACATGACCATAGCTGACGGTAACGGCATCGTGGTGGAAGAAAGAGACCCTGAAGAGGTTTTACAGATTCGCGGTGTGAGAATTGCTCCTAACGGCAGTCGGGCACTGAACTACGCTTTTGACGTTACACCAGCGTCTTTAATCGATGGACACATCACAGAACAAGGTATTTTGAAGGCACCCTTCGCGGAGGTGAACTACATTGGACGGTAGGCAGAAAATTGACGAGGAAATAAAAGCTTCTTTTGAGTCAGAGAAGAGCAGTGAGAAACAGGCATTTGAAAACACTGAAGAATCTGCTGAAGGTTTACAAAATCAACATGATAATGGATCTAATGCTGCTGAAGAACGAGACGCTGAGGCTAAAGAGGCAAACAAGAACAATAACAGCAGCATGAATAACAATGAGCTTTCTAAGAAGCTGGAGCAACTTGAAACTGAAAGGTTGACACTTCAAGAGAAGATTGCAGTTTTGGAGCAGCAGCACAGGGAGCTTGAGGAATTCCTGCTGAAAATGAAACATGAATTTGCCTTGGCAAAAGAGGCTCTTAAGCGTGACCAAGAGAAGAAGGAGAGGCTCTTAGCAGAGTCCATGGCTCGGGATCTATTTCCCATACTTGATACCCTAGATCATGCACTGGAGCATGATGGTGAAAACAACGGGTTACGATTGATTAGAAGTCAGCTTGTTTCAGTTTTAGAAAAGTACGGAGTTGTTGAAGTGGGTAAAGAAGGCGAAGTTTTTGATCCTAATTGGCATGAATTCCTTGGGTATGCAGAAGGGCCAGAAAATAAAATCATAAAAGTGGTGCGAAAGGGTTACAAAATTGGCGATACACTGCTGAGGCCAGCATTGGTGGTCATAGGAAAGGAATCTTCCTGCTGATCTCCATATCTTTTTCACTGATGTTTTGTCCATAAATCCAGGACAAGTATCTATATATTCGCAAGCCATGTTAATGTAATATTAGTATATGAGAAGAATTTTGCGATTTGTCAAAGAGCATGTCTGGTTTTATGTAATTGCTTTAGGTTTGCTTATCGGCGTTGATGCAGTGCAGGTCTATCTTCCTTTGATCTTGGGTGACTTCGTTAATGCTGTTACGGCCCTTGAATCTAATGTGGCTCGTTATGCTTACATATACCTGGCGCTTGTAGTGTGCATGACGCTTATGCGTTATGCGTATCGTTACATACTTCAGCGCATGGCACTAGTATTTGACTATGACCTAAGAAAGAAGACTTTCAGCGAACTTTTGAAGGTACCTAATGAGTTCCTTTATGATTACGATATTGGAGACCTTATGAGCAGACTCACCAACGACTTGCATGCGATTAGACAATTTATGCAAATGGGCCTTATAAGCTTAATAGACGTTTTAGTATTAGGTGTTAGCACCATTGTGATGATGCTCTTACTAGATAGGATGCTGTTTTGGTATGCAGTTGTTCCTCTAATTGGTGTGACCATTTTCACTATTTTCTTTAGCCGGTATATTTTTGTTTTCTTCAAGAAAATTCAAGATACTTTTGGCTCTCTTACCGAGCGTGTCCAAGAGTTTCTTACTAATATTAGAGTGCTGCGTGCTTTTGGAAAAGGCCACAAAGCCATAGGTATTTTTGAATCAGTGAATGCTGATTACTACAAGTATTACTTAAGAGAAGTGCGTCTAGATGCTCTGTTTGGGCCCATAACAGGCCTTTTCGCAGGTATTTCCACGCTTTTGGTAATCTGGGTAGGCATTAGGGAACTTCAGGCGGGACGTCTGGAGTTAGGAACATTGGTTTCCTATGTTAACTACATTGGATTGCTGCTGTGGCCCATGATGGCGATTGGGTTTGGTTTGTCGAACCTGCAACGCGCCAATGCCTCTATGAAGAGGATAGAGGACATCATATTGGCGCCCAAAGAGGTTCCTTGTTTTGAACCCTGTCACCATGTTGATAAATTTGAAAAGCTGGAAGTTAAAAACTTGCATTTTTCTTATGGTGATCGCAAAGTTCTTGAGAACGTGCATTTAGAGGTAAATGCTGGTGAGTTAATTGGTATTGCCGGTCCTATTGGTAGTGGAAAATCCACCCTTACAAAACTTCTCATAAGGGTGCTGGAGCCACCGGAAAATACGGTTTTTGTAAATGGCGTAGACGTCAGGCACATACCACTCAAGGAGCTCAGATCTTTGGTGACTTACGTACCTCAGAGTATTTACCTGTTCTCCATGACGGTTCGTGACAACCTAAAGTTTGGGAATCCGACAGCCACAGATGAGCAAATCTGGGAGGCCCTTGAGGTAGCTTGCTTGGCAGAGGATATTAGGCTGCTGCCGCAAGGTCTGGACACCCTCATTGGTGAAAGAGGACTGACTTTGTCTGGTGGTCAAAAACAGCGCATGGCAATAGCGCGTGCCTTACTGGCTGACAGGCCTGTTCTCATGCTGGACGATGCTTTTTCTGCTCTAGATACGGTTACTGAGGAACAGTTGGTCAAGAATCTGGTTGACTATGCTCGTTTAAACAATAAGAGTGTAATCCTGGTTAGCCACAGAATTAGCGCTCTGCTACCCACGGACAGAGTTTACGTGTTAATAAGCGGTAGTACCAAAGAATTTGGGCCTCCTGCTGAGCTCATAAAGCAACAGGGATATCTGGCTCACCTTTATAGAATCCAAGTGCTGGAGGGGTTAGTCCATGGATGATGTTCTGGAACAAGAAGAACAGACGCGGCACCACAACGACAGGGAACTGTTAGCGTTTTTGTGGCCCTACATAAAACCACATTTAGCAGTTATAATTGTCACACTCCTAGCTACCCTTGGTTCGGCAATAAGTTCTGTACTCCAGCCTTATATCTTTAAAATCATCATTGACGAACACATAAAAGTTATGAACTTCAGCGGTTTAGGCAGTTTACTAATTATTTACCTCGTACTATTGGGCGCTTACTTTGCTTTCAGCTGGACTCAGATGTATCTTAGCAGTGTTTTTGGTCAGAAGATTACTTGGCAGCTTCGTGTGGATTTGATGAAATACCTCATGTCTTTGAAAGTAGATTTCTTCAGCAGAAATCCTGTGGGAAAGTTGGTAACGCGCGTAACTAATGACGTAGCAAATCTCAACGAAATGATAAGTGCCGGTTTCGTGTCTTTAATTGCAGACGTTTTTCTGTTGGTCAGCATCTTTATCATGATGCTGCTCATGAACTGGCGCCTTACTTTGGTGGTGCTCTTAGCTGTGGTACCTGTGGGCATCATGCTACAAGTATTGGGTTTTGCTCTTAGGCGTGTGTGGCGTGTTATTCGACGTGTAGTCTCGCGTATGAATGTATATACTCAGGAAATGCTTTCGGGCTTTGTGGTAGTAAAGGCTTTTACCAGAGAGCCGCTATGTGAAGAGGAATATGATGCCATAAACCAGGAACACTACAAATACCAGTTGCAAGCAGCTCGATTAAGAGTTTTCTTTTACCCCTCAGTGAGTTTTCTCAGAGAGCTCAGTCGTGCACTGGTTCTATTGTATGGCGGTTACCTCATCTCAAGGGGACTGGTTACCGTGGGCACACTGGTTTCTTTCTTCCAGCTCCTGCCTATGATGTTCGACCCCATTGCAGATTTTTCAGATAAGTTTACGCTTTTCCAAACAGCCTTCGCGTCTCTAGAAAAGATCATGGACGTCATGGAGGTCAAGGAAGTGGAGTACAAAGGAAAAGATTATGCCGGTCCACTCCATGGAGACATTGCTTTCGATTCAGTGAGTTTTGCCTATGAGGAAGAACCTGTTCTTAAAGATGTTTCCTTTGATCTCGGGCAGGGACAAACGTTAGCCATTGTTGGGCCAACAGGTGCTGGCAAGTCTACCATTTTGAACTTACTTATTGGTTTCTATGATAACTATGATGGCAATGTTTTAGTGGACGATGTAGAACTAAGGGATTGGAATATCGATGAGTACCGTCATAATTTGGCTTTGGTTCTTCAGGAAGTGCAGCTTTTCCACGATACCATAAGGAACAATATAACGCTGTGGGATGATGCCAGCGATGAGGAACTGGAAGAAATACTAAAAATAGTTAATGCTGACTTCGTTATGAATTTGCCGGGCGGTTTAGACTACATGTTGGCTCCTGAAGGTGCCAACCTTTCTCAGGGGCAAAGGCAGCTCATAGCTTTTGCCAGGGCTTTGTACCATAAACCGAAACTCCTTTTACTTGATGAAGCGACTGCAAACATCGATACTGATACTGAACGCTTAATCCAGAACGCGCTGCCGCGGTTAATGGCAGGGCGTACAACTGTGGTCATTGCTCACAGGCTGAGCACCATTCAAGAAGCTGATAAAATAATCGTAATTAACCATGGAAGGGTGATAGAATCGGGAACTCATCAAGAATTAATAGCGAAGAAAGGATTTTACTATGAACTTTACACCACCCAGCTCATGGCTGGTACTGCGGGAGTGATGGAATGAACCTGTTAAATCAAATCTTGTTTTTTGTTCTGTTCATGTACTGTGTAATCTTGCATGAAGTTGCTCATGGCTACGCAGCCCGTATCTCTGGTGATGACACTGCGTACTTAAGCGGGAGGTTAACGCTTGATCCGCTAGCTCATATCGACCTAATGGGAACTGTTGTTTTGCCGCTCCTTCTTTACATCATTGGGTCTCCAGTGTTGTTTGGTTGGGCAAAACCTGTGCCCATAAATTTGTATAAGCTGGACTCAAAAGGGCTTTTCTTAGTAAGTGTTGCTGGTGTTTTTACAAATTTTGTGCTCAGCCTGCTTTTGTTGGTACTGTATAAGTTTATTCCGTGGTCGGTGCTCCTGGAATTATCGCTAGTCAACTTTTGGCTTATGGCTTTTAACTTAATTCCTTTGCCACCATTGGATGGAAGCAAGATTCTTCTCAGTTTCTTTTCTTTTGAAACCAGAGCAAGAGTAATGGCATTTGATCGGTATGGGTTTTTCATTGTATTCTTGTTGCTCGCGCTGAACTTCTTCAACGGCTACTTTAACTTGGTTTACAGAGCTTTCATTAGCATTGCGAACCTCATTTTGTGAAGAAACTGCATGCTTAAGTCAATAGGCTTTTTGTACTTCAAGCGTTGGTTTGTCTGTCTCTATTGACAAGTTCCGTGTCAATGCTATAATAATAACAGTTGGTTCCGGAGTAGCTCAATCGGCAGAGCAGCGGACTGTTAATCCGTTGGTTGCAGGTTCGAGTCCTGCCTCCGGAGCCATTTTTATTTGGTCATGTGAAGAACAAAAAGCCCCCGTCAATCTGGGGGCTCTTTGTTTTAACGTTTGTTGAGCCCGAGTGGTTTATTCTCTCTGGCCGAGTTCATGGTCCAGCATAAGCATACCAGCTGGCGCATCGTTTATCATTTCAAGCTTTTTAACTATGTGGTCAGCCTGAGCTTCCTCTTCCACCTGTTCTTTCACATACCACTGCAAAAACTCCATGGTGCCATAGTCTTTTGCCGACTGTGCTATTTCCAGAAGGCTGTAGATGGATTGAGTGATAAACCTTTCATGGTCATAGGCGTCTTGGAAAGCCTTCAAAGGCGACTCCCATGTTTGCTGAGGCTTCTCGATGGCCATAAGCTCCACGTGCCCCCCACGTTCCAGCACGTAGTTAAAAAGTTTCATGGCGTGGTTTAGTTCTTCCGCTGATTGTGCTTTCATCCATTTAGCAAACCCAGCCAAATTCTTAGACTCGAAATCAGCAGCCATGGATAAGTACAAGTAAGCTGAGAAAAGTTCCCTATTTATCTGTTCGTTCAAAGCTTTTTCTACTGTTTCTGTAAGCAAGCTAATCTACCTCCCTTTTTATTGTAAGGCTTTCACAATTTCTTCATAAGGTGGTTCCTTACCTGGGTCTTCACTCACCCATGCGTAAGTCACTTTTCCGTCTTCCACAATAAACACTGCTCTTTTCGCCGCAGTATAGTTAGGAACACCTGCAAAATCAGTGTGAACACCTCCGTATTTTTTTGCTACTTCTCCGCCAAAATCCGATAGTAAGGAGAACTCAATACCGTTTTGGTCTGCAAAGGCTTTGTTAGCAAAAGGTGTATCTACGCTTATTCCTAAGACTGTTGTGTCTAGTTCGTTGAATCTTGCCATCATATCTCTAAAGGTGCACATTTCCTTAGTGCATACGCCAGTAAACGCTCCGGGGTAAAAAGCCAGAACAACTTTTCCTTTCAACGAAGACAGCCTAACTTTTTTTAGATTATGATCGGTTAATTCAAAATCTGGTGCTGAACTTCCCACTGTTAACATATTTTTATCACCTCTAAAAAGGGAATACCCAAAATCCTGCACACTTATTCTTTACTATGCATGCGAAAATATATCCTAAGACTGGAGGTGCTTTATAGGCTATGAAAGAGGGCTTAGATGTGGTTTTGGACTTTCAACGTAATGAGATTACTGAGGCGCAGGTTTACGGTTTTTTAAGTAAGTTGGCGAAGGGGAAGAACAAAGAGATTTTAAACAAAATCAGAAATGACGAACTTAAGCACTACCAAATGTGGCGTGAAATCAGCGGTCAAGATGTGAACATAAACTGGCTAAAAGTGTTTTACTACTCATTGCTGGCACTGATATTTGGTGTCACTTTTACCATTAAACTCATGGAAAAGGGAGAGCAAAGCGCAGAACTCGCCTACAAAGGCATAGCTTCCCAATATGCTCAAGCAGAAGCCATTTACAAAGACGAAGAGAACCACGAAGAAACGCTTTATCAGCTTAGAGAAGAAGAAAAACTGTCCTACTTAGGTTCCATTGTTTTGGGTTTGAACGATGCATTGGTGGAAATTACAGGTACACTGGCAGGACTGAGTTTCGCTTTACGGGTATCTCAAACTGTTGGCATTGCTGGACTAATTACTGGGGTTGCTGCTTCACTTTCCATGGCAGCATCGGAGTATTTGTCTCAAGTCGCTGATGGAAAGCCTAACCCGGTAAAGGCTGCCATTTACACTCTAATTGCCTATTTCGTGGTAGTTTTGGGTCTTGTGCTACCTTACTTCTTTATCGGTAACGCTGTTACTGCTTTCGTGGTCACACTGGGTGTGGGGCTGCTCGTAGTAGTTTATTATGCCGGTTTTGCCTCTGTAATTCACGAGAAATCTTTTGGGAGCACGTTCCTGCAGATGCTCTTAGTCGTATTTGGCGTTTCTCTAATATCTTTTGGCATAGGGCAACTGGCACGCGTTGTATTCGGTATCTCTGTTTGAAAGGCTATGAAGTGCCGCACTACCAACTGTTTAAGTAGTACCAGTTGTCTTGCGGAAAGACTGGTTCGTGGTAGCGATCGTTGGTATGAGCGTTAGTGAGTATCTCAATGGTGTCGTTCCTGACTACTATCATGGTATGCCCTTGGTCAGCCATCATGAGGCCTCCTGCTCTTATTTCCCAGCTCTTTACTGAGCGGACTACCTTCTTTTGCTGAAGTAAGTAACGCCTTAGTCCTGAAGAGCTTGTCCACGCCCAGCCGTTGGCAGCGTCTTTTAGCCGCTGCCATTTTCCGGGTTCCACTGGTAATCCTGCATAGTTCAAAGCTTGAGAAGCGAAATCTGCGCAATCAGTGCTGCACAAGAAGTCGTAGTAGGGCCACTGCTCGTTATTCCACTTTGTCTTATTGTTAGCGATGGCTGTTCCTGGGCATACTGTGGTAGCGTTGCTGGTGTATTTATCCGCGTACTCCACCACTTTCCAAGGGTCGTAGTTCGTCTTTTTCAGGGGTATGGTAGTCCCGTTTATGACTCTTTGCATGCTCTGCTTACCAAGGTCGTACATGGTTTGAGCAGGTAGTGGTTTGAAGTCTTTAAGTTCTATTCGTTGGTATTGCGGTTGTTCCACCAGCACCTTTAGGTTATTTTCGGTCAAGGTATTTGAGGCGGTCAGAGATCCGGTCACGTACAGAAACAGATAGCTGTCGTATTTCTTGCCTATGTACCGAGTGAGTTCATCATACGTTCTATTCAGATAAGTAACCACATTTGTCAGTGTTGAAGCTGAAAGACTCTTGTTCTTTTGCTTTATAAGTTCCACTTTTTGGTTCTGCTCTTGCAAGTATGGGTAGCTTTGCAGTCCTAAAGCACCTAAAGCACCTTTTATGAAGGGGAGTTCATCCACTGTCTTGTACTTTAGCGTTTTCACTGCTTTCATTAACACGGTAGCTGTATAGGTATTTTTGTTTGTGTTTTCGCTCACGAAGGTCAAAGAAACGCTGTCCACTTGGTAAAACGTTTCATAGTTGCGTTTATAGGTATCGATGATGTACTGTTCCAACGTTTGCTGCGGTGTTTCGGGTATTGGCAGTTGCCCTTCGTATTTTCCGCCTTCAGCTCTCGCACTACTAGAACTGGTGACATTACCATTGGCAGCGGGGCTACATCCTGCCAAAAAGAACACAACTAAACACAAAAGAGCGACAACTTTAGTCTTCATAAGCTCAGTTTACCATGTGGCTTCTCAAAATAAACACAGCTAATCAACTATTTCAATCGAATATACTTAAGCTTTGTAAGGTATATCTCTCATGGAGGTGAACGCTAACATGATCAATTTTACGTTTAATACCCCAACAAAGGTTTTCTTTGGCGTTGGCAGGATAAAAGAAATCGGATCTGAGATTAAAAAGTCAAATGTTAAAAAAGTGCTACTCGTTGCTGGTGGTGGCTCCATAAAGAAAAATGGGGTTTATGACAACGTCATAGCATCTCTTCAAGAACAGGGCATTGATTGGGTTGAGCTTTGGGGTGTAGTTCCAAATCCAGTGCTCAGTAAGGTCGTGGAAGGCATATCTTTGGCTAAAGAAAGTGGAGTCGATGGAGTTCTAGCTGTTGGTGGTGGTAGTGTTATTGACACTGCAAAAGCTATCGCTTCTGGCATTTACTTGGATGATGTGTGGGCATCCTTCTTGGGAAAAGAGAAAATCAAGCAAGCACTTCCCATTTTTGTTGTGTTAACTATTTCTGCTACGGGGTCTGAATGCAACGGTAACTTTGTCATAACGAACGAAGGGACAAAGCAAAAATTAGGTAATCACAGTCCACTGGTTTACCCCAAAGTGAGCATCATTGACCCTTCTGTGCAGCGAACCCTTCCTTGGAACCAAACAGCTAACGGTGCTTGCGATGCTTTGGCTCACATCATGGAAAGTTATTTCAGTGGTGGTGGCAATGAAACCACACTCTACGTAGATGAGGCACTGACCAAAGCCATCATCGATGCCACTGACAAACTCATGCTCAATGAGGATGATTTGGAGGCAAGAGCGAACTTAGCTTGGGCAGCTACGCTTGCCCTAAATGGTGTGAGCGCTGCTCAGCTTAAAGGCGACTGGGCGAGCCACGATATTGAACATGCCATAAGTGCCTTGCATCCTCAGGTGGCACATGGTGCTGGTTTAGCTGTGGTTTTCCCTGCGTGGATAACCTATGTTTGGAAAGAAAATGAGCCCACCTTTAGACGCTGGGCAAGAAACGTTTGGGACACTGACGATGTATTGACCGCTGTAGAAAGACTAAAATCAACCTACAAAAGGTGGGGATTACCAATCAGTCTAAGGGAATTGAATCTTGAAAAATCTGAAATTCCAGCAATTGCTCAAAATGCTACGCAGCTGGGTAAATTGGGTACCGTGAAAGAACTTACCCAAGAAGATGTGGAGAAAATCTTGCAGATGGCCTATTAGCGAATTTATTCTAATAATCTGGTAATAAAAAGTTAACGTGAAAAATGAAAACTGTTTGAGCCGAAAAAAGAAAAACAAGAGCATTATACGTGGTATGGAAAATGCCAGTAAAGGGAGGAAGAACGTTTAGAATATAAACAGACGAATATGAAAGATAGAGAACTTACACCCATGGCCGCTCAGTATTGGGAACTGAAGCGGGAAGTGGGTAATGACATACTTTTAGCCTTCCGCTTGGGTGATTTTTACGAGTTTTTCTACGACGATGCTGTAAAAGCTTCAGAAGTGTTGCAGATTGTCTTAACATCCAGAGAGTTTGGCAAGGGCAACAAAGTGCCCATGTGCGGTGTGCCTCACCATGCTTTTGAATCCTATGTCAGTAGATTGGTGAGTGAAGGGTTCAAGGTGGCTGTATGTGAGCAAATGGAAGATCCCCGAAAAGCCAAAGGTTTGGTGAAACGAGACATCATACGCATTTACACGCCTAGCACCTTTGTGGAAGGGACACAAGAGCATGTGTGGTTAGCCATACTACGCGTAAAACATCAAATGTTCGAACTGTTGTTCTTGGACGTCAGCACTGGCGATTTTATGTTGGAGAAGATCCCCGTTACTGAAGGCACCAGTACAGTGGAAGACTACTTTTATACGTTCATGCCCAGGGAACTACTAGTACCCAACACGTCAGCTGACCACCCATTAGTCAAGAAACTTCTGGAGAAACTTTACAACTTGGTGGTAACGGTAGTGGACGATGCTCCAAGCTTAGAGGAAATAGGCAAGCGCTACCTAATGGAGCTAAAAGCCAGCCCCGAGCTGCATTTAAGAAGTGAAGAGCAGGATCATATTCAAATTCCACCTGAAGCGGTTAGAGCTTTGGAGCTGGTTTACAATCCTGTGACCAACTCGAAAAAAGGGTCACTTCTTGAACTGCTCGATAGCACATTAACTGCCATGGGGCACCGCGAGCTTTACAGGCGTCTCATAACACCTTGGTCAAACATTGAGAAAATCAATAGTCATCTTGATTTGGTAGAGTTTTTTGTGATGCATCCTTCGGTTCTAGAGGACGTTCGCGTTAAGCTTAGAGGGATTGCCGACCTTGAGAGGATTTGCAGTGTTATTCAGGAAGGCAGCAACGTTAAGGTGAAACATCTTCTGGACATCAAAGAGGGCTTGCAACGGTATGAGCACCTTTTATCTTCTCAGGTACGGGACTTAGTGAGCAAATCGGTGTCCGATGTGAGCAATGTGCTAGAGCTTTTGAATGAAAGCTTGACCGGGGTAGATGCAGAAATAGGTTCTGGCGATGTAATAAAAGCTGATTGGGACGAGGATTTTAGGGAATTGCTATCATTTGCCAGGGAAAGTCAAAAGTGGTTGGCAGAGTTTGAAAGCGCTGAAAAAGAAAGAACGGGTATAAAGAATCTGAAGGTGGGATACAATGACACTTTTGGCTACTACGTTGAGGTGCCAAAATCCAGATCTAAGGATGTGCCTTCCTATTACATGAAGAGGCAAACCTTGGTAAATGCAGAGCGCTTTGTAACCAAAGAGCTTTTAGAATTTGAATCTCGAGTACAAGACGCTTACAGCCGTATTGAGGAAAAAGAAAAAGAACTGTTCACTGAATTAGTAAAAAAACTGGCTGATAACCTTTCGTCTTTGCGCCGTGCGGCGGAGTGGATAGCTTACGTGGACGTTGCTGCGTCGCTGAGTCTGGCAGCGAAAAAAATGGGTTGGACAAAGCCGCAAATTGTTCCAGAGAGGATATTAAGGATAAAGAATGGCAAACATCCTGTGGTGGAATGGTACAGCGATGTTCCTTTTGTGCCGAACAGCGTGGAGCTTGGTGCAGGTGTGCGTACGGCTTTGGTAACCGGCCCTAATATGGCTGGAAAGTCCACGTTCCTGAGGCAAACTGCCATAGTCGTTTTGCTAGCGCACATGGGAAGTTTTGTGCCAGCTCAGGAAGCTGTTGTTCCCTTAACCAAGAAAATATTCGCCCGCATGGGCGCAGCTGATGAAATCATCTATGGCCGTAGTACTTTCATGGTGGAAATGACGCAAATAGCACGCATTTTGCGTGAGAGCGATGAGTATTCCTTGGTGGTCATGGATGAAGTGGGTAGAGGTACTGCTGTGGCTGACGGATTAGCCATCGCATGGGCTGTCATAAAGGAGCTTTCCATGAGAAAGCATAAACCCTTCGCGCTTATCTCCACACATTACCCTGAAATAGCTGAGCTCTCTGCTGACCTGCCAGTACTCTTTTTGGCAGCACAAGTGGCTGAGACCGAAGAGGGGCTCACGTTTCTTTACAGAATCGAACAAGGCGTGTCAGATAAGGCTTATGGTCTGGAAGTGGCAGCTTTAGCTGGTATCCCTCCTCATGTTTTGAGCGAGGCAAGTAAGGTGTTTCAAAAACTGAGCAGTCAGGATTTATTTCTAAGACCTGAGGCGAGGCAGATGAGGTTGTTTTAATGATTAGAGAACTGCCATTGGAAGTCAGATCAAAGATTGCAGCCGGAGAAGTCATAGAACGCCCAGTATCTGTGGTCAAGGAATTAGTAGAAAACGCGCTGGATGCAGGTGCCACTGATATAAAGGTTTCAGTGATTAACGGCGGCTTGGATGAAATCCTGGTCAGCGATAACGGCTGTGGCATGCCTTTTGAAGAGTTGGCGTTGGCTGTAAAGCGTTTTACCACAAGTAAGATTGGCTCAGTTGAGGATTTAGATAGTATCGCCACACTGGGGTTCCGGGGTGAAGCTTTGGCGAGTATTGCTGATGTGGCTGATTTGACCATTTTTAGCTGTGACGGGGAAACTTCAGGTCAGCTACGGGTAAGAGGCGGCGAAGTCTTGCTATGCAAGCCTGTGGCATCTCCTAAAGGTACTCGTGTCATCGTTCGTGATCTGTTCTTTAATCTGCCAGCTCGTAAGAAATTTCTTCGGTCTGCTTCCACGGAGCTTTCCCACATCCAAAAGTTCCTGCAGTCCATGGTACTCATTTACCCAAATGTTCAGTGGACTTTTACCAGCGAAAAGGGCATCATTTGGCATGTTCCACCGCAGTTGTCTGCTGAGGAGCGTTTCTACAGCTTGTTTGGTCAAAAAGCTCAGTTTCATGCTTTCACAGCTTCGCAGGCGGAACTGGACATTTATTTAAACCCCAACATTGTTGGAGAACTGATTTTGTCTGTGAATGGGCGACTCATAAAAGGTTCTGCCTACTTCCAAGTCCTCCGCATACTTAAAGACATGTGGGGAGGAGCCAATCTGCCTGTAATGGTTCTTCGTCTTAACGTTGAACCAGATCAGGTGGATGTGAACGTGCATCCTCAAAAACTGGACATCAGGTTTAAATCCCAGGGGTGGCTTAGGCAGGCATTGCAAGAGCTTATCACTCAAGTTAGGAGTGAAGGTGGATCGCTTGGGATTGATTCCAAGACTAGTGGTGAAATGCCGTATTACCAATCGGAGGCGTGGACTACCACGCCAAATGACGCGTCTACCGTAGTTAGTGAAACAATACGTGAGAACTACATGCTGTTCCAAAAAGAAGCGTTGCAAAACCAAAAGGACGTGGGCGCTGGAGTCTCAAAAGGTCTTGAAATAAAGGATTACCTGTACGATACATACATTCTTATTAAAAGAGATGGTGTTTACGAACTTTGGGATCAGCATGCAGTAAACGAAAAGATAAACTACTGGAGGTTATCAAGCCTTTATGGAGTGCAGTTTTTGCTGGAACCTTTGTTTTGCGGCGTCGACGAGGAAACAGCGCAGGCTTTAACAGAGATGGGCTTTGAACTTCAGCGGGTTAGGGGAGGTTATCTTATCAAGGCTGTGCCTTCTCTGCTCCTTTTAAGCCGTTCTTTGGATGTGATAATTGACGATTTGGAAAGCATAAAGGGCAACATTGAGAAGACAAGAGCTGATTTGGCATGTAAATCAGCTGTAAAAGCTGGGCAGAAGCTTTCACCCATGGAAATAGAAGCACTGGTTGTTGAGGGTTTGAAAGTACTGGACGTGAGCTACGATCCACATGGTAGGCCTGCGGTGGTCAAACTGGATCAAGCACTCATAGAGAGGTTGTTTAACAGATGAAAGCGGTTATTGCTTATTTGGTACATAACCACATAGACAGCGCTCTTCTGGATTACGACATTCAGGAGATTAAAGAACTTGCAAAAGTTATCGGATTTGGGGTTGAGTCAGTAGTCATTCAAAAGAGGGAGCCTGATGTTAAGTACTTCATGGGGGAGGGCAAGGTAAAGGAGCTCTCTGCCATGGTTAAGGATTTGGGTGTGGATGCTGTCATATTCAATGAAGAACTCTCTCC
>Ga0209508_1000724_pt1 | contig 30564 bp, 31 predicted proteins | sample AD_UKC129_MetaG_FD_184427 | JGI IMG/M metagenome (GOLD analysis project Ga0209508, IMG submission 184427) | Active sludge microbial communities of municipal wastewater-treating anaerobic digesters from Canada - AD_UKC129_MetaG (SPAdes) (version 2) | ecosystem: Engineered > Bioreactor > Anaerobic... | reverse complement strand
ACGGTAAGCTTGCCGAAGCCATACTCCCCGGAGAATCCGTGAATGAGTGGAAGAAGTTCAGACTCAAATGGAAAAACGATACGGGCAAAGTTGTGCCCGTTGCTGTGCGATGCGAAGCCAAAAACAGTACCGGTTTTGTATATGAGGTCATAGACACTGGCATTCGGAGAAGAGGCGGCGGGATAGTCTTAATATGACCATGAAGAGGATACCATTCGGTGTTTTGGTCGAAGGCGGCAGATTCGTACCCCAATCAGTTTTAAAACAGTATGAAATTGCCGGAGAATCCAAGCAACTGAAATCCGACACCTTCAGAGGCAAATACGCGAGGAAAGGCCTCGTAGAGCCCCCATACAATCCCTTCGGCCTCGCATCCCTCTCAGAAAAGAACACATTCCATGCCCGCTGCTGCGCAACGAAAGCAGTCGATACCGTGGGCCAAGGCTGGGAACTGGTCGCCGTTTCCGACGAGGCCGACGAAGAGCAGCGCAAAGAGATCGAGAAGTTCTTTAAGAGCTTATATCCTTCATTCGAGACCACACTCTTGAAGGCTGCGCAAGATTTCGAAGAAGTGGGCTGGGCTTGCCTTGAAATTGTCAGATATGGTGGCATCCACAACGGTAAGATCAAATCGTTGGAGCATGTGCCGGCCGCAACCATACGGATCCACAAAAGCGAGAACAAGTACGCACAAAGCTGGGATGGTATTAAGTACCGTTGGTTCAAGCGTTTTGGCTATGAAAAAGACGTGCATATGGACACTGGTGAAGAGTATCCCCTTGGGAGCTTGTCCGGCGACGTGGCCGCCAACGAACTCATCATGATTCATAATTACTCCACTCGCAGCTCCTATTACGGTGTGCCTGATTATGTGCCTGCTATTCACAGTATAGCGGCCGAAGAGGCCCGCAAAGATTATAATATCTCATTTTTCAAAAACTATGGTGTGCCGTCCTATGCGGTCTTCATTACTGGAGATTTTGAAGATGAGGCGATCCTGGACGAGAACGGGCAACCAACGGGTTCTACTGTCCTGCAAGAAGCTATAGAACGCCATTTCAAAGAAATCGTCAGAAATCCCCACACTCCCCTGATACTCGCCATTCCGGGCGAGAAAGACTCCAATATCAAAGTAGAATTTGAGAAATTATCAGTGGAGACGAAGGAGGCCAGCTTCCGCCTATACGGGATGGATAACCGCGACGAAATCATCACAGCGCATGGAGTCGACCCCTACAGGATTGGAGTCATGCAAGTAGGCGCCCTCGGAGGCAACACAGCCCGGGTGACAAGGATCAACTACAAACAAGGCATCATACAGCACAGACAACGCCTTTGGGAGGAGGCAATCAACCGCTACATAATCCGGGACCCCAGAGGCTTCAACACAGCCGACTGGGAGTTCAGGTTCAGAAACGTTGACGTTGATGAGGATGATCAGGATCTGCAAAACTGTCTGAAATTGTTCGATGCTGGGGCTATGACGCCCAACGAGCTTATCAAGCGTTTCAGCGGCCGATACAACATCAAACCATCAGATCACCCGCTCATGGACTGCCATTACATCAGAGGCCAGCCAGTAGAGGCTCCAAGAGAAGAAGAAGCCGTCAACAAGATAATCGAAACCCTTGAAACCTTGAAATCTCGGATCGAGAAGAGGCTTGAGGAGAATCCATGATAGAGTTGATAGATGACATAAACGACGCCATCCGCGAATTGAAGATCATCGCAATGCGCAGCAAGGCCAAACCGCTCATCAGACCATCCACCGATTACCGCAGGACCAGGCAACTCGTCATACAAGGAACCAAAGAGATCCTGGCTGCTGTCGAAGAGATGGCTGCAGAAATCTACCCCGCCATCGAAGAACTTGTTAACCGATGGGCCCGAAACCAGATCAAGACAGAAAAACAAGAAACAGAAGAAACAGAAGAACATGAAAGCCTCATAGGAGAGCTGGAGCTTCTTGATCTCGATAGAGAAGACATATTCTTGATTCTTGCGATTGCAAGCCTATACGACCGCAGAATGACCCGCATGGACCAAACCCTCAGAACTCGAATGGCCGGCACGCTGGAAAAAACCTACACATCCTCCCTCGAATCATTACTGCGATCATTGAACCTTAGACCATCAGCCTACCAAATCCCAGACGTTGATCCGCGAAAGATCAACGCACGCTTCCAAGAATATGCCAGGCCGGCCTTACAAGCCTTCCCCCGACGAATGGCTAAAAATCTCGGGGACACAATCGCCGAACTCAAAACGCGAGAAGTCGCAGCCCAAGACATCGCCCAAAGGATCTTGTCCAGGCTAAAACCCGGCGGAGAAGAATGGACAAAAGTATCATACCAGTTTGAGCGGATTGCAAGGACAGAGCTCGCAGCAGCAACCCAAACAGCCAAATTAGAGGCTTTCCAAGCCGCCGGAGTCTCACAGGTCATGTACGTGACCGCAGGTGACTCCAAAGTCTGCGGACGATGCCTAAAATACGAAGGGAGGATCTTCAACGCCTCCGATCCAATACTAAAGACTCTAATCCCAATGCATCCCAACTGTAGATGTACGATAGTCCCCGTAGCCCCAAAAGACACCAGCTGGCTCCAGCTGCCACGAAGATAGGATAGGAGGGCGTCTGATCATGAAAATCAAAGAAATCACCCCAGATCGGCTGAAAGAAGTCGACGATAAAGAGCTTTTGAATCTGCACCGCCGCTGCCACCAGTTATATCCTCAAATCAAGGAGGAGGGTGGCGAAGAGATCAATCTGGAGGATTTGGTCAACGCTCATCACTTGATAGTTGCGGAGATGCAACGGAGGGGCATGGAACATAATGAACATGACGAGCTCGATAAGGAGCTTAGAGAGAAGGCGAAAACGCCCTTAAACTTTGATAAGCTGCTAGATGAGATAGTGGTCACGCCTGATTTCGTCTCTGTGGTTGGTTCCAGCGTGAAGAGGGACGATTACAATGACGTTGATATTCTTGTGCGCTCTGACCTCAAAGACGGCAAATATCACATCCAATACGAAAATATCTATTTACCACTCCGCAAAGCAATAACCCCAAGGAAAGAGGCCACCATTCACATTATAAACAACCCACAGGGACCACATGATGACTACATCCCACTCTACGACCTTGTTTTGCGAAAAAAATCCACGAGTAGGATCGAAGAGCTCAAAAAGAAGCTCACAAACAAGATCAAGAGTATCATATCAAGGCTGAAAGGTAAAGAGCAGCAGGTAGTCATAGAGCTGGGCTGTGGCAAGAACAAGCACAAGGGCGCCATTTGCATAGATAAGAACAAAGAATGCAAACCTGACATATTGCACGACTTAGAGGACGGCATACCCTTCGATGACAATTCTGTGGACAAAGTGCTCGCATTCCACGTCCTAGAACACCTTAGCGACAAAGAGAAGATCATGAGTGAAATCCACCGGGTCCTAAAGCCCGGAGGACTGTTCATTTTTGAAGTCCCAAGCGCTGAAGGGCCTGGAGCCTTCGCACACCCAGACCATAAATCATTTTGGGTGAAAGAGTCATTTTACTTCTGGGCTAACGATGAGCTCAGAGAAAACAGGCCAAAATTCGAAATAGTAGAATTAGAGGAGACAACGAAGGGCAAGCTTAAATATGCGCGAGGCATACTCAAAAAACCCTTAAGCAAAGCCTTGCAGCCGGTGACTTACGACTTCACACCCCAGAAACCAGCGATGAAGCTGTACAACGCCGGCACAGAAGCATTCAAGCCAGAAGAGCTAGAAGCATGGCTGAAAAAGCACCCTAATAGTGTCGCCGAGGTCAAACTAAACGGATTCAGAGCAATACTGCAAAAAAGAGGGGGCAAGGTAAGCTTACGATTCGAGGATAGCGAAGGTGAAAAAGTAGACAAAATCCAGGGCCTGGAGCAAGCCCTCAAAAAGATAGACACTGATTTTATCCTTGATTGCGATGTCGGCATCGTAGAGGGCGGTAAACGCTGGCCAAGAACTAAGCTGATGACTTTAACTGCAAAGAAGCCAGAAATTCCTCCTGGAGCGCACCCAATCATCACACTTTTTGATGCTCTGTATATAGAGGATGCTGGTGGAGACATTCACGAAAAACCGTTCAGAGAGCGGAGGAAAGCATTGGAAGAGCTCTATAGTAAGTATTTCAAGGACCTCAAGGTAGGTGGAGCTAAGATATTTGATATCACAGAGCAGGTGCCTGTGAAATCCATGGAGGACCTTAAAAAAGCCTGGAACAAGTACTCCAAAGTCTACTTAAGCGAGGGCATTGTAGTGAAGGATCTTGAGGCTCCCTACAATCTAAAGGGCGGCACAGACGCCCTCGCTAAGGTTAAGCTCGCAGCAGAACTGAAAGTGATAGTCCTCGAGACAAGAAAAAATAAGAACGGTTCGTACTCCTTCCGCTGCGGACTCCTCCCAGGGAGCTTGAAATTCAAAAACACGACAGAATTTCAGGGCAAAGAGTACGTGGACCTCAAATGGTCCATGAACGCTAACTTTAAGGCAGAACCAGGAGACATACTCACAGTCTGGGTTGGAGAGATCATCATCAAACAAGAGAAGGATGGTGAGGTCCTGGCATGGGCTATAGGCATGCCTCAAGACATCGACAAAAGCAGAAAAGAACCATACACCGCAGGGCAGGCAATAGACATCGCAAAGCGTTCAGGAGTGCTACAAGACACACGAGAAAGCATAGATGACACTACAGCCCAAAAACTCCTTAAATGCGACTGGAAGCCCAACAAAGACAAGCTCGACTTTCTCAAAAGCTATGACCCAGTCACCAAAGAGATGAAGCTATACAAGAGGCTCTACTCCAAGCTTTACGATGTTGAAGGGGGCCACCAGCTCGTCAAAATGTACTACGACCTCTACGGCCCAGAAGGGATCAAAGAACTCCTAAAAGACGAAGACAGCGAAGGCGAAACACGAGGAGAAGCCGCAGCAAAATACTGGGCCGAAAACTGGTGGAAAAACTTCCCAAAAAGCGGAAAAGGCAAATTCGTGGCCCAACACCACTGGAGGGGCCTCAGCAAGGAAGAAACCAAACTTTCCAACGAGGAATTGCTTGAAACAGACCACTCCGTCCACGCTGACCTCAGATTCACAGCCAACGATCATCTTTGGGGCTTTTCAGTTTTCCTCGGCGAAACAAAAGAAAACAAAGAAGCAGGAGGCTCCCTACTCTACAAACTGGGAGAGAGAAAACTGCAAGGGAGCTTCAAGCTGCCACAACCAAAGGAATGGCTGAAAGTAGGCGTGGATGAACCTTATATCAGTGAACCGGGTGGCGTAGGCAGCACAAGCAGAAAATACTCGAAATTCTTCGCAATCGACCATGGCACCTATGAGATCGGCGTATGGCGCGAACACATGTTTGAGGTTTTCTTACGCGGCAAGAAGCTGAAAGGCCGTTACATCATCGAGTACGCCCCAGTTGGGGGCCAGAGAATCTGGCTAATCGAAAAACCAAAGGATCAGACGCCTTACGCTGAAAAGAACAGGCTTGAGGACGTTATCAAGGAATTGAAGAAAAAAGGCCAAAAATACTTGATCTGGGCTAAGCCTGGCCAAAAGCCGAGGTTGATAGAAGTGGACAAATTCGAAGTCGAGAAGCGTGCAAAGACCAACGATAAAAAGTTTGTCGCGCCGATAGTCAAAGTAGATGAGGAGAAACGCTTTGCACTAGCACCAGCACTTGTGCCTGACAAAGTTGACAAAGATGGTGAGTTTATCACCGCAGAGGAGATCGAGGAGACCGCCCACGACTTCATGGCCTGGTATCAAATGGTCACATACATGCACGAGATCCCCATCGAGAAAAAAGACATTGCGATCGTAGAATCGTATATTCTCCGCCAACCTTTGAAGGCAGGCGGCGTTGAGCTTCCAGAAGGCACGTGGATGCTCGGATTCAAAATCTACGACGACAGCCTTTGGGAAGAGGTCAAAAAAGGCAAGATAAAAGGTATCTCGATTGGAGGCTACTGCATGGGCTGCAATCCCAAACCAAAATTTGCAATCGAAAAATCCCAAAAGAAAACCAAAGAATCCGGGGATGACGAAGAGCCCCGCGAACTAAAAAACTTGAAGGTTTTTGAGGTTGCACTGGTCGACAATCCAGCCGTGCCTGACGCTCAATGGCTCATACTGAAAAGAGACAAGGATGAGGTGAGAAATGTGCCCGAAAAGAAAGAGAAACAAGCCGCTGGGGGCGTTGACGCCCTTAAGTTGTTGCAAGAGGCGATGAAGCTCATAGAACAGGCGATGGCGCAAGTGGAGTCTGCAGTGATGGGCTATGCCTACGCACCACCAGAAAAGAAAGGAGCCAAAAAAGAAGAAAAACAAGGTGGCAAAGCATTGGAAGACGCACTAAAGGAGATCGTTGAATCTGAGGACGCTCCAAAAGAAGTTAAAGAGGCAGCCAAGAAGATTCTGGAGTTTCTCAGGGGTGGGGACGCCTACCCAGCACCCAAGAAAGAAAAAGAGGAGGAAAAAGCCACCGAAGCTAAAGAGGAGAAGCAGCCCAAGGCCCCTGAGAAAACAGAGAAACAAGAGAAGCCCAAACCCAAAGAGAATCTCGACAAGATCGTCACCAAACAAATAGAGAAAGCAATGAAGAAACTGGACAAAAAAATCGGAAAAATTAGAGAGGAAATCGAAGAAGTCGAGAAAAAATTCCTCGCTACGGGTGAAACCCAAAAACTAAAAGAAACAACCCGAGAGGAAGGAGCAGAGGATTTCTATGCTAAAATAGGCCGAGATCCATTCGGCAGAAGACTCAAAAAACAATAAAATTGGTTCTTTCTTGGTGATCGGATATGAACATACACGAATACCTTGAAGCGAATAAAGTGTTTAAAATCGTCGATAACTCCGAGATTGCTGGTGGATTAAAAGCAATGGAGCAGCTAGCAGAGTTTATCGAGGTTGTCCAGCGGGAAGCTACTATTCTCAACGAAGCACGAATGGAAAGGATGAAAAGCTACCAAAAAGAGATAGCAGCCATCGACATGCCCACTGGGTACCTCTATCCCGGCAGAATAACCGTTAGCGGCGGCCAAGAAGTCAAAGTAATCCCAGGAGAAACTGAGAACGTCGACGATTTCTCACTTAGCGGCTACATACAGCAGAACATGCTAAATGCCAAGGAGTTCGTCCTCCGTGCCGTCATAGACTACGACACACTCGAGGACACGATCGAAGGCCCCAGATTCGAGGACCGAATCGTCAGAATGCTTGGTGAAAGCGCCTCTCTCGACTTAGAGAGGGCTTTCGTCTTTGGTGACACAGATCTAGCAACTTCGAGCCCTCCTCTGATCCTGAAGGCAACAGATGGCTGGGTCAAACTCGCCGGAAATACGGTCTACGGCTATCAGCACAACTCCACGCCTGCCGATTTTGACCCATCCGCCGCTGACTTCCCAATGAACATGTTTGACGCCATGCTAGAGGCCATAGACAAAAAATACCTCATCCAGCGGGGCGACGTCAGGTTCTACGTTGACTGGGAAACCCACAGGGCATACAGGGACCAGGTAGCCGCCCGGGAGACTGTTATCGGCGACGAAGCCCTTCTCGGCCAGAGGCAGCTCACATTTGACGGTATTCCAGTCGTCCACGTGCCAACGCTTGACGACGCAACGGCCACAGCTCACGTAGGGCGCGTAGCTATGCTCTCCAGGCCAAATAACATGGTCTGGGGCGTCTACAGAGAAATAACAGTGGAATCTCAGAAGATACCAAGCGCGAGAAGAGTTGAGCACGTCCTATCAATGAGGGCCGACTGTACGTACGCCGATGTCAACGGCGCAGTCGTGGCTAAGATAGAAGCACCAACCGCCTCCTAAACTCCCGCCTTTTCAATTTTTTAGACAGGGAAACGCTAAGGCCTATTTCAAAACATCTGACAGCCCCGGAGGGAATAACAATGGACGCAAGCCTCAAAAAATTCCTATTCAGCAGAAAAGGGAGAATAAAGGCAGTTATAGACTTCCTCAAAGACCTCGAAAGCGGGGTAGAGCTAGATGCTGGCGCCGTAGTAGCCACAGAGCACATCAAAGACGGAGCAATCACCGGTGCAAAAATAGCTAACGGTGCTGTGACCGCATTAAAGATCGCTGAAGGCGGCGTAACCACTGTAAGACTTGCTGACGGCGCAGTAACCAAAGCCAAAGCCAGCCTTGAAGCCGTGGACGTGACAATCTCAGGAACAGCCACCGCAGGGTCAGCGGCGATCTCAGACACGAGCGCACAGATTCTCGGGGTCTTCCAGTCAGCCGCATCCGGAACAGCCGGCGGCATAGCCGTTAAATCAGTTTCCATCGACACAGCAAACAGCGAAGTCGATATAGAAGTCGATTCTGCGCCCGGAGACGGTAACAGCGTCACGTATACCGTTGTTCTTCTCAAATCCTAACCTGAGTGAAAGTAGGGGGAGGGGAGGAAGCTGCCATTCGCCACGATAGATGATGTGAAGGCTGCCGGGCGTCTCTCAGACGAATTCGTCACTGAAAACCAGGCCGCAATCGAATGGAAGATGAATGACATTGAGACACAGATAAGGAGGATCAATCCTTCCCTCCCAGACTCAGATTACAACGCTAAGATGTGTGTCGTCTATGGGACGCTCGCATGGCTCCAGTACAATGATATACTTGAACATCAGACTCTTTCAAGGGTAAAGTCGATCAAAGAGGGCGACATAACCATAACCTACGCCTCCGAACAGGAAACAAGAACAGAGGCCCCAGACACCTCCTTCGACTATCACCAGCTATACAAGAAGTACTTAAGGAAGATAATCGGCGTTAAGGCCTTCACAAGCGGAACAACGTGGACTCTTAGCGACGGGACAACGAAGAGAGTCGGATTTGACTGGACTGAGTTCTTCGAAGACGATGAAGAATAAAACATCAGAGGGATGATTGTATGCCACTTGTAGGAGGGGAGGAGAGCCCAGGCACCTTCAGACCCATCAAGGTCGACAGCAGCGGCCGCGTCTACGCGATCCTGGACGACCAGCTCGGCCTGTTCCAAAAGGACAGTGGAGGCAACTTGAAAGTCAACGCGGGGATCGTATACTCCACACCATCAGAGCCTAGCACCATTACGCTCACAGAATCATCACCCACCGACTCCTATATTCTTGCTGTACCAGAGAACCCCACACGGGTCATTATAGTGGGAAGCGGCGACGACGAAGTCTTTCAGATGAATTTCGACGATCAAACAAACTACGCTACTTTGCCCACATTGACTACGTACGTCTTTGATTTGACTGATGTGACGCAGATAAACTTCCAAATGGTCAATCTGCCCGTTACAATCAGCGTGATTGAGCTCACACCACAAGTCGTAAGATAAAACAAGCCAGGGGCTATGATAAGATGGCCAAAAAGAAAATAAAAGAAGCAGAAAAGAAGAAGGCTGAAAAAGCAAAAGCAGGGAAGAAAGCCAAAAACAAAAAAGCAGAAGAGAAGCTGAAAACCATCATCGTCCGCACTGATGGCTCAGGGCTCGAATTAGACGCCAAGGAGATCGTCTCTGTCAAAGTAATCCCCAAAGGCCGGCCCCAGGGCCTCGAAGTCGCCGACTACATCTACGAGAACGGCGTTCTACGCTTCCCAGTAACTCTTCCGATCATGGAGCGCGTTAAAATCGTCTACAAGTAGAACAAGATGATCCCAGCCTTCAAAACCCACAAAATCAAAATCTACAGGCTCGTTGAGGACTCTAGCAGCACATACTATAATGAAGGGGAGGACTCTTTACAGCTCGTCGCTGAAGTCGAGGGAGACTTTCAGCGCATGGGAGACAGAGAGAAGCTGCAAGAATATGGTGACAAGGAGATAAGCCTGTATCGTCTCTTCCTTCCTGCCGATGTGGACATACGCTACGACGATCGTGTGAAAGTCGACGGATACGACTTTACTCTCCGCGTAAGCTCACAACCTCACCACTACAAGCTCCTAAACTATCAGCGAGTGACCTTACAACGCCAGGAGGAAAATAAGCCAATCAGGATACTATAGGGGGCTGTTCCGGCTTTGTCGATGCAAGTAAAGATAGAAGTGATAGGAAAAGAGAAAATCAATGTTATGGCCTCAAAAGCCATAAAGGCCGCTGACAACCTAGCCTATGACATAGCAAGTGACTTAGCTAAGGACTTTCGCTTCTCTCCGCACGTCCCCAAGGACACTGGTGGTTTGCGGGCCTCACACCAAGCTGTGAGCCTTGGTAAGGGTTCTGCGGGCGTCGTTTCCAGGAAGATGCTTGGACAATACCATCATCCTTGGTTGGTTATCAGGGGGCATAGGACGCTCGTAACGCCTGGACAGCGGAGATACTGGTTCTACCTATTGCATAGAGTGTATGGGGGCTCCTACTCGCGCCGGGCTCCTGGCGGACCTGGTAGGGTCGCTCCAAGACCATACCACCAGCGCATTGTGAACGAATACATTGCAAGGGGCAAATTACGGACCAAATTAGAAGAATTTAAGAGGAGACTGTTCTAATGGCTGAGTTGGACCCGCTCCTCTTCTTTCAGTACATCTTCAAGGACAGAATCGTAGTAGATGACCGGATAATACCTGTTATCATAAAATTAAAGGAGCAAATCGAGCTTCCGTTCGTCACATTCCATCTAACGCATAATAGGCAGCTGCCCTATCATATTTCATCCTTTCGCGTTGTGAGCGACACCGACGTCGAAAGAAGCGTGATGAGACTCCACGAATACACCATAGACGTGCTGATATACTCCAATAGCGTGAAAGAGCGGGACGAAATCCTCCAACAAGTCATAGACCTAACCCGAAAAGCGCAAAGGAATCACTATATCTTCTGCAGAAACTACGTTGAGCCAAACTGCATTGTAACAGGCCGGGAATGCGATGCGCGCACCACATATTCCCCCGATAGTCCATTTGCACGCTGTCCGTACTGGAACATCACAGATGAAGAAGATCCGCACTACAGAGGCCCAACCTCGCCTTTCCTGGACTTCAATGTCTTCAGTGTGCAGATTGGGCGCTGGGATCATGATCTTGACACCGATCACAAACCCCCAATCTATATCGGACGCCAGGAGATGATAATAACCGTGATAGAAACTGACAAGGACACGGCTCCACTCTACACCAACTTTAAAGTCGCGAAAGCATAAAATAGGAAAATTCGTAAGTCTATGAGGTGAAAGAAGAATGGGACTTCCTGGAGTGATCTACAGCCCTGAAGACATCGAGCTAGTCCCTCGCTGCCAAGGCGAGGGCAAGATAGCCGCGATAATAGGCTCATCCAACGTCGAAATAACCAACCCGGACGACATAACAGTTGGGAGAGTCGAATACTTCCCGGACATCGTCGCAAATTACACAAATGAGGACGAGGGCGGGCGGCTGGTCGCAGCAGCCAAGCAATTCTTCTTTGAGGCTAGAATCTGCCACGACGTCCAGCGATGCCCTGTAAACCACGTCTATGTGGTCGACATCGGCGACACAACAGATCTGACGGTCAATGACATCATAAACAGATACTTGCACGCTGTAGATCTCCTTGCAGATGTCAATGATCAGATCGATATGGAAATCTACCTCGACGCAGGCGACAAAATCGGAACAGACCAAATTACAATCGACACAACAACGTACCCCAACGCATTCACGTACTTCTTGAACAAGGTCGACGATCATCTCTACAAGATGCTCCACGGCGACCCATCACTTGGCTACTCTAATTTCCCAAGGCCAACGATCGCCTATGCCCCAACATCATCCTCTGCGACCGTCGCTGAGCTCATAGACCTCACAGATCCAACAAACACTGGCAACCTCTCATACATCCGCTCTTCCCGCATCTGCCTCTATGACAACCCCAACAACCTAGCGGGCTTCGCTGGGCTCATTGCTGGCACGTACCCATGGGAGAACCCCGGCAAACACACATACAAGATTATAACAGACGACTACATTCTTGAGAGGCCATGGTCAGAGCTCGTCCAGCTAAAAGAAGCTGGTATAAACTGCGATTGGCTGTTTAAACCAAGGAGCGCAGTCCGCTACGGTCCGGTCTGGCCAATACTAACATCCTACCGAAAAGACCCCAACGGCCAAAGGCCAGTCGATTCGACGATCTATGCAAGAGTCGCCTGCGACTATGTCGCCAAGGAGGTCATGGACATGGCAGCTGGCATAATATATGAAATGGCGACAGAAGACGCTGCTAACATGGTCAAGAGCGGTGGAGAGGCGATCATAGCTCGAGAGACAAGTTTAGGGGTCATCGCCGGCGGAACAATCGACGCATATGTCAACGCGGACTCACCTAACATGTTAGACATCGAAATGAACCTGATACCACCTGAAAGCATCGAAACAGTCAGAATAACGACCACAATCACCGCACAAGGCTCATACATCACAGGCTTAAGCTAAATTAACCGAATAGGGTGACAACAATGGTCACAACCTCAAAAGCAAAGCTCCCAAAAATCATATATGGTGGAGGTCTCGCTTACTTCGTCGCCAAGTCACGAAACCAAGCCATACAAATCCACGCAAGCAAACTCAAAATATCCTCCAAGAAAGACCAAAAAGAAGTGTACACGAACGGCCACTTCCCGTCCCTTGTCGTTGACGGGAAATGGGAAATAGAGCTCGAATTTGACGACATGCTCGTCCATGAGCTCCCCTACAAGCGACAACTCGAACAAATGGCCGACAATCATGACCTAACGATCTCAGTGTGGGCCTATTCCGAAAACCAAGCCAAATTCATCGAGGCCATGCGATTCTACGGATGCAGCAGCGTCGACATCGACACAGAGTTCAAGATAAACGAGCCAAGCTCCCAAAAATGGAAATTAAAGGCTCACCAGGGCTTTGAGGTTCTTGCACCCCAGTTAATCGAAGAATCACCAGCCTTCACGACCTAAACCGCCGGAAGGGGAAGAGCCTGGGGGGCTTCCCCCATTCACAACCTTAGAGGAGGGTTACTTTTTGGTAGAAGCTAAGACAGACGAGCAAATCGCAAAAGAAGCGCTCTTGGAGCTTGCAAAGAATCAATTTCTCCCAGCCCTCAAAAAGCTCAAATTAGCCGCGGATGAGCAGGAGCTGGTCAGAGAGCTCGAGGAAGGCGAAATCAAGGCTTCTGATGATCTGAAGACTAAATATCTACGCGAGCTCTTCATCAAATACAGAGACGAGATCAATGAGGCGATCAAGAGCAAAAAACAGAGGGACAGACTCGAGAAAACGCTCGATGACCTTAAAAATTTCAGAGCCGTTCTGAGGACAGAACGAGAGCTCCTTGAAGTCTTTAAGCCTGATCGAGAAAAGAGGATTAGGATAAATACGGGCGAATACATCTTAGAATTCAAAGTTAAGCCGATCGAGCCTGGCGATGACCTTTCAATAGTGAATATGGATGAGCGTATCCTCGAGCGTTTAACAGCCGCTGAACGCGTGAAATTGCGAAAGGGCATGACAGGCATGCTCAAAAACGAAAAAGAGGAAGAAGAGTACCTAGAACTGATGTTCAAGCTTGATCAGCTCAGAATGAAGAGCCTCGCAAAAGAAACCGAAAACGTCGCCAAATTCCTCGCAACCTTCTTATCACCGCCTGATGACAAAAAGAAGGCTTTGGAGTTCTGGAAAGCTCAATCAACAGCCCTACAATCTGTTGCCTTGATCAAAACCCTCGAAGCCCTCGGATTGTCCAAAGACGAAACAGACAAGCTGTTTCGCCTTAACAAAGTCAGCGGAATTTGAGGTTATCCGTAGAATCTGTCGAGATCTTGGCTGGCGACCAGCCAAGGTCATAAAGCACAAATATGAGAAAGATATCCTCGCACTTTACGCTTACCATTATTTCAAGCTCCTGCGTGAAGCCGAAGAGCATGAGAAGCTCGAAAAGGAGAGAGAAAAGCTAAAGAGCAAATTAAACGTATGAGCTTATGCCTGCAACCGATCTCCTCGTCCGAATCCGCGCAACCGAGAACGTGAGCGCCGCACTCCATAAGATAAACTCAGCGATCAGCTCAACAGCCTCAAGAGCCTCTATGATGGGGTCTCAGTTCATAACATCATCGAATGCAGCTACGTCATCTCTCGCGCAAGTGCAAGCATCTCTGCAAGCGAACACAACTGCTGCACTCAAAACGAGCGCTGAAGCCTCACAAATCGGGACAAGCTTCTCCTCATCTTCTCGGACAACCAATTCAGCGCTGGCCAGCGTTCAGGGATCGCTCACCACAACAACCACCTCCACCAAAGCCCTGGATGCGACTGCCAAAGCTACGGGTGGCTCCTTTAAAACTATGGGGTCTGCTGGGACCTCGGCGCTCTCCAGCGTCAAATCCGCGGCTTCAAGCGCGATAGCCTCGATGGAGGGGCTGTCAGACGCCATCGGCAGCGTCATAGCAGGCTTTGGACTCATGGAGATGGCGAGCGTTGGAATTGGGGGTGCAATGGAGCGAGAAACGCGATCAGCGGTCCTCGCCCGTAGATGGGGGGAAGAATCGGCGAATTACATGTTAGAAGGGATGCGATCGGCTGTAGAGAAAAGTCCAGCACCCACTGAGATCCTTCAGCGGGTTCTAGGTCCTATGATGATGCAATCTAAGCTGACGAGGAAGCAAATCGAAGATGTGGCCGGGGTAGCAAGCGACTACTATCTAGTCTCGATGGAATACGGGCAGCTCCCGATCGAACCTCAGAGAGAGCTGATGGACTGGATTCTGAAGGGTGAAACGACTACAATAAAGAGAGACAGTCCGTTCGCGCCGTACGTCGAGGAGCTGGAAAAATACAAAGATAAGAGCCCCTATGAGCGAGCTATGGCTTTATATCCCATTTTAGAAAAAATGGGATACAGAGGCATTAGCCAGATGGATACAACCGCGAATAAATGGGATCAGGTGCGAGACAAGATACGAGAGGTCACTAAAGACATTGGCGAGACTCTACTGCCAATCTTATGGACAGTGCTCACAATATTTGACGAGATTCACGAAGCGACCGGCGGATGGTCCACCAGAATCTTAGTGGGCTTCGGAGGGATTGTCGCATTCCTAGGCTCCCTTAGCCTGATCGCGTCAGTTGTGAAGACCGCCTTTGACCCCTTTATCAGCATTGGCAAAATAATAGATGATAAGATCAAGCTCACTGACAAACTAAAGGATGCGTTTGGAAAAGTGAAGGACGCTGCGGGCAAAATCCCCGGGAAGATCAGAGACGCCCTACCACCCCTCGACGAAGTGAAAGGCAAACTCTCAAGCATCAAAGACACTCTATCTGGCATAGGAAGCAAAGCCAAGGACGCTTTCAGCCGCATAAGCCTTCCTGACATCCGGGGACGCGTAACCCTTCCTGACACGTCCGGGTTGTCCGCGCGGCTTAGTGGCGCCATTTCCAGAGTAAGGGGGGTTCCTGGGAGCGTTGTATCATCATTCAACCGCTTAAAGGGCTCTATAACTGGTGCGACCTCTGCACAGTGGAGCTTAAACAGAGCCACCCTTGCGGGTATCGGTTCTAGGATAAAGAACGCTGCTGTGACCGCTGCAGGAGCAGCAAAGAATTTTCTGTACGGGGCCGCTTCAAAGATCGCCGCGGCCGGCCAATGGCTCTTAAACGCGGCCATGTCGGCCAACCCCATCGTAATCATCATCTTAGCGATCGTAGCGCTCATAGCAATCCTCCTATACCTTTGGAAGACAAACGAAGGCTTCAGAGCGGCCGTGCTCCACCTTTGGGAGGCCCTGAAGCAAGTCGGAGCGTTCATCTGGGGAGTCCTGGTAGCAGCCTGGAATGCACTGAGAAATGCCGCCTCACGCGTTTGGGAAATATTTTCAAAGATTGCTAGCTTCATATGGGGCACTCTAGTGGCAGCATGGAACGCGGTCCGGGACGCAATCCAATGGGTCACAGACAAGATCAAACCTCTCCTAGATTTCCTCAGTCAACTGAAAGACGCGTGGGACAAGGTAGCAGGGAAAATAGGGGACGCTGTCAAAGCTCTCCTCAACTGGAACGCAACACCTGTCGAAGACAAGACGCCAGGCTCCGGTGGCGGTGCAGGCGGCGGAGGTGGAGGCTCTGCAGGAGGGGGCGGGGATGTATACACTAACTTAGAAATCGCTGCAAGACAACAAATCACCCCCGAGATGCGAGAAAGAGCTCAGCAGTATCTCGCCGAAATTAGGAGCCCTCTGGTGATTAGGCAGGCAGGCGGGCCTGCATTAATAAAATTCCCCGACCTGGACCCTCGAAACCTAGCGAAGATAAGCTCTTCATTAGAGAGCGCTGAAAATCTCGCTATGCTCGCAACCGCTGCCAAGACCGTGAAGATAGAAGCCCGCGCAGGTCCAACTCGAGGACCTAAACTGATCGTTTTTGAAAAGGGTGCTGTGCAAGTTGATGCTCGCGATAAGACTGAAGAGGAAGCTGCAAGAATAGTTGCGAAAGGCCTCCGCTACTGGACAGCAAAAGAAGCGCTACTATGATCCTCTTTGGTGATTTTTGTGGTTATTCGTCATTGGGAGAAGGACAAGGACCGGGCGACGGTCACCGTGGACGGAATCCCCTTCATAGTGAAGGAGTTCGAAGTTAAGCCCGCATCTAATAGTGGATTTGAGCCAATAGAGAAGAAAGTGGTCGAGAGAGGCCAAATTATCCTCTTTGGGCCGAAGCGGGCGCGTGAGGTCAAATTCTCATGCGAGTTTATCGAATTGAGCCGCGAAGCATATCGTTACGTCAAAAATCTCGACGGTAAGGTCGTTACGGTCTGTTCGCCGCACTTAGACGGGTGTATGAAAGGCTTCACGACCGTTGAGGTCAAGTTCAACCCATCGGAGGGTGGATATTACGACCATGATGCTAAGGACCACTTTGGCCTTGGCGAGATCGCTTTCGAGGTCAAAGAGACGGCTGAACCCCTAGATGACGTCCAGCTCCCAGCGGAGGAGAAAGAGGAGGAACAGAAGTCTAAAACCAAGAATGAAGTGCCGACAACCACCCCCAAAGGCAAAACAGGTAAGTACAAGCCTTCTTGCGCATTCTGCATGAAATATGACGGCTACAAGTATGTCTGGTATGTTGTGGCTTGGGAAATGGTTTGTAAGCACTGTGGGGGTAAGCTTAACCGCGAAATCAGCTCGAGAATCCCCGAAGCACAACTCCACTGCACAAAGTGTGGTGCAAATTATTGCGGCGTCTGCGGCCGCGAAAAAGTCTGGGACAGGAAGAGAGCTGAAAAATACAGGATCACGAACGTCTCCAAGCCCGTGCGAAAATGAGTGAACGGTGATGAGCTTGGAAGTGGCTAATCTCCCACTTCGGGCCGGCGCGCAGCCAATAGTCAAAGTAGAATTGGTCAGGAGGAAAATGTGCGAAGCACTGAAGCGCTGGCAGTATCCGACAATCATGGCAATAGACTTCACCGCAGTAGAGACGTCGTCAGCCCCCCAAAAATCATCAGAAAAGCAAGACAGTACAGAAGCTGAAGCAAGCGAAGCCGGGGCGCCGGAAACCGCGGAGGAGAGCAGCGGCCCTGGGTCCATCGAAGACTACATGCTTGATAATATTGCCCTATTCGGCATTTACAAGTATATGAATCGTTGCCCGATCATAGACCGTTACGAGCTCAAAGATATCATCTCAATAAGCTTCGACAAAAAGATAAACGAGCCTACAGGCACTGGCTCCCTTACACTCGTCTATTCAAAAGAGAGATTCGACCGGATAGGCCAGGGGGACGAGCTGATCTTCAAATTTGGTTATAAGTATCCTAATGAGGTCCTAGATCCTAAAACAGGGGAGAAGACGCGGGAGATTATGAGGGAAGCATTCAAGGCGCTTGTAGCAGAAGTGAAAAAGACAAAGAGAGAGATCGAGGTGAGTTTTGCGGATACGGGCGTTCTCCTTGAACAGAAAAAATCATTCTCATACGTTGACAAGACCGTTGAAGAGATCCTGGTTGATATCATCGAGAATAGCGGGCTCAAAGGGGACATCCGCCTCAGCAGGAAAATCCTCGAAACGAAAGTTACGCTCCAAGCCGAGAAAAATAAAGGAGGGGGCGGCGGCAGCGCAAGCGGACAATTCCAGAAATCATGTGGAAGGAGCGACTGTCCCCTCCCACCAAGCAGAAGCGGCAAATGGGCGACGTGCACAGCTGTGGGCCCTTGTGCGTGCGGATCTAACAGAATAGCGTACAACCGATGCCCCCCAGACTGTAACGTCAACAAATGCCCGGGCGATACCGATGCGAGCACATCACAAGGCGGCGCAAACATATTCCCAGAAGGACACTTTTTCTGCTGCGATTGCGACAGAGATTATTGCGGCTGCGGTGCTGTCCACGTAGCTCCGTGGCCTAGATATTTGAAGACTAGTTGTAGTGGGACGTCCAGCGAATCCGCAAGTGGAGAGGGCGGCGAATCGACAACGGTGCAAGAAATGACGATCTGGGATGCGATATACAAAGTCCTCGAGAAATGGGAGAATGACGTGCACGTCTATGTTAGGGGCGACACAGTCTATATAGAAGAAATACCGATGCCTGAAGAGGCTAAGGAGGTCTTTGTGGCCTGGTCTGACCATAACATGATACATGAGACGTTTGATATGACAGAAGGGAAAGCTCCGATCGTTTCAGGGATCAGGATCAAATTTGCTGACGGCGGATCAAAAAATAAAGGAAATGTGATCTATGACAAAGATATCACCAAATATCCTGAAACTCGCTATCCAGGAATCGTAGATGTTACGTGGCCCGAATTGGACGGTAAGGATGCTGCGTTGATTGGCAAAAAGGCTCTGAGAGAAGTGCAACGCGTGGAATCCGCCGAGACCGTCACATGCGAGGTTTTAGCAGATCCTGGCTTCTTTCCAGGCTCTTGGGTGCATGTGAAAAACCAACCAGAAGATTACACCGATTTCCTCTACTTAAAGGGGATTTCCCACAAAATCCAGGCGGATGATTACACTACAAGCTTGGAGATGTCGCTTTGGAAGCCTCCAGCGCAGACTAGCGGCACGAAAAAAGGAGGAAGCGGTGATAAAACGAAGCTCGATCAGATTCTCCGCGACGCCGCGAAATTTGGATATTGTTCAGGCTGTTCAGACGCTAACTGCCTTGTTAAACGCGGATGTGGTGATTGCTGGGCCATGTCCGACTATCTCTTCAACAGATTAACCGAGGCTGGTTTCCAGGCCAGAGTCATACAATACGTCACCGGACTATCCCCCCGGCACCGCACAGTCCAAATCTACCTGGACGGGCAATGGGTGGACATCCCATACCGTGAATACGGCTTTAACCAGCTTTTCCGCACCACATCTCAGAGGCCTAACTTGACTGTCATCAAACAAAGCCAAAAATAGGCTGGAGGGGTAAAAGATGACTGTTATAACCGCTGGTGATGTGGAGAAGAGCATTCGCAGGCTCTTGGGGGGTCGGATGAGAGGAGAGCCAGGCAAACCACCCCTTGACAAACGAGACATCTATCTCCGCCTTGTGAAAGTCTATAAGATCTACCCTGATCGAGGAGTCGCCTTTGTGAAACCCTTCCGTGAAATAGAGAACCCACGCTTTGACCCTTACCCTGTTCGCTTCACCTACCCCTTCTTTGACAATGACACAATCTTAGCATGCACCCCTAGGGGTAAGAAGGGCGTAGACGCCTACGGCAACTATGTGGTGCCTGAGAATGATGTTTTTGCGGTGACGCTCGCAGTTGAGGGCGAGATGGACAAAAAGGGGGCATATATCCTCGGATTTGTGAAAAGGGATGATCAGCTGATCTCTTCGAGCGGGACCCTCGGAGATGGGTGGACTTTCGAATTTGGCCGTGCTAAGATCCGCATCGCCCCAGAGCCAAAAATAGAATTGGGTGTTTGCGACAATAAGATCACAATATCTGACAACGGCGTTGAAATCAGCGGAAAAGTCTATATCAATGGAGAAGAGGTAAAATAGAATGGGAAACTACCCAAGGCTCGACAAAAACATCGCATTCATGGTTTACTCCTATGAGACGCTCCTGGCAGAGGGGAGCACTGACGGCACGGGCGCAATCGACGAACCGCTCGTCGTAGCGCGTGGGATGGTCGGATACGACCCGGAAATCAACGCTGACGTAACCTTCCCAGGGGACCCTTATGACCCAAAACAACGCGTCTGGGACGTCGCATATCAAAACGGGGACATCATAGTCGCCGAGGACCTTGAATCAGTCATATCAGGCGTTGTTTTGAAATTACTCACAATCAGAGGGGAGCTTGAATATCCCCCATTCGAGGGATGGGGGGGCGACGTGTACAAGCAAATCTATGAGAGACTCTCTTCTGCGTCCTTGAGAGCTTTGGAGGATGCTGTGTGGGCGGCTTTGGACGAAATGGACCGTATCAAAGAGGTTCTGGGTGTAAAAGCATATCGTGCCGAGGACGAAGGCGTGATTATCGAGGCTGCTGTTGTAACAATAGAGGGCGGAGAAGAATACTTCACTGTGACGTTGGGTGGTGAATAGGCCATGCTCAGACTAAAAAGTCATCGTGAAATACTTGCTGGACTAATAACAAAAGCATATGAGCGAGGACTTCTATCTGATGATACTGGATTCTTTGACAGGATAACGCGGGGTGAATCAATCGAGAACAATTATGTGCTCTTCTTAGCGTCCTTCGCAGACATCCTCGCTGAATATTATCAAGATCTCCAATCATTGCTGAACTCTTTTGATGTGGATAGGGCAACGGGCTCTGATCTGGACCGCTTAGCCAGTTTGGTCGGCTTAGAACGCCTCGGGCCTACGAGATCAATTGCACCTATTACCTTTGAAAAGCTCGAATCAGCTCAAGACGAAGAAATCCTAGTCCCTGTTAACACAAGAATAGCCACAGAATCCGGGATAATCTACTCCACAATGTATGAGACTGTGATCGCCGCTGACGAACTCCAAGCCACGACCTACGCCATTTCTGCGGGCGCTGGGCCGGAAACACGCATCGGCGCCGGAGAACTGACGGTCCTCGTGGACCAGGTCGAAGGAGTTACCGTCTTTAATCATGAAGCGTCGACTGGAGGCAGCAGCGCTGAAGATGACAATTCTCTTGCGCGGAGGATCAGAATGTGGCCCTTTGAGCAGCAGCGGGGAACCTACACCGCTTATGAGTCAGCCTTGAACAGAGTGGCTGGTCTTCGGAGCTTCAAAATCATCCCGCGTTGGGATGGGCCCGGCACTGTCAAAGTGATCGTAGATCCGCCCTCCAATGTCGTTGTAGACTTTGCACGTGACGCTATAGTTGATGTGCAAGCAGCAGACGAAGACGTTAAGGTCGTAGGGGTGGAGGAAAAGGTTGTCAATGTTCATTGTGTCGCAACTTTTGAGACCGCAGGGGCCCTCCTCGGCGGCAAACGGACAGAAACCCTTGAGTACTATCTGGAGAAGGATATTCGCGCCTATATTGATGGTGGAAGAGCTTCTAACGGCCAGATTGTAGACGGGCTCGGTATTGGTGAGGATTTCAGCCCGTTCAAGCTTGGGAATTACCTCGCCGATCTCTACCCAGAACTAGAGGATGTTGATTTTGAATATCCTACCAAAAAGGTCGTTATTGGTGATAATGAGCGGGCTAAGAGTGGTATAATAGAAATGACGTTCAAGTGATCGCCCATGAGAGCTGCTAGACGCCTGAAAGACCGGATACCTTGGTTCCTTACGTTTTCACCAGTTAGCAACACGATCGCCCACCTTCAGACCGTCGCAGGGGAATTGCAAGAAGCTGAAACAGCCAAGAAGCTGATAGAGACTATCTTTATGCCAAGACGTCCCTTGAGGCTCTGGAGACACCAGGTTCGCCCAAAAGAATACAGTATCAACGTGGATGTTGCCTTGGAGGACATACGTCGTATCAGATTATACGAGGACAACAAGAAAATCTTCGATTCTGGTGTGCTCGGCGCTGGCGTCGACCGTTACAAAAAACAGCTCTTCTTGACCTCAGATTACACGATACCACAATCTACATACCGCGTTGAAATAGAGGACTATCATGGGAACGTTTTCGAGAAGGGAATCCCCGAAAACGACGAAATCACGGGAAACGCCTTCGACCCGGACTTGCTGCTCGATCTAAAGGGCAAAATTCTGAATTGTCCACGTTACGCTTTCAGGAGCGTTGATTATCATCATCTGGACCGTGTCTACCCTCCTTTCCATGATCAGAGCCTTGAGCCAGATTATTATTACGAGACTCGGATGGAGAAGTACGTTACTTATCTCCGCGAAAAAGGCGTTATCTTCGCCTCACTCTACAAATACTTGGGCACAGAACCCACGATTGAAGGATACTGGCGTCTGCTCTGCGAACAAGATGTGAGCTATCAAGATCAAAAGTATATGCTCACAAAGGAGGAGAATTCAGCCCTATTCTTAATATCCGCAGATAAAGAGAAGCTGCCCATAAATATACAATGGGACGAAAGCGAATTACAAGAACTAACAGACGCCCTTTCGCCTTCCAAAAAATTCCGATACATCGTAGAGTCTGAGCAGTCAACAGCTGCAGACAACCTCTTGATCGGCCAGGAAAACTTGAAGTGGTCGTTAAGCTCAATATTAGAAGGTCTCATAGCTTCCGACTCCGTAGCTGGGGAAGGTGGCGGCAATACTCCTGACAGCCTCAAAGCTTCCGATACTCAGGCTGGCACGGGCTCTGGCACGGTAGCAGACGTTACAAACGCCAATGATAATCTTGCTCTTGCTGGTAGCGGCACAGCATCCGAAAACGTAAAAGCCAACGATTCTGTCTCAGGGTCTTCAAATATTATCTACTCTGATTCTGCTGTCGTCGCATCCGATGACGTAGCGTTAGCATTGGCCGAAGGCGTCAGAGATGGGGCGACAGCAAATGATAGCATTAGCATGAGCTCCTCTGGGACTGTGACAAACTCTTTAAGAGCCTCTGATACTGTGACTGGCAGCACGGAGGTTACAAGCTCTGATGCCACCGCAACAAGCGACACTACCTCTGGTTCGGTAAGCGGTGTCGCCTCTAACGCTATGAAGGCTAGTGATGGGGGTTCATGCTCATCGTCAGGCTATATTTGCGTCTTTGATACTAATACAGAATTTCAGCAGATGTCGCGCTCCGGCACGATAATCTCCGGAACCGGCACCTCAGCCGTTCTAACAGTCAACAACCCTAGCGCAGGAGACACTGGGGTTAAATATCCCACCTCAACCATCAACGTGGACTACAGCAACTGCGCTAGTGGCTGGGGCTACTGGTACGACAAAAGCTACGCTCTTTCATGTAATGACACGAGCGCAAAAGCCGATACAACAACAACTCCGTGTTATACTGATATCCTTCGATTTGGCGGCTTCAGCTTTGGTGTCCCATCAAATGCAAAGATCACAGGCATTCAAGTAGCCATTAGACGAAGGCAGAGCGGTACTGTGAACAGGGTCGACCAGCTTGTCAGAATCAAGGTTGGCGGCGTTAATTCTGCGAACAAAGCCGATACATCCACGTACTGGCCTCAATCCTACACTACAAAGACTTACGGAGGTAATGGAGATCTCTGGGGGCTTTCCAACGTAACCCCCTCTAATATCGATACGCTTTATCTGGACCTTTCAGCAAAAGATAACTATTCTGCTGCCGGGGGAACTTTCTACGTGGACTGTGCTTACGTGAAAGTGTATTACAAGGTCGCAACAAGCGGCACAGCCTCCTACACCCTCACCGGGTCCGATATTGGTGTGAAAAACAACCTTGGCACCTTGACGGTGTCATGCAACATACCAGAAGGCTCCATTTCCTACACGGTGAAGAAAAACAATAGGACTGTGAAATCAGGGTCATTAGCGAGCGGAACAAACAATATAAAGCTTTCAGAAATATCAGTATCATCGTCCTCAGATTCATTCAACTTCATATTCCAAATAACGAGTGGAACCTCCTCCAAACCCTCAATAGACTATATAAAGCACTACATCAGCATTTCAAGAACGTTCTAAAAAAACCTTCTGTCTAAAAAAAAGCTTTCTGGAGGGAAATGATGACGAATACGACTGAACAAAAGATAAGCGAAAAACAGCCCCTTCGCATCAAAGGGGAAGTATACGGGGTTATACACGTTCAGAACATGTTTATGGACCGTGAAATGAAAATAAGCTATGGGAAGAACATAGTGACAAACACGGGCCTTATAGTGACCCTCACAAGGCTAAAAGACACATCATACGCCGCTATATCCCATCTTGCCATTGGAACAAGCAACACAGCCGAATCAGCAACACAGACCAGCCTCGGAGCCGAAACACTGAGAAAAACAGCCACCGTTTCCGTAGACACAAGCAATTACAAAGTACAAGCTTCAGCAAGCTTCACATCTTCCGAGATCAACGGAACACAAGAAATAGGTGTCTTCAATGCAAGCAGCGGCGGTCAGATGATCGCGAGAAAAGTCCTGTCCCCCGCAGTGGAAATCCCAAGAGGATTTACGATGTCTGTGACCTACGAGATCTCATTAACAAGAGCATAAGAACTTGTTAGCGTGGAGGGCTACCATTGACCGGCCAATGCCCCGAAAAGGAGTTCAGCCTGCCCGACTGGGACACAAGCTACGGCAGTCAGCGCAAAGTCACAGAGGACATGCTCAGACGGTACCATCGGGCCCTCTGCTACCTTAAAGATGAAACTGAGCTGATCGACGCGAAGACCGGGCCACAGATCACGAAAGTCTTTACGCCCGCCTTCCATGACTCAAAATACTCATATGGGTACAGCATTGGGACGTACGAGGGCAAGAGCGCCTACAAATTTAACAATGAGACAAGCGCATCCTTTATTGTTGACTTCAGCAATTATAATACCGTCCGAGAATATGTAGATCTTCGCAGGACGGACGCAGAGATAGCCACGGAGGAAGGCAAGGCTCGACTGCCAGACTATGAGGAGACAGAGATCGTGGAGGTTTTGCAACATGAAATCCGCTCCGAGAAGAAAGTTGTCTACGTGGAGACGCAGGTCTGGAACGGCACACAGTGGGTGACGGAGTCAGTGCCCCGCGAAGTTGAAATCCCGATCACACATCGCGACGTTTACTATACGACGGAAGAAAAGGACGTTTTAGCCCCAATTTTTGGTTGGCCCGAGACAGAAGACATTACAAGGGGCTCTCACGTCGATTGGAGGCCTGGATGCAAGAGTTGGTGCAAGAACACGGTTATACTCGCCCAGACCTTCAAAGCACCATACGACACGACCGTAAAGAACATTTACCTTGGCGTGAAGAGGCCAAAAGGTGAAGGGAAACCGCTCTACGTTGGACTGGCGAAAGTAAAGTCTAGCGGCATCCCAGATGTCCAGGTCGTAGACCACAAGTGTCCAGGGCTCAAACTGTCAGGCCTCCTGGAATATCATGAGCTTGAGGACGCTGCTAATGGCTTTCAGGGCGAGGTAGCTAAGCTCGACTTCTCCACACCAATCAAGAAAGATAACTTCTACGCTATTGTTATTTGGACCGAGGAGGAGCAGTCAGCCAACGGTTGGAGGATCCTCGGCGTCAAAGACAAAAATAAGATCAAAGACAGCTCGGGTAGTACGATTGGGCAGGCGTGGATGTACTGGAATCAGCGTGTGGGCTGGCAGAGGCTCGCAGGGACCCGAGACGGGTGTGGTGTGACCGGTTCGATCTGTTTCCGCATCGACGGTGTCACAAAAGTGCAAACGCCCAAGGAAGTCGTGAAGGAATGGATAGAGTACGTACACAAGACAGTCTACGAGGAAGTGAACGTATCATATCCAACCTACAGCACAGTCCTGGTCCCAAAAGAGGTAGAATACACATACGACTATTGGTATCCTGCCCAAGTCCCAACGACGGTCACAAAATACTCCGATAACAAATACATTTATCTGAAGCCCGTTCGCCTAAATCCGATCTCTAGGGTTACCCTTGAGGCAACGGACACGCAACCTGATGGCACAAGCATAACCTACGAAGTAGGCGTGCCCAGTCCGTCTGGCATCGCATGGTACACCCTCGATTCCTCGAACAACTATCATCAGTCATTCTCCACCTCAGCGGACGTCCTATTGTTCCGTGCGCGCCTCCAGACCTCGGATTCAAGCGCGACACCAAGCATTTCGCAACTCAAGCTCTCCTTTAAAATGGAGCCGGCCTCTGAGATGCTTGTTGTCACAAAGCCGTACACTCCGCCAGCCTTTGGAATACTGTGTGCTAATGTCTGGTCTTCTGTCGATTCTGACTACTATGTGGATCCTAGCGCGTCTGTTAGCGTAGCGGTGGCCAAAGATGAGCTCATAAGCTACCAGGAGCCCGCAAATTACACTGAAACGTTCACAGGCGATGGCACGACTACAACGTTCACAGTTGCTAACACTCCTGTGTTCAACGGCAGCGAAACGGTCACGGTTGACGGCGTGACGAAAACTAGGGGCACAGATTATACGATAGACTATTCTGCTGGTGAAGTGGTGTTTACATCAGCGCCTGGAGACGGAGCTACGATAGAAATCAGCTACAGCATCGCAGAGGTCGATCTGCCAGTGAACGAGGTCTTAGAAGGCTCTGCTAGTGCGAGTCTCGATTCTGGTAGCGGCGAATTAGAAACGCTCTATGAATATGACGATTACTATGTAGATCGCGAAAACGCGAAGATAACGCTCTATAAAGAATTTGCAGGAACCCTAACAATCAATTACCTGCCATTGATCGTCTCAGGCTTAAACGCTAGTGACGGCACGCTACCAGCCAGGCTCGACACTCAGAGGTGGACGTCTATCGGCGACGGCACAACGACAACGTTCCAGTTGCCCTACGTGCCGATCATGCCGATCTCCCTGGTCCAAGTCAACAATCAAGATCTAATTGAAGATGTGGGCTTTACAGTCGACTACGCTACCGGCCAAATAACATTTGACGAGCCCCCATCTTTTGGCAGCACGATTGAGGTCATCTACACGCCAAACATCCGAGACCAAACGCTCAGGCTCGCCATAAAGTGTGAGCGGGACGATTCAAACAGCGGCGTGTACATTTACACAGCTGAATTCGCACACAGACCATAAGGAGGGCAGAGAAGGTGATAGGCAAAGAATACAAAGACAAGATTCTCCAACATTATCGTAAAACGATGTTGAGGACGAATATGGTGAAGACAAGCACCTCCAGCACTCTTATAGCCGCCGGGCTTATTCTGATCCAGAATGGGTTTGTAACAAAGCCTCTAAGCCCCTGGCTGATTGGATTAGGTGTATTTACCGTCGCCCTCGGCTTTATAGTCAATTATGCGGGCGACATTCACAAAATACAGAGGAAGGAAGAGGAATTAGATCTTATTAGCGAAGCTATGCGAGAGAGTAACGAACGAGTGATATCTGCACTCAAACAAGACATTGCAGATCATTTCACACGCGAAATCGAAGAACATATATACGAATCCCTCGCCAGGCGCCTTAAGAAGAAGGGGTAGACCGAAAAGCTTAAATACCACCCCGTAAAGCTATGAGCATGAAAAAGGCACAAAGAGGTGGACAGTCTGGAGAAGCTGAACCTGTACGGTATTGGAGACTTGCACTGCGGGCACAAGGACGTCGACTTGCAAAAAGCAAAACTTGCAGTCGAGGCCATCAGAATCGACCCAAATCCGAAACGAGTCTACCTCCTTGGGGATCTGGTCGAAGCGGCTGATAAGAAGGTCGGGGACAGCGTATACCATCAAGACATGGCTTTAGACGAGCAAATAGAGACTGTCGTCGAATTATTCAAGCCAATCAGAAAGCATATCGGGAGTTACTGTATCGGAAACCACGAGCGTCGGATGCTACGAGACTACAATCTGAACGTCGCTAAGCTCATCAGCAGACGTCTCGGATGCGATGTGACGATACAATGCCATGACAACATCCGCGTCGGCGAACGGAGGTATCGTGTGTTTGCTACGCACGGTTTCGGAGGCGCAAAGAGGGTAGAAACAGCAATCTCCAAGATCTACAATGATACCAAGGATACGCGGGCTGACATCGTCCTATACGGTCATCTACACTACCTCACAGCCTACAAAAAGTATATCAACGATATGGGCCGTCCAGGGCCGAAATGCCTCGCATGCACCGGCCACTTCTTTGCCAGGACACCAGAATACGCTCTAATCCGCCTGTATCCGCCATCTCCGCCTGGCTTCGTGCGAATAGAAGCAAGAGAGGATGACATACACTATCAAATCTACGAACTATAGTTGAAAACGGTGAGGAACCACAGATGATGCCTAAACGCGTGAATATCGCTGGGATAAGCTATGAAATCGTCCTAGTAGAGGAGGGAAAGCTCAAAACCAGTCTAAAAGAGATAGGAGTAAGCGGATGGAGAAATCGCTACTCCTATTGGGATCCCTTAGACACGAGAATCTACATCTCACAAGAGCTGCCAGACGACCTTAAAGAGTTTTTCTTTTGCTTAGAAGTCTTCAGGGCTTGGTCCTACTACGTTGGCGACAAACTGGGAGAGAACGACCGCATTATCAGACCCTACGCCTCCCAACTACGCTTACTCCTAAAATCCTTTCGCAAAGGGCACGAAACAAAAGAGAAACAAGCCTATATCCAATAAGAAGCTAGGAGGATCTAAAATGAAAGATGTTAAAGTAAAAATAAGCCCCGAGGAAGCCGAAAGATACGCAAGGTACGTTTTGGAGCACGTATTTAAAGGGCAGAGCATTGCAGCGACCCTAATAGCCTTTGGAACCTATGTACTCCTGGATTTCGTCAAACAGCCTGACAGGATGGACTTATTTAGCCTTGGAATCGCAACCGTCCTTGCAGGATATGTCTACAACTACCTAAGAGCTAAAAAGAAAATCAGGGCACAGATAGGGAAGTGAAGAGCTTGGAAATCAAATATAACGGCCGCAAATACAAGCTCTACGGCTGGATACCCTCCCCTATCCGAAAAGACGACCCTCGAGCCTTCACAGCCGAAAAGATACTCAAAGAACGGACAAACACCAACGTCCCCGAGGACGCCTCCACACTCCCCAGGAGGGTAGATCTGCGCGCACATTTCCCCCCAGTCTACGATCAGGGCGAGCTGGGCTCCTGCACAGCTAACACGGCCGCCGGGGCCCTTGAATATTACCAGAGGCGATGGTATCATCAAAACAAGGGGATGGAATATTCTAAGACGCCTTCAAGGCTATTCATCTACAAACACAACCGCTATCTGATGGGAATCCAAAATGGTGACACTGGAGCAACAATAAAGCACACTATGCAGGCCCTGCATCGATTCGGGGCACCAGAAGAGGATCCTAAGTATAATACGCACTATGATACGGGAGACTTTGACAGAAGCTATGAGCCCGTCGTTTACGCTCTTGCGGATGAATATCGCGTGGATGCATGGTACAACTATGATTGCATTGGCAGAAGTCAAGAGGAGATTCTATGGGATGTGAAGAGGCACCTTGCAGCTGGACAGCCCGTGCTCTTTGGCTTCACAGTGTATAGAGATGCCATAACTGATGCGGCCCGCGGAGGATACATAAAACCTCCAAGCACTCATGATTCGCAGGCCGGGGGCCATGCAGTCCTCGCAGTCGGCTACGACGACACTAAAGGGGCTCTGATAATCAGGAACAGCTGGGGGGAGGACTGGGGAGACCGTGGACACGGCTACCTTGATTATGAGTATGTTCGGAGGAATCTCGCGGGGGATTTTTGGAGCATAATCAAGATTGACATGTTCTCTGAGATTGATTTTGAAGAATAAGCTTGGCTTTAAAATAGACGGAATCGTATGGAAATGCGATGAGAGTGAAAACATCATAAAATCAATAAAACCGCTTTAAAATAGACGGAATCGTATGGAAATAAAAAAGGGAAGGCGTTAAAATTCTGGATATTGCATGCCAACGATTTCGATGCGGAGATCTGGGAAGATCTTGAATTCAACGACTTGTTCAAGGTCTTCGACGAAAGCCCGGCCTCTGAGGCTTTCGTCAAGCTCATCTAACGGGACTGGGAATATTTCAAGTGCTTCGATGTAGTCTTTTGGGACTTTGAGCTCCTTGCCGAGCATTTCTTTGATTTTTTCTTTAATTTCATTATACTCCATTGTTTTTCACCTCCATATTATCTCTATAGCGACTATCATATATAAATGTTTTGCTCTTCTCAACTCTTCTCACATCTTGAGACACCAGTATGGTATCAATTTCTGCACGTGCAAATAAGCAAGATAACAACAACGTGGCAAACTGCATAATGCTACACACACGAATCATGAAACACTATGCAAAAACTTAACCAAATTTGACCTGTTTCATATATACCAAAACGCCAAAAAACATCAAAGTCGCGCAACTTTCAGGTGACGATGATGATGGAAGATATCATCAATGCTCGAGATGAAATAATCTACGACTATGAAATCGAGGGTAAGTCAGAACACACTCTCCGCGCGTATAAAGGAGCCATCGACCGCCTAATCGCTACGATCAAAGAAAAGCC